>Ga0268262_10007573_pt1 | contig 10080 bp, 6 predicted proteins | sample TergutNc150P3_FD_190354 | JGI IMG/M metagenome (GOLD analysis project Ga0268262, IMG submission 190354) | Nasutitermes corniger P3 segment gut microbial community from laboratory colony in Florida, USA - Nc150 P3 (SPAdes) (version 2) | ecosystem: Host-associated > Arthropoda: Insects > Digestive...
GTTCGTAGGGGCGTATCTTGTGGTAGAGGTCTTCCAGAATGTCCATGATAATGATGCCCCAGACCATGCGTATTTCAAAGGGCGTGCCAAGCTTGAATCCGGGATACATATTTTTTGAATCGAATCTATCCGTGGTAATCATAGGAACCTGTGGGTAGCCCGCCTCGTCCAAAGCCCTGCGTGCAAGGCTTGCGTATTGGGAAAGGCGGCAGTCGGATGGATATTTCGCAAAGCCAAGTACCACTTCTTCGGGTTTGTACCGTCCGCTCTCCAACATCAGCAGTCCTTCGCCAATATTCATCTGCGCGGGGAAGCAAATATCGTTGTGAACATATTTTTTTCCAAGTTGTATCGCGTCCCGTCCGCCAAGGGGCAGCGGTTCTACGCGAAAACCCTGACGGCGTATTGCGGCGCTTAAGATTTTGCAGAAGGCTACGGACACATTCGGGATAAAAAGCGTTTTGTTTTTCCAATCCGCTCTAGTAAATTTTATGGGATAGGGGTCTTCAAGGGAACGCGCCGTCTCCGAGGCTTTTTTTGCACGCCGCGTTCTTATCGTCTCGACAAAAGATTTTATCCTTAAGGTAAGAGGACCTACCGCATCCCCTTCGTCAAGTTTAAGGATAAGTGGAGTCTTGCCTGAGATAATGTTCATCAGGCGAATTATCTCATCCGTCAGGATTGCGTCATGACCGCAACCGAAACTTACTATCTGCACATATTCAAGCGCGGGGTTACGCGCTACGCAAATTGCGCCTGAGAGCATACGCGCATGGAAATTGTTTGTAATTTCAACGCGAGTGTTTTTAAGATCCGTCATGTTTAATTCCGGCAGACAGTCCAACGTAAGTACCGGAATACCCAAGCGCGTAAAGTAACCTGACAATGTGTGGTTTACAAGCTCGTCGTTGTGGTAGGGTCTGCCGGCAAGAACTACGGCGAACTTTCCCTCTTTTTCAACCTGCGCGATTATCTTCCGCGCATGGGAAATAAGTTCCCCATGAAACGCCGAAAGCGCGATGTCCGCCTGACGTATCGCTTTGCGTGTAACAACGCTAGGAATGTTATAATTCTTCCTGACAAAATCGCAGATTTGCCTGTTCCTGTCACGGTGCGTTAACCAATGAAAAATGGGCGTGTCAAAGGGAGTGTTCCAACGGCGTTGCGGATCGTCGCTGTACTGAATAACTAAAGGATAGCCTTTTACCACGGCGCACACATAATCGGATAAAGATTCGGTATTTTCAGGCGGCATACGGATAATCAAGGGCATAAAAATTCTGTCCGCTTTTTTTTCAACTAAATCGCGGATGTGCCCATGAACGAGTTTTGCCGGAAAGCAAACGGTATCCGAGGAAACAAAGTGCAGTCCCTGTTCGTACAAACTTCTGCTGGACTTGCGGGAGACAAGAGTTGTAAAGCCAAGCGCGCGCCAGAACGTAGTCCAGAAAGGCATACTGTTCCAGAACTCAAGAACGCGGGGAAGACCCAAAGTAAGATCACGCTGTGGCAGAAGCGGCGTTACCGGGTATTCCTTAAATAGAAGCTCCTCCCGCATTTTCATGAGATCGGGGACGGACTGCATTCTTCCTGTAATTGTTTTTATCTTCTCACGCACTGCGGAATCTTCCGCCGCGCCTACGACTTCGCCGCGTTCACAGCGGTTGCCTGTTACCCATGTTAAACCGTTGGAAAAGCGAACAAGCATACGGTTACAGTTGTTACCGCAAAAGGGGCAGAGTAAATTTGCCTGTTGCGTATAGTTAAAATCTTTTAGGGCTTCAAAACCGATAAAGCGGGAATGTCCGCTAGTGCCGTGCGGTGACGTGTAACCGTGTTCAATTATTTGCCGTTTGGTAAGAATGGCAATGCCGACCGCGCCCATCTCTCCGGGGTAGGGGGCGCGTACCACGTTCCTTCCGAGGTATTGCTCAAGCGCACGCAGTACCGCGTCATTTTTAAACGTGCCGCCCTGCACGACAATTTTTTTGCCAAGTTGCGCGGTGTTTGAAATGCGCACTACTTTTGTAAATACGTTTTCTATTATTGAGCGGCACAGACCCGCCATAATATCGTCAGCCTGTTTGCCGTTTTTTTGTTCAGTAATAATGGTGCTGTTCATAAAGACCGTACAACGGCTGCCCAGCCGCGCCGGATTTTTCGCGTTAAATGCCGTCTCGGCAATTTTTTCAACTGGAATATGCAGGGTTTCCGCAAAAGTTTCCAGAAACGAACCGCAGCCGGAAGAGCAGGCTTCGTTTACCGTTATGTTTGTAATAATATCGTTTGATATATTGATCGCCTTCATGTCCTGACCGCCGATGTCAAGAATAAACGTAACTCCGGGAACATATTTTTGTGCGGCTGCGGCATGAGCCACGGTTTCTACAGTGTGGAAATCCGCGCCCAAAGCTTTGTCAAAAAGAAGCTCTCCATAACCGGTTGTTCCCATTGCGATAACTTCCAGATCAATTCCCAAATCCTTGTATTTTTTGTGTATGTCGAGTAACGCCTGTTTGACGACCTTAAGCGGTTCGCCCTTGTTTGGACCGTAAAAACTGTCAATTACATTTTCATTCTCGTCTATTAACACAAACTTGGTCGTAGTTGATCCCGCGTCAATGCCCAGGTATACCCGCATTTTCTTGCCGTGCAAAAAATTTAAAGACGCGGGATCACGTTTAATCTTGATGAGTCTGTGGCGCTCAAGAAATTCTTTACGTTCTTTGCTGTTTGCAAAAAAACTTTTGTTTAATTTTTCGTCGTTTCCAGTAACGATTTCGCGGTACATGGAGAGGGAAGTCAACGCCGCCTCTGGGCTGAAATTTTTATCGTAATCCTGAAACAACTCGTTGATGGAAAGGGCGGCTCCATAAGCGATAAAGTTTTCGCTGTTTGGCGGTTTGATGATGTCGGTCTGCGCAAGCCCAAGTCTTTCCGCAAAAACCCTGATAAGGGTTGGATTAAAAGTTAACGGTCCGCCTTCAAAAATCACGGGCGGCTTTATCTCAAGCCCTTGGGCAAGACCGCCTATAGTCTGCTTTGTAATGGCGTGGAAAGTGGAAAGGGCTATGTCTTCCAACAGTCCGCCCTGATTTAACAGTGGCTGAATATCGGTCTTGGCAAAAACACCGCAACGCCCTGAAATATCGTAGACCTGAGTGCCTCTTGCCGCAAGCTTGTCAAACTCCTCAACAGGAGTGCGCAGAAGGGACGCAACCTCGTCAATGAACGCCCCTGTTCCGCCCGCGCAACTCCCATTCATGCGCATATCACCCGCTAACATCCGTTTTGTGACGGTATCATGGTAGAAAAAGACGATTTTTGCGTCCTGTCCCCCCAATTCTACGGCGACTTTTGACTGGGGATAAAAAGTGCGCACCGCGATTGAATTGGCTACGACTTCCTGTATGTAGGGCGCGTTTATCATCTCGGCAATGATTCTGCCTCCGGAACCGCAGAAGGCAAGGCGGTAATCTTCATTGGGAAAACGGAAAAAAATATCTTTTAGAAACGCGTACACTTTTTCGCTTTGGCATGCGCGATGCCGCTCATAGTAGGAAAAAAGCATTTCTTTTGTATCAGGTTTGATAACTACGGCTTTTACGGTAGTGGAACCTACGTCAATACCTATGTGAATCAATTAATTCCTCTTTTTATGCAATAACTATAAAAGTATACAATATATCCGTTATAAAAAACCACTATATAACGCTCATGCGCGTTGTGAAATTTTTTAAGTGGAGTTTACATTTACAGGGTACTAGGCGCGTCCGGGTGATTAGGTCCGAAACTCTTAAGCAGTACCAGTGGCTCAACCGGGCTTGTGTTGGTAATCACGATTCCTTTTTTCGCCGCGTCTTCACTTACAAAGAATTCGTCCGCGCTCTGTTGCCCAAAGCGCAACATACCCGGTGCTTCGCAGTGGTAAGGACCGAATTTGCCGTGTCCCTGTATGAAGATAATGCCGTGCGCCGCAGGCTCTTTAACGGTGACGCTCTTACCCGGATTAACTGAAAGCTCCTTCGCGCTAAAGAAACCGTCATTGGCGTAGGAAATCCATTTCTCCTCATAGTCCGCATTTTTAACAATGGTGATTGGGGGGCGACCAAAGCGTTTCTTGTAGTGGGGGTCTGTATTTTTCTCCCAGTCCAACAGGCTGAAAATATAATCAATGTCGTCTTTTTTATCCGGCGGACATTCGCCGTTCATAAATTCGCGCGGATATGTAACGCCTGAGACGACATTCTCATGCACAGAATTAACGTCTCCGTTCCAATTAAGTTCATAAGTCATTACGGAGCCGGGCGCGTGGATAACTCCGGCTGGTGAGTACCAACCCGAACCCAACTCAATACGCCATGCGCGTGAAAGTTCCGTTATGCGATTGTCGCCCTTGTTGTAATCGCGCAGACGCTGTTTCACTTCCTCCGGCTTAGTGTCCGGGTCATAGCCAAAGTATGTAGCGTTTATTTCCCCCGTATGGCTTGCGAACTGTCTAGGGAAATAGTAACACTCAGGCTTACCGAGTTTGCCTACTCGCGCCGCGGCTTCCATATCAAGATGAAGGTGGTGAAAGAGCGGGGTTTTAAGATCGTAGAATTTTGAGAAGACCGGGAAACCTTTGTACTTAGCCATAAGCTCTTTCCCGATGATTGCCTCCCCCAAAGTTTCAACCGCCTCTTTCAGGCTGAATTTCTCATCGCTGGCATAATCAACCGCGACAAAACTCAATCCCTCCTGCGGTCCCGCCAACGGCCCGTTTTGGGCGATGTTAGTGGAAGACATCCACCGCTCTTTTATTGAACCGCGCTCAAGTCCGTAGGCAAAATAATCATCAGGATGTAGCCTAAGCCGCCTGCCCTCAACGCCAAAGGGTCGGGGTATAAAATTAGGATTCAAGCGGAAAATGCCCTCTCCCTTTTTTAATGTTTTCTCTATTAAATCTTTATTAGCCATATCATTCCTCCATATATAAGGGAATTTTCAGGTATTAATTGCTGGTTGTCAAGGTTTTTTTCGAGAAGATTACACACGAAGAGCACAAAGGCACAAAGATCACAAAGGGGGGATTAGGGATTTTTGTCCGTTATCTTATCGTGAAGTCTACGCATAGCCTTCGGACAAAACCCCCTCCTCCCTCTTCTTTGTGTTCTTTGTGCCTTCGTGTTCTTCGTGTGAAAAATTTTGCGAAAAAATTCATTTTCAGTCAAGCAAAACCGCAAGTCCGCGCCATATATAGGTATATCATTTTTTATATGATATAATATCTTAACTCACAGGAGAGTGAATTATGGCTACAGCGACTAGAAAAAAGAAGAAGCTATCACAAAAAGCAGTCCCCGGCGGGAAAAAGCCGACTTTTGAAACAGTATGGGAGACATTACAGGAAGTCTCTGCGAGTTTAAAAGAGACCGAACTAATAGTAAAACGAAACGGCAAACAGATGGGGGAATTGCACCGCCGTTTTGGACAGTTGGCGGAACATCTTGTCGCTCCCGGTATCGCCAAGCGTTTTAACGAGTTGGGTTATGACTTTAACGCAATGGCTCCGAAAGGGCAAAAAATATTTGACTCAAAAACAGGGAAAATAAAAACGGAAATTGATTTGATACTGGAAAATGGCAAGACAATAATGGCGTTAGAAGTAAAAACAAGACCCGTAATTCAGGATGTGGAACACCATATTCGGCGTTTGGAAATATTACGTGATCACAGGCGCACGGTTAATGATCAGCGGAAAGTGCAGGGAGCTATAGCGGGAGCGATTTACGAAGACGACGTAAAGAAAGCCGTGCGCGAAGCCGGGTTATATGTGATAGAACAATCCGGCGATACCATGAAGATAGATATGCCCGATGATTTTATTCCACGCGAATGGTAATTGACACTTCCTCAATTTTGTCAATTATTAAGAAAAAAACGGTGTTTTTACGGCGCATAAGTGTTATAACTATCGTTTTAATAATAATTATTAGTTTACGCATAAAAAAATTGTTCCATTTGAATTAATACACATTTTGATATATAATTATTTTAATGGCGGAAAAAGTCTCTGTTAAAACTGCAAGTGCTATTTTTCTCTTATGTACAGTCATACTGGCTTTGTGCGCCTGTGTAGATCCTGTCAATATTAACGATTTTTTGAATGACCCTGATGTAATAATAGTTATTGAGTCAACAAAGGAAAAGGTTGAATTAAGTCCGGATTCAGATATAGGGTTAACAGGTGGAAACCGTATAATCACTGGTCTTAACCCCACCAAATATTACATGGTTGAAAAAGAAATTGACAAGAATGGCGCTACTGTAACTAAAGACCCCGCTTATCCTTGGTTTGTTACTGAATATAGTAACGGTGGAGGTTCACTTGCAGGCATATTAAAACCTGATTTGGAACTTATTACCAGAATAAGCGGTCAAAAAATAAATGATCCTACTAACCTTACTAATTTGAATACTTACACTGTAAAATCCGCCAAGAAGTTCGATCCTGAAAGTTTTTATTATTCAATCAACTCTGGCGCTCCTACCCCAATTTCTGTAGAAGGTGGCATAATAACCATTATCGCACCTGAAGGAGCTAATATCTCTCTTGAGAATCTTAGCCCTGATTACGATGATTACGAAGTTATGGCTGTTGCCGTTTCTCCTCCCACTCTTAATCAGACTACATCGCCTTTTAAAGGTTCCAAAAGTAAAATCATTAGTACTACAGTGTCAAAATTTGCTCTTGAAGGTGTGAATACAACAGTCGATTATGTCTTTTTCAAAAAAGCCACGTCACCAATTTTTAAAGTTTTAACGGTTAAAATAGAAAAGGCTATTTATGAGATTTCCATAAAGGAAGGAACGACTAACCTGGAAAATACGAAGCATAATTTCACTGCGCAAGTTGACTATAGCGCAATAACTCCGTTAACGGTAACTGTTACTAATACAGGTAATCAGGATACAGGTGATCTCACTGCCACTCTTTCGGGACTAGACTCAAGCGCTTTCAAGCTCACGGATGCATCAATAAGCAATATAGGGAAGAACGGTAGTACCAATTTTACCGTCGTACCCATTACTGGACTTGGCATTGGCAATTATACTGCAACTGTCACTGTATCTGGGAGCAAAGTCACTTCTCCTAAGAAATTTGATGTAGCTTTTACGGTATACAATAGTGGTGGTCAATTTGCTAATATTACATTTAGTTATAAAGATGAAATAGATGCTTTGATCCCCACTTCTTCTATTGGTAAGCTAAAAAGAGGAAATTACGATGGAACTTTAAATGTTGTTATAAACTTTGATACAGGTGCTGCTTCTTGGAGCGACTTTAAATGGATGATTGATAATACAGATGTTACATCGAAAATGACTAATGTACGTAGATTAATCATTGATAATAATTTAAACGGTGATTTTGGAGCATTACTGGGGACGAATTCATTTAATGTTTCTGTTAGTGCCGTATTAGGCGAAAAAAGATATTCAAAAATGATTACGATTTTAGTTGAGGATTAGGGGGTGTTTTATTAGGAATTTATTAAGAGTTTCTTAATAAACCTATTGAATTTATACATAAAAGCTTGTAAAATAATTGTATTACAAGTTTTATTTTTAGAAAATGAGGAGTTTAAAATGAGGACAAGAAAAATTGTAATTGCCGTATTAGCGACGGCACTATTGATTTCAGCCATGTTAATAGTTGGCTGTATTGATCAATTTGACGGAATATCCGTCAAAAAAGCGGAAGATAATTATAAAATCCCCGCAGGAAAAGGAGTTGTCAGATTAAACATTCGTGATATTGACACCAATGCAAGAACGATTTTACCTGATAATATTTCTACAGGATCAAGGCTTGAAGACATGTTTTTTGACGTACAGTTTAAAAAAACATCAGCAAATGGCGGTGGTGGCACTGGCGCTGTTAATGATGTTGTATACTTTCCGGGATATGGAGGGGCTGCGCCAGGTACCAAAGCAACATGGGGAGAAGTACAAAATCCTATTGTTTTGGATGCTAATTGGAAATATAAATATATTATAACTGCATATAATGTAAAAACCGGAACTCACATTCCCATAGCAGGGTATACCAGTCCAGATGATGATCTTGTTGTTGGTTCATCAGTTGTTACTAAAAATGGTATAAATTTGACTGGTTTTGATAACGGCACTAATAATGGTATCTTTAGTTATGACATTACCATTGCTTATGATGATGATTATGATTATGGTAATGTTAACCTGCTAGAAATAAATCCATTTTCCCCCTCTGGTACACCAAAAACAGAAATTGTTTTAGAAACTAGTGATACTGGTAGTGGTAGTGGTACTGGTACTGGTACTGGTGTAGTTAGTGGTAGTGGTGCTTCTAGAATTATTAACTTCTCTAATTCGGCATTGTCTCTTAAATCTGGTTACTACACTGTAACTGTTACATTGTCAAAGGGTACGAAATTTGCAACAAAACAATATACGGAGGCTCTGCATATTTATCCTATTCTGACTTCACCTATGACTCCTCTCAATATCCCTGCCCTTGATAAAATTAAATTAGATGTTACTTTTAGCATGGCAGGTTCTCCAACTTTAACTACTACTCCTAGTAGTCCTGGTACGACAGCACAATTGATAGATTATGGTAAAAGAGCTAATGCTCCGAGTCCTGCTCCTACAGCTGCTACTCATTCTTTTGACGGCTGGTTTGCTCCAGGAGATGGTAGTCCAGACTATGCATGGAATTTTGCTGATAGAGTTTTTTCGGATCTTCCTCTGTATGCACAATGGACTCCTAATACCGGCGGGAAATTTACTAATATTACATTTACTTATAATGATGAAATAGATTCTTTGATTACCACTTCTAGTCTTGGTCAAATTTATGAAGGAGCTTTAGATGGAACTAATCATGTTACTATAGAATTTGATACAACCGGTGGTACATGGAGTGGCATTGTATGGAAGATTAATAATAAAACTGTTACAGGTTTGGTTACTGGTCCTGTTTCTGGTGTATATACATTAGACATTAATAATAAACTTGATAATGGTGGTGGTACGCCAGGCAACTTCGAAGAATTCATGATACGAGGAAGTACTTTTCAAGTGTCTGTTTATGCTGTGTTAACTGTAAATACTATTGCAAAACCTTATTCAAAGGTTATTGATATTCAGGTTTTGGCGGGGAATGGTCCTTGACGATCACTCATAAGTGACACCGCTCTAGCGCAACGTCGTCAAGAAATTGGCGGTGCTACCTAAAGCGTACTATTAAAAGCAAAAGGCTTGCGGTCTTCCCGCAAGCCTTTTTTATAAACTGATTACAAGCGTAAGGCAGAAAAAGTTCACAAAAACTCCACTATCTCTTTGTGTTCTTAGCGCACTGACGGCAGCCTAAAGGCTGCCTTACTTTATTACAGGTAGAGGCGTTTATTGGTGCTACGCTGTGTGGCATTATCCATCTACACGGCTATGCCGTGCGTTTATTTAGCGCCTTCGTGCCCTTAGTGTGAAACTCCTTGGCGGATAAATACCATTTCACGGTCATATTCACCAAAAATCATCTTCCGTACCTCATTATAAAAATTTTATTTTCTCCAAAGACAGTCCTGTGATTTCATGCACAAATTCAAGAGTTGAACCCTTAGCAAGCAAATTTTTCGCAATTATTAACTTTTCGTTTTCACGTCCTTCTTCACGTCCTTCTTCACGCCCTTCTTCACGCCCTTCTTCGCGAGCTTCCCTGCGATTAACAGCAATATCCATTTCTCTGTCATATTCACCAAAAATCATATTTATTACCTCCGAACCATGAGTTTATCAAAATTCTTTTCTTCCTGTTGAAGGCGTTCTTTAATTTCCTCTTTAGTTAAATCTTGGTTTAACAATTCAAGAAAATGGTGATAGACCTCTTCACGCCCTTCTTCTCGTCCTTCTTCCCTGGCTTCCCTCCTGTTAACAGCGATATCCATTTCACGGTCATATTCACCAAAAATCATATTTATTACCTCCGAACCATGTTCGATTAAATAATCCTTCAATATATTGTTCTTTATACAGTATTCTATCACGGGGGTTATC
>Ga0268262_10007574_pt1 | contig 10080 bp, 17 predicted proteins | sample TergutNc150P3_FD_190354 | JGI IMG/M metagenome (GOLD analysis project Ga0268262, IMG submission 190354) | Nasutitermes corniger P3 segment gut microbial community from laboratory colony in Florida, USA - Nc150 P3 (SPAdes) (version 2) | ecosystem: Host-associated > Arthropoda: Insects >...
TACTTATGAATATGAATGTACAAGTTGCGGACATGGTTTTGAAGTTTTCCAGTCCATGAGTGATCTGCCCCTGAAAGACTGCCCGGAGTGCGGTAAAGAAATCCGTCGGCTTATTAATGGCGGAGCCGGTGTTATTTTTAAGGGTTCCGGTTTTTATGTTACCGACAAGGGGAAAACAACAAATTCCAGTACAGTAAAAAAAGAAACGGCGGATTCACCTGCTGCCTGCAGCGGATGTCCTGCAAAAGGCGATACAGTCGCATGCCCTACAGGCGGAGAAGCTTCAAGAGTGTCTTCGACTGAAACAAAAACGGCTTAAAATTTTGTATAAGAAGCCTCGTTTTTTTTGCGATAATTGTGGTTATGAAGTAGATCATGAAGTAAAAGCATGCCCGTATTGCGGTCGTAATTTTGCTTCTGTCCGCTGTCCTGCCTGCGATTTTTCCGGTCCTGAAAAAATGTTCCTGAACGGCTGTCCCCTTTGCGGTTATTCAGCCGATCCTGCGTTAAGAAAAGCTCTAAAACCAGCAAAAAAACGCAAGAAAAAACGGATGCAAGGCGAATCTTTACCAGCATGGACATATATTTTATTGGTTGTAGTTTTAATTTCCTTTGTAGGGCTTCTTTCCTGGCTTATTACCCAATAATTTACAGAGCAGATAGAATCGCGAAATCTTAAAAAAAAATCCAAACTACTTGACCTTTTTTTTTCATTTTGATACATTCTATTCTCGTCCCTTGTTTTTTTAGGGATTTAGGAGCATGACCGTTGACTTTTTATGATAAAGGTTCACGGGTAAACTTTAGGAGTTTTTGAAGAATGCCTACTATTAATCAATTGGTTCGTTCTGGGCGGCAGAAGGTAACTACTAAAACGAAATCTCCGGCTTTACAGTCCTGTCCGCAAAAGCGTGGGGTTTGTACACGTGTAATGACTGTAACGCCGAAAAAACCCAATTCAGCCCTTAGGAAGGTAGCCCGTGTGCGTCTTTCCCATGGTACAGAAGTAACAGCATATATTCCGGGAATTGGTCATAATTTACAGGAACACTCGGTAGTTTTGGTAAGAGGTGGACGCGTTAAGGACCTCCCCGGTGTACGCTATCACATTATCCGCGGAGCGAAAGATACTTTAGGTGTTGCAGACCGCAAACGCGGTCGCTCAAAATATGGCGCAAAACGGCCTAAGGCATAGGTGTAGTTATGGGTAGAAAGAAAAAATCCATTGACCGGGGAATCCTTCCGGATCCAAAGTACAACAGCGTTGTAGTGTCAAAATTTGTAAACAGAATGATGTGGGAAGGCAAGCGTTCTTTGGGCTTGCGTATTATTCATGAGGCGCTTGATGCGCTTCAGTTAAAAACCGATAAAGAACCTCTTGAAGTTTTTCTTAAAGCTTTGGATAATGTAAAGCCTGTGATTGAAGTTAAGTCACGGCGTGTAGGTGGAGCGACTTATCAGGTTCCTGTTGAGATTAGGGAACCAAGGCGTGAAGCCCTAGGTATGCGATGGATAATCAACGCAGCGCGCTCCCGTTCTGGAAAAGGAATGGGGGACCGTCTTGCGGCTGAAGTTCTTGATGCGTATAATAATACAGGAACTGCCTTCAAAAAGAAGGAAGATACGCATAAAATGGCCGAGGCAAATAAAGCCTTTGCTCATTATAGATGGTAAAAATTAGTTTTTTGCTTTGATAAAGAAACCGGTGTTTGTTAAACATGCCGGGCAGGTTTTTTGAAAGTATCTTGCTGTTTAATTTTGAATAGGCAGCAAAAGCCGCGTAGCGGTGAACCTTACGGTTCGTCATTAGGAGGTTGTGCAGGTTAAAATCATAGATTTTAAATCCGGAGCAAAAGCTCTTGTATTTCTGCGCGGTGGCTTTACCGGACATCTTGATATGGTGCCGGGAAAAGTATAAAACTACCGGTTTAGATACTGGTAGTTTTTCCAAACCGATCATCAGCGCAGTGTTACTGTAGGATGAGACAGGTGGAACGAATGTGAGTTAAAATTGCGTAACGCATTTTGCGTCTAGTCGCTGATTTTCCGCTTATAATCGTTTCTCCTCTCAATGATTATTGTACGGAAGTACAATGCTTAGGATATTGCGCTGTCAGGCATTATACCGTTGGTTATACAGCCGGACAGCGGATTAATTTACTTAGTAGATTTTATTAGTGCCCATAAGGAGGACACAAAATGGCAAAGGATAAATTTAACAGAACTAAAATCCACATGAATGTTGGAACGATAGGCCACGTTGATCACGGTAAAACTACGCTTTCTGCGGCTATTACCATGCATTGCGCAAGAAAATTCGGCGACAAAGTAATGAACTATGACGATATTGACAATGCTCCGGAAGAAAAAGCACGCGGTATTACGATTAATACTCGTCACCTTGAGTATCAGTCAGACAAGCGCCATTATGCGCACATTGACTGTCCGGGACATGCCGACTATATCAAGAACATGATCACAGGCGCCGCCCAGATGGACGGCGCGGTCCTTGTCGTGTCAGCGCCAGACTCGGTTATGCCCCAGACACGCGAGCATATTATTCTCGCTCGTCAGGTAGGCGTTCCCCACATGATCGTGTTCCTTAACAAGATCGATCTTCTTGATGATCCTGATCTTGTAGAATTGGTTGAAGAAGAAGTCAAGGATGTTCTTACCGCCAATGGTTTCCCAGGCGACAAGACTCCAATTATCAAAGGTTCGGCTTTTAAGGCCATGTCCGAGCCGGACAACGCTGAAGCAACAAAATGTATTGATGAACTGCTCCAGGCAATGGACAGCTATTTCCCTGATCCGGTACGTGATTCTGATAAACCCTTTATTATGCCGATTGAAGACGTTTTCACAATTCAGGGACGTGGCACCGTTGTTACTGGCAAGGTGGAACGCGGTGTTCTTAAGCTTAACGAAGAAGTTGAAATTGTCGGTATTAAGCCAACAAAGAAAACAGTTATAACTGGTATCGAAATGTTCAATAAATTGCTTGACGAAGCCCAGGCTGGCGATAATGTCGGTACTCTTCTTCGCGGTATTGAGAAAAAAGAAGTTGAACGCGGACAGGTTCTTGCTAAACCAGGTTCAATTACGCCTCACAGCAAATTCAAAGGACAGATTTACTGTCTGTCCAAAGAAGAAGGCGGACGGCACAGCCCGTTCTTTACTGGTTATAGGCCCCAGTTCTATTTCCGTACTACCGACATTACAGGAACAGTAAAACTTCCAGAAGGTAAGGAAATGGTTATGCCGGGTGATAATACGGAAATTATCGGCGAACTCATTCACCCGATTGCCATGGAAAAGGGACTTCGTTTCGCTATTCGTGAGGGTGGCAAAACAGTAGCCTCCGGTCAGGTTACCGAGATTATCGAATAAAGTTATCTGACCACCTGACGACTTAACATGACCATAGGTTCCATATAGTTAGGTGATTAGGTTAAGTGGTCAGGTAGACATGGAGGAATGATGGCAAAAGAAGGAATTCGCGTACGGTTGCGCGGCTTCGATGTTGAGTTAATTGATCAGAGCGCCAAGTCTATTGCTGTGGCAGTGCGAAAGGCCGGAGCGAAAGTTACAGGCCCGATCCCGCTGCCGACCCGAATTAACAAGGTTACGGTGCTACGTTCACCGCATGTAAATAAAAAGAGCCGCGAACAATTTGAGATGCGGACACATAAACGGTTGATCGATATTATCAACCCTTCGGTAGAAGTTATGGATTCATTAATGAAACTTGAGCTTCCCGCTGGCGTGGATGTGGAGATCAAACAATAATTTTTTGCCGTAGACGGTTCCGGAGTGAAGACTTCCGAATAACGTGCGGCCAGGAGTACAACGATGTTAGGGCTTTATGCCAGAAAAATTGGAATGACTCAAGTTTTTGACGATGCGGGTAACCTGCTGCCGGTAACAGTGATACGGTTTGATCCGAATGTAGTTATTGCCAAAAAAACAAAAGATACTGACGGTTATGAATCGGTAATTGTCGGTATAAACGATGAAAAGAAAAATCGTATAACAAAATCCCGTGCGGGACAGTTTCCAAGTGATATTTCGCCCAAAAAACGTATTCGAGAATTACGTGATTTTGAGAAAGATGTGGCGGTCGGAGATGCTCTTGGAGTTGAAATGCTGGAAGGAATCAGGTATGTTGACGTTTCAGGCATATCCAAGGGCAAAGGGTTTCAAGGTGTTGTTAAACGCTATGGTTTTGGTGGTGGACGCAAAACGCATGGTTCCAAATTTCACCGTGAACCAGGTTCTACAGGACAGAATACCTATCCGGCAAAAACTTTTAAAAACAGGAAACTGCCCGGACGAATGGGAAGGGAAGGGGTAACTGTTTTAAGCCTTAGAGTTGTAAAAACAGACAATGAAAAACATCTCATTATGGTTAGAGGCGCCGTCCCCGGTATTAATAAGGGTCTGGTTTTTGTTCGGGCTGCGGTTAAGAAAGGACGGTAAATGATGAACTGTAAAGTGTATTCAAAAGAAGGAAAAGAACTGCGAAACATGGTTCTGGATGATACTGTCTTTGGATTGCCTTATAATGAAGAACTGGTATGGTATGCGATTAATAACGAACTTGCCAATAAACGGCAGGGTAATGCCAGTACAAAAGGGCGCGCCGAAGTTCATGGCTCAAACGCCAAGCCATATAAACAGAAAGGTACAGGTCGAGCGAGGCGCGGTGATAGAAAATCACCGATACTTACAGGCGGCGGCACTATCTTTGGACCGAAACCTAGAGATTTTTCATGGTCAATGCCAAAAAGGGCAAAACGTCAGGCGCTTAAAACAATCCTAAGCATAAAAGCGCAGAGCGATACATTAAAAATTGTTGAAGACTTTTCTATAGAGTCGGGAAAAACAAAGGGCCTCGCAAAACTTCTTGATAATTTCCAGCCCGGTTTAAAGACAGTACTGGTACTTAAAGACGATGATACTATGCTGAAACGCGCATCCGCTAATATTCCATGGTTAAAGTTCCTTTCATATAACCGTTTAAAGGCTCATGATTTGTTTTATGGCAGGCAGGTGATAATGCTTGAGACAGCGGCAAAAAAACTAAACGAATTTTACAGTACAAAGGAGGCCGGTGAATGACACAATATGGAGATATTTTAATTGAACCGGTGCTTTCCGAAAAAGCAAATCAACTGCGTGAAGAGGGAAAGTATGTATTTAAAGTAGCCCAGAAAGCTACAAAGACGCAGATCAAAGAAGCGGTGCGTAAATTGTTCAATGTAAATCCTGTTTCATGTACAACGATGGTAGTTGGCGGTAAGCCGAAAAGACTGCGTTACCGCAAGGGATATACTTCAACCTGGAAGAAGGCAATTGTCAAACTTCCCAAAGATGAAAAGATTTCAATCTTTGAAGGTGTATAAAGGTTTTAACAGAGGATAAATATGGGTATTAAAACATACAAGCCAATTACACCGGGTATGCGTCAATTGGTAAGCCTTGATTATTCGGATTTAACCAAGGGCGCTAAGCCGGAAAAATCCCTGACAAAGGGCAAGAAAGACAGAGCAGGAAGGGATTCGTTTGGGCGAATAAGTGTCCGTCATAAGGGCGGCGGTCATAAACGTCTTTACAGGGATATTGACTTTAAAAGAGACAAAATCGGTATTCAGGGGAAAGTTTCTTCAATTGAGTACGACCCCAACCGTAGTGCGAATATCGCGCTAATTTACTACAAAGACGGTGAAAAACGGTACATTATTGCTCCAAAAGGTTTAAAAAAGGGCGCTGTTGTTTTAAGTGGTCCCAATGCGCCGATTGAATCAGGTAATGCGCTGCCTCTAGAAAATATTCCGCTTGGTTTTAATGTCTATAATATTGAACTTACGCTTGGTAAGGGCGGACAAATGGCGCGTTCTGCTGGAACAGGCGCTCTTGTAGTCGCCAAGGAAGGCGACTATGTTACGTTAAAACTTCCTTCTGGCGAGATGCGAATGGTATATAAAAGGTGTTATGCGACAATCGGTACAGTCGGCAACGAGGATCATATGAATGTAGTTTTGGGCAAGGCAGGTCGCAAGCGTTGGATGGGAGTGCGCCCAACAGTACGCGGTATGGCAATGAACCCTGTAGATCACCCCCATGGCGGTGGCGAAGGAAGGAGTAAAGGTATTCACCCTGTTACCCCTTGGGGTCAGCCGACAAAGGGATACAAAACCCGTAAAAAACATAAACCTTCTTCACGGTTTATTGTCAGCCGGGGTAAAAAGAAGTAGTATGAAACGCAGTTCTGTATTTGAGAAAGTGTACGGTTATGTTGCCGTAACATATAAAGGTTAGGAAGGGAGTATGTCAAGATCCGTAAAGAAGGGACCTTTTATAGAAAAGAGTCTGTATAAAAAGGTACTGGAGTTGAATAAGTCAGGAGAAAGAAAAATGATTAAAACTTATTCCCGTTGTTCTACTATTATTCCCGAAATGGTAGGCGGAACAATTTCCGTTTATAACGGTAAAATCTGGGTTCCGGTGTACATCACTGAAAACCTTGTTGGTCATAAACTTGGCGAGTTCGCTCCTACTCGTATTTTCCGTGGACATTCCGGCTCTGACAAAAAGGCTGCGGCAAAGTAGGCAGGATTATGAAAGATACGAAAACAGGTTATATGGCAATAAGTAAATACCTAATCGGTTCTCCATTTAAGATCAGGCCGGTTGCTGATTTAATACGTCGCCGTACGTATCCTGAAGCTGTTTCTATACTGGAAAATATGCCTCATAAGGGAGCGCGTCTAATCCGCAAGACGATAAAGTCAGCCGCTTCAAATGCGCTTTCAGATAACAAAAAACTTGACGAGGATATGCTCTATGTACGCGATATTTATATTGATGAAGGTCCCCGTCTTAAAAGAATTTGGTTTCGCGGCAGAGGGCGTGCTGATATGCAACAGAAAAGGTTATGTCACATAACTGTAGTAGTAGATGAGACTGTTAAGCATGAAAATGCAAAGCATGGGAATGCTAATTCATCATCAAAAAAGGCGGCAAAATAATGGGACAAAAAGTAAACCCGACGGGGCTTAGGATTGGAATTAATAAAACTTGGGGTTCGCGCTGGTATGTTGATCCAAGGGAATATGTTGATGCCTTGCATGAAGATTTAAGATTGCGCAAGCTTATTATGGACATGCCGGAGACAAAGGGAGCTGATATTGCTGAGTTGGAAATTATTCGTCACCCGCAACGTATAACTATTACAATTCATACAGCCCGTCCCGGAGTAATCATCGGTGTAAAGGGTACAAATATCGAAAAAATCGGCAATGATCTTCAGAAAAAAGTAAGCAAAAAAGTACAGATAAAAATCAAGGAAGTTAGAAACGCGGATAATAACGCGCAGATAATCGCGCAAAATATCGCCCGTCAACTTTTAGCGCGTTCTTCCTTCAGACGAACAATGAAGCAGGCAATTTCAAATGCAATTAAAAAAGGCAATGCTCAGGGTGTAAAGGTAAGGCTTTCAGGTCGTCTCGGCGGTGCGGAAATGTCACGTACTGAAGAAGCCAAAGAGGGACGCATACCTCTTCATACTTTAAGGGCGGATATAGATTATGGTTTCACCGAAGCCCATACTCCATTTGGTTCTATCGGGGTAAAAGTCTGGGTTTATAACGGTATGAAGTACGGGAAAGAACAGAAAGAAGACGCAGGCGCTCTTGTCCGCAAACGGCGGGAACGTGCTCCTGCTAGGAGTTAAACTGATATGTTAAGTCCAAAACGTGTAAAACGCCGCAAGGTGCAAAGAGGCAATATGCCCGGAAATGCCACAAGGTGTAACAATGTGGTATTCGGCGATTATGGGTTGGTTGCTTTAGATAGGATGTGGATCACAAACCGGCAGATGGAAGCTGCTCGTATTGCAATTAACCGTCATGTAAAACGCGGCGGCAAGATGTGGATTAGGATATTTCCGGATAAGCCTTTTTCCAAGAAACCTGCGGAAACCCGTATGGGTAAGGGAAAAGGAGCGCCGGAATATTGGGTAGCGGTTGTAAAACCCGGGACAGTTATGTTTGAACTTGGTGGCGGTATTAACCGTGCGCTTGCGGAAGAAGCGATGACTCTTGCAGGCTCCAAGCTTCCGATTAAAACAAAATTTGTTGCGCGTTCCGATATGGAACTTGGAGCTTAGGAAGCAGGATGAAGAATTCATTTAAAAACCTGTCTTTTCAGGAACTTAAAACCAAACGGGACGAGTTGAAAAAAAAGTATATGGAATTCCGTTTTAAAATCATTATTGGTCATGTTGATAATCCGTTGCAAAAACACACAATGCGCAGGCAGATAGCGCGCCTTAACACATTAATCCGCGCTCATGAAATTGAGGAACGAAAGACGGTGCTTTCAAAAAGCGCTACCGGAACTGAATCCTCTGTGGGGGCTAAATAATGACAGGACATGTTAAGAGCAGGAAAAAAGAATTTATCGGGATAGTGAAGAGCGATAAAATGGAGAAAACCATTGTTGTAAGTATTGAAACTCTAACGCTTCATCCTCTTTACAAGAAATATATTAAACGGTCAAAAAAAATAAAAGCGCATGATGAAAAGAATGAAGCAAATATCGGAGACCGTGTCCGTGTGATAGAATGCAGGCCGCTCAGCAGAGAAAAATGCTGGAAGCTTGTAGAAATTTTAGAGCGCGCCAAATAAGGGGAGGTAGAGAAAATGATTCAAGTTGAAACCTTCCTGAATGTGGCGGATAATTCAGGCGCTAAGAAAGTACAGTGCATCAAGGTTTTGGGCGGTACCCACAGGAGATATGCCGGAATTGGAGATATTGTTGTAGTAGCGGTGAAAGAAGCCCTGCCCACATCAACTATTAAAAAAGGAACTGTGGAAAAAGCAGTGGTAGTGCGTACACATAAAGAATTTCGCCGCCCGGATGGGACATATATCAGGTTTGATGATAATGCATGTGTTCTTATTGATGCGGCGTTAAACCCCAAGGGGAAACGTATCTTTGGACCTGTCGCAAGAGAATTGAGGGAAAGAAGCGAATTTATGAAAATTGTATCCCTGGCGCCGGAAGTATTGTAGGAGAAAATTATGGCTCAAGCATCGCATAAATTTAAGATAAAAAAAGAAGATACTGTTCAGGTAATTGCAGGAAAGGACAAGGGGAAACGCGGCAGGGTACTGAGAATCCTTCGTGATAAAGATCGTGTCCTGGTTGAGGGTGTAAATATTGTTAAAAAAACACAGAAGCGCAGGAAACAACAGGACAGAGGCGGAATTTTAGAAGTGGAAGCAGCGTTACATTCGTCAAACTTAATGATTGTTTGTAAAAAATGCGGTCCAACCCGTATCGGATATAAGACAGACGGGACAGATAAGATAAGGGTTTGCAAAAAGTGCGGGGAGGCGTTGTAATGAGTAAAAATTATGTATCCCGGCTTAAAAAGATTTACACAGAGCAAATCGCTCCTGAGCTTTTTAAAGAGTTTAATTATAAATCAGTTATGCAAATTCCCAAGCTGGATAAGATTGTGGTAAGTATGGGTGTAGGTGAAGCGCTGCAGAATAAAAAACTTTTGGATGCGGCTATTGACACATTGACACAGATCACGGGACAAAAAGCCGTAAAAACAAAAGCTAAAAAGAGTATTGCAAATTTCAAGATAAGGGCGGGTCAGGAAATTGGCGCCAAAGTAACATTGCGCGGAACAATAATGTATGAATTCTTCGACAGGCTTGTTAATGCGGCTCTTCCCCGTGTAAAGGATTTTCATGGCATAAATCAGAACGCTTTTGACGGTCATGGAAATTATTCTCTTGGAATACAGGAACAGATTATTTTTCCTGAAATTGACTTTGACAAGATTGAAAAGGTATCCGGGTTAAATATCGTAATTGTTACAACGGCGCAAACAGATGCAGAAGCAAAGGCATTTCTTGCAAAATTCGGAATGCCTTTCAGAAAATAGGAGGTAAAATGGCACGAAAAGCGATGATTATTAAGGCGCAAAGAACGCCAAAATATAAAACGCGGAAAGTAAACCGCTGCAGGATCTGCGGAAGGCCGCGAGGCTTTTTGCGGAAA
>Ga0268262_10007575_pt1 | contig 10079 bp, 9 predicted proteins | sample TergutNc150P3_FD_190354 | JGI IMG/M metagenome (GOLD analysis project Ga0268262, IMG submission 190354) | Nasutitermes corniger P3 segment gut microbial community from laboratory colony in Florida, USA - Nc150 P3 (SPAdes) (version 2) | ecosystem: Host-associated > Arthropoda: Insects > Digestive...
ATTTCTTTTGTTTTAATTTCTTTTGGGTAATAATTTTCAAATTGCTCTAGAAGTTGGCTTTTTCCACCAACCCATTTTATAAAAGGTCTTGCTATTCTGAGGTTCATTTGTAGGGAATATAAAAATTATTTGAGGATGTAAAATGAATGTTGCTACTGCTACACCAAAGATGTTTAGTCGGCTAATAAAAATTTGGTCAAGCTATTTAATATGCTAGCAAATTTAAAATTTTTTACCCATATAATTTGCTATAATTCCAGCAACTTCGTCCGGTGTTTTTTTACCTGTATCAATAACCAAATGGTAGTTATTTTCATCAGCAAAATCAACTCCAAATTTCAAATAAAAACGTTGCCTCATATTTTCGTTTCGTACTCTAATACTTTCAAAATCCATTTGTTCCATTTTTCGATCTGCTTTGGCAAGCCGTTTAAAAGCCTCCTCTTCGGAAAGGATAAACAAGATATTCAGAGAATTTTCAACAAAATGAAAACCTAACCGAAAATCTGCAATGATGTTTTCAGTACTATTGCACAAGTCGCGAAATTTAAAATTGACAAAATCATCAAGGTCTGGTTCTTCCTTGCACTTCGCCTGAAACTCGTTTATATTCATTCCGAATTCCTTTTCGGCAAATTCTCTGGTAAAATTTCCAACCGATAAAAATCGGTAACCAAGTTTTTCCGCAAGAATCTTTCCAACAGTAGATTTGCCAGTTCCCGCATAACCGCTTATGGTTATTTTGTTTGTTTTCATAAAACCTCCTCCTTTTTTGTGGTGTCCTTATATCTGCTCATAAACTTTTCTTTACTGAATTTTATCTGTGAAAGTGCTTTTCCCAAACCAACCTCGTGAATAGGCTTGCTGTAAATATACTTTTTCCTATTTCCATTTTGGAAAAACCTTCCTCGCGGATCTATCATCAGGTAACTATGAATCATATCCTCATTGTCTTCAACAATGGCATTTTCTCCAAAAAATCTTTTGTTGAGCATCAAGAAATTTAACCATTGTTCTTCTGTTATTCCTTTGTTTTTGCCAAAAGGCAGTTGCCTTAAAATTTTTATTCTGTTTGGAGTGAATTCCTGCAATTGCTCAACTACACATTCGTTGTAATTATGCCTATTCACAGTTACATTGAATTTTACGGATATATCGGGATTTTCTGCCCTTGCATTAATTAGCAATTTTTCTATTTGTTCCTTTTCCAAAACCTTTCCACTCTTGTCGCAGCGTCCTATTTTGCGACAAGTATCTGTGTTTAGGCTGTCTATGGAAATTCCAAGCATACCAATGTATTTATATATATCTTGGTTGAGCCTCAATAACGAGCCATTTGTAATTATAGAGGTTTCAAACTCCATTTTCTTTGCAAGTTTGATAATCGCTAAAAATTCCTTGTAAAGAATTAGCGGTTCACCTCCTGCGAAGTTTATCCTGATAGGCTTCCCCGTTCCGCCGAACTTTCGATAAGCAGCTTTTTTGTTGGAAAGCTCGTTTAGAATTTTGCGAACAGCATCTTGGTCTTTCCAAATTTCCTTTGGCTTTTTCCATTTTGCGAAGCAAAATTCACATTTGTAGTTGCACCTTTCGGTGACGTGCCAGTTGTAAGCGATTTGCATATTGTACTCCTATTGGTTAACATTTTCTTGTTTGAAAAGTGTAGCGAAGCTACCTGAACCAAATCGACATGCTATTGCAAGCCAATTCAAAAACTTTTCATATATCACAAAAATTACTCTTGCATTTTCTTTTTCACCTCTTTATTTTGACCTATTATCAATTCTCTTTTGCACAATTCAATCCTTTTGATTTCATTTCCCTTATGATACATTTTTCTGAAATTTTCATGATTGAATAAAGAGAGTTGAATAAGGATGTCTTCTTTAATATTTTCGTTTTGAGGATTTCCCGCCATTTCTCTTAATTTTATAGGAACTTTGCTACCTAAAGGTTCTCGTAAATGCCCAAGAGCAATACAAATTCTTCTTAACATATTTTCAGAACCATTCCATTCATCTAATACTTTCATTAAATGCTTTGCCCAAATAGCTGGGCGGTCTCTGTAACTTTTATCAAAAATTTGTACTCCAAACCAAGGAGCATTTAGCCATAATTCGGAATCTTTGTGTTCCATCACCCATAAGATTGATTTTTCAAAAATACGAGGCATAAATTCAGGTTCTAAAATTGCGTTTAATTTCTCTAAATCTGTACCTGGCAATAGACAACATGTAATTTCTTTATCAGACCAAGCATAATAATTCATTTTAGGATTCTCCGCTAATGCGATTAAATTATCAAATTCTTCTTTTTGGATAGTGTTATTTTTCAAGCAAATTTTAATTTGTTGTTTCCGACTTTCTGTTAAAAAAGTTTTATATTCGTTGTAAGGAATATTTTCTATTGCCGTAGAAAACATATCATTCGTTCTGCTTAGTAAATATTCAGCGTATTCTGGGATTATAGGGAGTAATAATTTTTCACATTCCTCTTGTTTGAAATTTTCGTATGATTCTTCTATTACTTTTCGCAAGTAATATTTCCATAAAATAAATATATTTTTTATTTTTTGTGGTTCGGATTGTTGTACAAAGTCAAGAAATGGTAATTCTCTATAAAAATAATCATCCATTGTATTTATATTCTCAATAGAGTATTTTGGAAAGAAAAATGGTTTCTCCAACATTATGTTTCGAAACACTTTATAATAATTACTACTAAATGCAGAATCGTGTCGCAAATCAAGTTCTTTATGTTCATATACCCAAAATTTAGCCTTAATATAATCTGGAGAATTGCAATATTCTTCTTTCAAAGCAAATGGAATTTTATCTATATTCAATCTCCCTATCTCTTCATATGTAAATTTATGGGTCAAATCTATATTTAATTTTTCAAGCATTTTTTTAATTTTTTGTCCGAATATTCCACCATTTTTCATTATGCCAATAATATCCAATAATAATTTTTTATGATAAGGCGAATACCAGTGTCTAACCGTATCGTTTAAAAATAAAACATATTCTAAATCGTCACCCGATAAAAAATCATCAATAGATATAGATAAATTTATTAGCAATTTGTAATATTCTATATAGCCCAAATGTCCGCTATCACTTATAGATGTACAGCGGTTAATGGTTGGATTTTTGTATAATATGGCAAAAAGTGACCTTACGGCATATTCATTTTTAGAATGTCTAATTGCCAAAATACATGCTTCGTTTTTATTTTCAATTTCTTTTCTTAATAACTTTATTGGAAAATGTTCGTCCCATTTATTTATAATTTCTGCATAGAATTTTTCATCATATTTACACTTTCTTGTTCCGAGAATTTCCCAAATTTTTAAAAATGATTTTTTAGTTCCTATCAATGTCAATAGATGTATTTCTTTTGAAATATCTTCTAAGTTTTTCAATACTTTTTCATTTAAAGAAACTTGTAAAATTCGTTCAATTAAATCATCTCTATGCAAAAATACTTTGCTTACTTTATTTGAAAAATCTTCATCATAAAAATGGCTTTTTTGACTATGAACACTATTCCAAATTATCGTATCATCTTCAATTGTCTCTCCATCAAGCTCAAAAAGAATATACAAATGCTTATGAGAAAGTGATATACGACCACTACCACATTTTTTTATCTCTGCTTTTAATACATAATCAATAAATTCTTCCTCCGTTTCTCCAGGCCATAATGGAATACCTATTTTTCGCATTATAAATTTATAGATACATTCGTTTTTATCTTCTGTAGCCTTGTCTAATAATACCCCATCATATTCTTTCAGTTTTTTAATTATTTCGTTATCAGACATTTCCTTAGACAAAATGTTTTCTGGTAATTCTGGTTTAGATTCAATTTTTTTATTTTCAGTATCAGACTCTTTCAAATTCTCATCGGAATCAGAATCTTTATAAAGGGAATCATCAAAAGATTCATATTTGAAATCACCTTGGAATATTGGTGGAATTACTTCTTTTATTTTTTCATATAAGTCATAAGGATAAAATTTGTTCGTATCGTTTCCCTTTTCTACTTTTTCTAAAAAGTGGCTAGGCTTAAAATGCCGTACCACCTCGTCTGCCTTTGACCAATCTTCATAGTTATAATAACTACTGATATTTAAACCTTGCATTTTTTCGTTAATAAACTCGCTAATCTCTTTAACAAGCAATAATTTCTCTTTCTGTAAAATAATACGTTCTGTAATGCTAATAATGCGCTTCTTTAATTCTGGTTCACCTAAATATCCGAAACGAACTATTTTCAAACAAATTAACCAAAAAAATATTCTTGGATAACTGTAAAAACATTCCTCGTATCTATCATAAATAGAAATATTAGGCATAGTATTCAACAAGTTTTCGAAAAAAGAGCGTATCTCTTCGTATTCCTCTTCCTGTCCACACCATTCTATAAACGTGTCAATAATCTTTCCTTTGGGTAAAGGCCACTCCTTCGGTTCGTTATCTTCAAATAGTTCAAGAACTTCTCTTTTTAATAATGCCACTTCTTCTTTAGTACATACCATATTTTACCCCTTTGTTCTTTGTTTGAGGATTGTTCTTTGTTAAGTGATACCCGAATTGATACTTACAAGGATAAATATATAATTTCGTTTTTTGCTCGCTCTCGCTGTATCTAATATCAGCTCTGCGTTTAGCGGCTTCATAAGTCTCGTAAAGTTTCTTGTAGTTCCCCTCACCATCAGGGCACAAGCAAGTTTTACTTGGGGTTTGTCTATCCTTGGGGCTAAGGTGATATTTACCACATTTTCCACATAAATAGGGAACTAATTCCAACTCCCTATTGCGGTTATTTTCATAAGCGGCAGAATGTTCTGCCTCTTCCCTAGATAGATAGACACTAAGCGGTTCATCATTTCTTTTGCTGAAACATGTATTGCTTTTCATAGCAATCTCCTATTTTGACGTTCTAAACCAATTTTTGTTAGAAACTACAGCCGTTGACTGTCTGAACTTATCCGTTTTACACTAGGTATCGTGATATCCTAACTCTTATATAATATACATTTTTATTCTCAAAAGAGTCAAAAAATATTTATTTTTATAAAAATTTTATAATTCCAACTCTCAAAATATAGTAATTTCTTAAAACGCTGTCAAGGGGGAATAATCCCATTTTTTTATTTTTTTGTGTTTTTTCAAGATTTTCTCAAAAATGAGCAAATTTTTCATAATAGTTTCCAGTTCTCTTGCCTATATTTACAAAAACACCATATCTTTCAATCAATTCAGACTAAATGTATTATAATATCACATCCAAAATCCTTATATTATATATATATATATTATTCAGTCAACTTTTTATTATATCCTATTGATTCCAAAATGATTTTTTGATAAAACTTGTAGATTTATACGGCGTAAGCTACAAGAAATATATAAAAATATTAGGGAGATTTATTTGGCTCATAAAAAAAACTATCAAGAAATGCAGCTCTTGCATAACTAATAATCAATTCGCCTTTGTCATCTTTGTTTGGTTTAGGATCTAGCCACCAATTACAACTCTGTATTTTCTTAATTATTTCTTCCCAATAATTATCTCTATTAATACTTAATTTGCTTATTTCAAAAGCTTTACGTAGATTATTTTTATTTGTTGAAGTAATACAAATAAAAGTATCAGGTCTTTTCATACACAATAATCTAGTTGCAGCTCCAATAGAACCTTTTCCAGCAGTTACAATTTTATAGTATTTTTCATAATATTTCCAAAAATCAAAATAGTGTTGTTCAGTAATTTCTATTGATAAAGGAATCTGTTCCAAAGCAAGAGAAATATTTTCATCATTTTCAGCAATTTTGGGTTTAAAAGGAATTTTTATAACTGAGTCCATACACCCAAAAAGTTTCCAAAGCTTCCAACGTTTCGCTTCTTCTCTTCTAACATCAAGTTTATTTGATATACCTGCAATAAATTTTCTTTCTTCTATGTCCATGTCTATAAATCGTTTATCATCACTAAATAAATTCTTTACTGTTTCAATGGTCGCAATTCTACCTTCTACATTAGGATCTCTCATTATTTTTTCTACAAATTTTTGCCATGACATTTTCTGAATCTCTGTTTCAAATGCAGGCTTACTTCTTGATAGTTTACTTATTTTACTATAAGTATTAAACAGGTTTTTTTTCCAATTTATTTTATATTGTTCGTACTCATTTTTATCAATGTACTCTCCTTTGTTCCATAGCGTATTTATATATTTTTTTACCTTTAAAAATGCTTTACTGCTATTTTTATCTTTTGACGATATTAAAATAGAAATTTCATCATTTTTCGTAAATGCGGCTTTTGTAAAATTTGGACTACCTAAAATAAGTTCCCATTCAGAGTTACTATTTTGAAACAAATATACTTTAGGATGAAATGTACCTTTTGTCTGTTCTGGTTTTATATATTTTACAGACCTATCATATAAAAATTCCTCTATAAAATCAGGATGTGTTCCGTCAAAATTTAATCCAATAATAATTTTTTTTATTTTTCCCTTATTACTCTTTAGTTCATCAAAAGATCTAAAATCATGGCTGGCCCATGCAACTGCCCAATAGTATTCATTATAATCTTTTTGTAATCTTAAAAATTCCTCTTCAAATTCTTTATATGAATTCAATATTTTCATAAATACCTCTTTGATTTTTTGTAAATATAGAAAAATATTAGAAAGATTAGCTCGCCAAAACAGAATGTATCTCAAACATAATGGCAGGTTAAGCTTTACGGAAGTAAAGCACTTTTATCAATTTTACTTTTAATGTAATAAAAAATTATAGGCTCCCTAAAAGATGTTCATAAATTTGAAAATCACGCTCAAGAAAGCAACAAAATATAATTTTTATTGATTTTTCATTTATGGAAAAAAATTTTCTTATAGCAGATATTGCGGTTTCTGCAGCTAAATCATGTGGGTATCCATAAACTCCTGTACTAATACAAGGAAATGCTATAGATTTACATTCGTGTTCTATTGCGAGTTGCAAGCATCGTTGATAGCAAGAGGCTAATAGCTCGTTTTCATTTTTATTACCTCCGTACCAGACAGGTCCTACCGTATGGATTATATATTTGGCAGGTAAGCTATAACCTTTTGTAATTTTTGCATCACCTACCGCACATCCTCCCAAATTCTCACATTCTTTTAATAACTCAGGACCGGCAGTACGGTGAATTGCACCATCCACTCCGCCACCTCCTAGTAAACTTTGATTTGCTGCGTTGACAATTGCATCTACCTTAAGCGTAGTAATGTCTCCATATAAAACTTCTAGCTCCATTTTCTTTACATCCAATTAAAAAAGGTTTTGATCCCTTGAATTTTGTTACAAATCCAACAAGAAACAGAAGTACTACACTTTCCTGTTTTTCCTCCCTCAAGGTATTTGACTGTTCCACCATAACTATTCAAATCCCCCGTCCATAAGTGTTCGAGAATGAGATAAACATGCTCACGCCCTTTTTTTACCATCCAATCGGGGACTTCAAATTTGAGGTAATATTCAACCTTTCCAAATATGTCACTGTCTATGCGTTGCCAGCAATAAGCCACTGTCCAACCATAACATTTTTTGGGGTCAATATCTGTCATGTACCAACCATGCCCGTAAGCAGAGTCTTGTTGAATGAATCCATTGGATGGATACCATTTCTTGCTTTTAGTTATGCCATCGTATGAATCTTTAGACGTGTAATGATAAAGTATCATATTTTCCTCCTTGTTATTTGAAATCAATTTGTTTTATAGCTTCGGCAATCTTCTGCATCATCTTCATTCGTCTAGCATCAGCATTGAAAGTGATAAGAGTCAAATTTTTTACGAGATGGCAATCACCTTTGGAGCAATAATGCACAAATGCTGCAACGATTAATAGAATTGCTGCGCTTATGTCCATCCCTCCATGTCCAGTTCCAATCACGGGCATATAGATTTTTGAGAATCTTTTTTCTGCAGCTATGTCGAAAACAGATTTCAATGCCCGTTCAATACGTTCAGGATTTGAGGAAATTTTGCCACTTACGACTTCTGTTGCAGCTATGAAAAATAAATTACATTTTTGTCCCAATGGGTTGCTTAATGGAATTATTATTGTATTTCCTGACGATACTTTTGCTTTTTGAAGAATTTCAAAAATATCATCAAACCCTGTTGGAAAATGTTGTTTTATAAATGCACCTGTTGCGCTTCGGTCATCTTTAAGACAAGGACTGTCAAAAGTATCGTTAACAGGAAGTACAACAACTTCATGTTCATCACAAGAAACATTCGCTAAATTACCATTAACAAATTGGATAGTATGGTCTATCCCAATATTCACCTCAAACCCATTTCCTAATTTATCAATTTTAATCATTTTCAAACTTGTCAGCCATCGTGTAAGGCATATAACCATAAAGATGCCAATACAACTAATACCGAGAAAGAACAACCAACGATTCGGAGTATCCTGAAGCAAAAAAATCGGTTGAAATTGTTTAATAAACGAACCTGCACAAAACATTATTCCTGCGATTAACAATATTTTAGCTTCACTTTCTGCAACTAAAGATTTCAAAAAAGTAATCATATTTTTCCCAAACTTTCTCCACAACTCAATTTAACTTCAACTGTACAACTTCCGTATTTTCCAAGCCATCATTGTCAACGCTTTTACGACTATTGAGTGGCTTCAGCTTTTCAGTGAAAAGCTTTGCTTGCATAATCACAGACGGCTTGAATCCACCTTCTCTTTATCGTAAGCGAAATCCCAACTGTAAAATTCAATACCTACTGGGCTTTAACTTACACTAGAGGCTTGGTAAAGTTATCATCAAGTAGAATATACAAAAAAATAATATATTTTTTTACAATTAAATCTCTACGTGATGTCGCCAGAGGATTAAAGGCAAGTTATATTTTTACAAACTTGGCGAACTATCAAGTTTTCTTGATTGTAAAATTTGCTAAATCCTAAAATCAAGGCTCTGACAAAAGGAATTTGCTTCTATTTTTGCTTTTTTTCAACTTTTTTCTTAATTTTACTCTTTTTCGTTGATTTCGTTTTGTGATTCTCTTTACCTAAATACTTAATGCCATTTTTTTCGCACCACCACTTTGCAATCTCAACATAAGCCTTGCGCTTGAAAGCATACCATTCATCGGTTAAATCAACTCTATACAAAATATCCTTAAATCTACGAAACGCACCAGCACCTTCCAAAGCAACACAGAGCAATTCATTTTTGTGTGGGTCAGATACCGTATTGACAAAATCCACCATTATTTGATAGCCATCGACATCTTGTTGAGATGGCGTAGCCACCCAAATGTCATCCTTGAATTTGCGAACACCAGTACGATCTTCATCAGTGTAGAAATCAAATTTTCCAGTTTTTTTGTTATAAAACGAATAAATGCCAAAGCTGCCGCTTTCAAATTCTTCAGCTGCTACGTTTAAATCTAACTCTGGTTTTTTCATATAATTTAAAATACAAAATAATTTCTTGGAAGCAACCATATCAACAATGTATAAAATATTCACCATTTAATCTAACTTATGGCGTATTCATTTGGCATTCAGAAACACATTATAAACAGAGTATCGGTCAAAACTTATAGTCCAGCTAAAACTGCGGTGGATTGTTTCAAATTTCGTAGCAAGGTTGGGCTTGATGTTGCCATTGAAGCACTGTGCAATATCCAACACTCATTCAGCGAATCCATCAATCCTCATTATAAGTGAATAAACAATGAAAGTGTAGAATTATTACCTGTACTAAACTAGTCACATCTGCCCACTGAGACACAAATAAGATGATATATATATATGAATAAAATTGTATTTCCTATATTTACCATAACGTATTTCAAAGGGATAATAAATGACTGTTAAAAAAAACAAATTAGGCTCGAATCCATCTAATCATAGAAGGCAAACCATAATGGGCAAACCCGAAAATAACATCATTCTATACCAAGACGAAAACGGTGTCACCAGAGTAAATGTACGCTTTTCGGGCGAGGATTTATGGTTGACACAGCTTCAAGTAGCCGAGATTTACGA
>Ga0268262_10007576_pt1 | contig 10078 bp, 9 predicted proteins | sample TergutNc150P3_FD_190354 | JGI IMG/M metagenome (GOLD analysis project Ga0268262, IMG submission 190354) | Nasutitermes corniger P3 segment gut microbial community from laboratory colony in Florida, USA - Nc150 P3 (SPAdes) (version 2) | ecosystem: Host-associated > Arthropoda: Insects > Digestive...
TGGGGACCTCGCATTTCCCGACTACGATAGTTTCAACGTTGATCTTGTTGCGAGTGAACTCGCCCATGACCCTTTGCATAACGCCGAACTCATTCTTTACGATCAAGGATATTACGTGCATTGTTATCACACTCGAACGCTGATTATTTTGCGCATATATGAAATAGTGGTTTCAGGTTAACGTATTGGATGGCCGAAAAAAGAACCTGCACAGTGATTTTGCCGACGTACAACGAAGAGGCGAATATTGCGAATATGGTCGTCTCGCTCCGGGAGATGTATCCTGATTTTCACATCCTTATCATGGACGACAACTCCACGGACCGTTCAAAGGAGCTGGTGGATGCTCTCGGGTACGAGAACGTCCGTTTCGTAGTTAGGGACAAGGACGATCGGGGACTTACGGCCAGCACCTGCGAGGGGATCACCATCGCGGGAACGGATCTCTTCGTCAACATGGATTCCGATTTCCAGCATCCTTTGGAGGCCGTAGGCAGGATATACGATGAATTGAACAACGGATACGACCTGGTCGTAGGCGTAAGGTCGGACCGGAAGGCGCTGGGTCTCAAAAGAAGCGCCGGGTCCTGGGCGTTCCACGCTCTCGCTTCGTCTGTCCTCTTCGTCCACGGGAAGAGAAGATCCAAGGACATAATGAGCGGCCTTTTCGGAGGGGGGACGGAGATGTTCTCAGAAGTGATAAGGGAGCACGGAAGCAGGTTCGAGATGAGCGGTTTCAAAGTTCTCCTGGATCTTGTGAGATACGCGCCGTCTGGCATGAAGATTGGGGAGATCACATACGAGTTCGGAAAAAGAGCCGGAGGGGAATCCAAGGTGAATCCCAAGATCGTATATCTGACGCTCCGTCAATGCGGCATGGTCGGAAGGTTCTTCGCCGTGATCTACAAGGCCCTGTTCATCCGAAATCGCTGAGTATCTCATCCACTATCTCAACGAACGGCTTTTTCTCTGATACCTGATAGGTTCTCATTCCGAGCCTTTTTCCGAACTCCACATCCTTCTCGTGGTCGCCTATCATGAAGGACGCTTTCGGGTTGATGTTGTGCTTGATTATCGCTGCTATGCCCATGTCGGTCTCCGGTTTCCTGCACGTGCAGAGATCGTCCGGGTGGTGCGGGCAGTAGTAGATGTCCTCTATGCGGCCGCCGCCTGCCTCGATCTCTTTGACCATCCTGCCGTGGATGGCCTCCAGAGTGGCCTCGTCGAACAGTCCCCTGGCTATGCCGGATTGGTTGGTCACCACTATCACGATGTAGCCGGCCTCGTTGAGCTTGGATATCGCCTTCGGCACTCCGGGGAGCAGCCGGAATCTCTCGGGGCTGTCGCAGTACGGCCCGTCTTTGGCCAGGGTGTCGTCCCTGTCGACCAGGACCGCTTTCTTCCCAAATATCTCCCTTTCGACCATGCCGCATATGGTATGGCAGGCAACGAGATAGCCCTCCTGTATCCTGGGCGTCTCCCTTGTGGGTATTATCACGCCGATGTCCGTCATATCCTTGAGCACCCCTCCCTCTCCAGTGAAGGATACCGTGCTCGCCCCGGCTCTTTTCGCCGCCTCTACGGCCAATATCACATTCCTGGAATTGCCGGACGTGCTGAGGCCGACGACCACGTCGCCTTTCCGACAGATCGCCTCGATCTGCCTCTGGAACACTAGGTCGTACGAATAGTCGTTGCCGATGGCGGTGACCGGAGCGATGTTGGATAGCGATACGCCGGCCATCGCAGGCCTGTCGAACATGTATTTGCCGGAGAATTCCGCGGCGATGTGCTGAGCGTCGGCGGACGAGCCCCCGTTGCCCATGAATATCACTTGGCCCCCCTTCTTGACCGATCCTATGATCATATCCGCGACCTTTCTGATCTGCGAAACGTCGATCTCGGATATCGCCCTTGCACTCCTTCTCAGCTCTGACTCGATGAGATCATTCATTTTTGTTTCTCCAGGATGTTACCCCTTTGGGGTCGAACATGAAGTCCGTCACTATGGCGCCGTGCTTCTGCAGTTCCTGCGCCACCGCCGCCTTTTTGTCATACTCGCAGATGTAGTACATGAATCCTCCGCCTCCCGCCCCGGACACCTTCCCTCCGATCGCCCCTTTGCTCATGGCGATGTCGTACAGATTATTGATCAATTCGTTCGATATCTTTTCCGAGAACTGCTTTTTGTAACCCCATGATTCGTGAAGGAGTTCGCCCGCCTTCTCGATGTTCCCTTCTTTGAGGGCCGCACCGATCTCTTTCGCGAGCCTTTTCGACTCGTCCAGCGCTTTCTCGTTCTCCTTCCTGTTGAACGATTCGATCTGCGAAGATATGATTTCCGCAGACTCCCTCGAGGTCCCGGTGTAGCAGAGGACCGACCTATACTGGAGTTCGTTCGCCACGTCGTCGTCGATGTCCACCTTCCGCACCCTCACGCCTTCCGAGTCTATATCCATAAGGTTGAACCCGCCGTATGCCGCCGCATACTGGTCCTGCTTTCCGCCCTTGAGGCCTATGTCCTCTCTTTCCAGGCGATATGCCAGCTTTGCGATCTCGTCGTGGTCCATCTCCATCTCCAGCCAATTGGACACGGCGGATATCATCGCCACCATCATGGTGGACGAACCTCCGAGCCCCGACCCCGCGGGCGCGTCGGACTCGATCAGTATGTCGAAACCGTCCCTGACCTCGAAATGATTGGTCACCGCTTTGATCAGGTCCATATTCCCGTCCAGCCTCAGGGGTCCGCCGTCCAGGGGCGCTTCGTATATCCCGTAGTACGACGAACGCACGTGCAGCGTGCGGTCGTTCCTCGGCGTTATCGTGCAGTATGCATGTTTATTGATGGTGGTGTTGAGAACGCATCCCCCTTTCTGCGAGGCGTACGGGTCGACGTCCGTCCCCCCTCCGGCGATACCGATCCTTAACGGAGCCCTTGCCCTTACGTATTCGGTCATCAGCACACCTTCTCGTCCGTTATCTTCCTGTTCGCTTCTACCGTCGCGCCGTCGCCCAGTACAGAGCTTACTATCACCGCTCCTGGGCCGATCCTGCAGCCGGGACCGATTATGCTGTTCTCGATCTTTGCGGAGGAGATCCTGCAGTCCTTCATTATCACCGTATTGGTGAGCCTGCTGTTGGTGACGACCGCATTCTCCATCACCACTGCGGCGGAAACGTCCGAGCCGGTGACGCTGGCCCCTTTGCCGAGATAGAACGGTTTCCTTATCGAGGAGGATTCCACCTGGCTCCCTCCCCAGCTCATCGGGCCGTACAGCTTGGACGCCATGTCCATGTTCGCGCCGATAAGGTCGGACGGGCGGCCCACGTCCCTCCACAGCCCTTTGAGCCTGAATCCCTGGATCCTTTTCTGCCCCCGCATCAATATCGGCAGCAGATCTTTGGAGAAATCGAAGAAGGCGTTCTCGGGCACATACGAGAGGACCTGTTTGTTCACGACGTATACTCCCGCGTTCACGAGGTCGGAGAACACCTCTTCCGGCTTCGGTTTCTCCCTGAACTCGGTTATCCTGCCGTCGCCGTCAAGCCTGGCGATCCCGAATTCGCTGGGGTTGCTCACCGAGATAAGGGCCAGGGTCACTTCCGCATTATATGAGAGATGCGCCTCGATCTGATCTTTCAGGGATATGTCGGCGAAGACATCGCCGTTCGCCGCGGCGAACACCTTGTCCAGCCTGTCCTCGACCATCTTCATGGCCCCGGCGGTCCCCCTCGGCTCTTCCTCATAAGAGTATTCGATGGATATCCCCATGTCCGAGCCGTTGCCGATGGCGTCCACGAGCTGGGATGATCTGTATCCGCACGCCAGGATGATCTCCTCTATCCCCGAATCGGCCATCGATTCGATGAGGTACCTGAGGCACGGTTTGTCCAACACCGGAAGTATGGGTTTGGGACGGTATTTCGTAAGAGGCATCAGCCTGGTCCCGAATCCCCCTACCATAACGACTGCCTGTCTGACCTTTGTCATCTTCTCTATCCCTTGATTCAACGTATCCATTGTCAGCTATTAGATATGTTTCACGGCGCCCGCTTTAACGGATAATCCTTTTCTAGAGCGGGTTCCCGCGGACCTGCCGGGCCTCCGCTTCAAGCGCGCTTTTCAGAGCAGCCATCTCGGTATGAACTTCGCGATCGGTCCGGGTATCACGCTGCGTATCGTGTCCTTGTCATTGCGGTTCAGACCGACGGCGAGCACCACGACGAGATACACCACGTATGTCAGGAAGAACACCGCCAGCACGGCCGTCCACGTATAAGGCAGAGTGAAGAGCCGGGTCGCCGCATAACCGAGGGCCGCGCATATCGCGAGCGCGGCGTATCCGGGCACCATCGGCCTCAGGAAAGTGGTCCGCCCCGAGGACGTCATCCTTGATACGACCATAGGATAGAACATCGCGTTCAGCACGAACATCGCGGCCGTCCAGACGACCGCGACGCCCATCGTGTCGAAGTCCGTGAAGGCCAGCACGGCCGCCGCGAGGACGATGTTCAGCGCCCCGACGGACAAGGTCACCAGGGCGACCGACCTTATCTTCAGGAACAGTACCGGTATGGTCTCCAGAACGCTGACCATGCATACGGCCAGCTGAGCGGAGAGCATGACCGTTATTATCCCGGAAAGATGAGTATAATCCCCTCCGACCCAGACCGTGAGTATCTGGGGGGAGAATACGCAGAGGTAGGCCATTGGGAATGCGATCAGGAGTCCCACGAACTTGATGGTCATCTTGGATATCCTTATCAGATTGTCCTTGTTTCCGTTTGCGTAATTAAGGTAAAGGAACGGCGCCACGACCACCGTGATCGTGAAGCAGGCCGTGCTCGTCATGGATATCAGCGCGACGACGATGGCGAACCCGGCTTCGACCTCCGCTCCGATGAACAGGTTTATCAGGATCAGGGATGCCTGGATGAACATGAGGAGGCCCATCCTGTTCAGGACCGTCCACATTCCGATCTTGCCGATCTCGCTCAGAAGCTCCCTGCTGTAGAGCGAGCGGTCGAGGCAGAGCGCCGGGCACAGTCTTTTCGACGATACCCAGATCAAAACGAAGAAGACCGCCCCCGAGATGAAATACGCCAAGCCGATCATTTCGAGGGACGGCCCGGATATCAGGAAGAACCCGATTATCATTGCCACCTGCGATACGATGTACACTATCCTTATCGTGTACAGCACGTACATCTTGTTGAATGCCACGTATATGCTGTTGAAGCATGCCGAGAAAGAGACCATGAGGGCGGACGACAGTATCATCAGGAACATGAGCTGAACGCTGAGGGCGGAGCTCGGCCCTATCTGGAACACATAAGGCGAAACGAGGGAGATGATCACCACCAGGGGCGCGACGATGACGACCGTTTTTGCAAGTCCCAGGACCGTGGTCGTATATACCTTGCCGGCCTCTTTCTGGTCGCCCCCGTGGATGGCGATGACGAGATATCTTGAGAACGCATTCGTTATCTCGTCGGAGACGACCAGGACATAGGATGTGACGGACGTCGCCAGAGGGAGCAGCGCATACACCGCCCCGCCCAGCGAATCGATGAAGTAAGGCACCAGAAAGAGGCCTACCAAAGCCGTCAGCACAGTACGTATTATGTTTGTCGCCATGTTCGGTGCGACGTGCTTTGAGAAATCCTTTGGCTTAGCATCGTTCAATCCTGATCACCCCCGCCGGCAGACCGTATGAACTTAACGGTCGTTTTATTTAATAAGGTCTCGTAAGAGCGGAGCTGGGGAGCATATCCGATTGATGCGTATCCTCAGACCTTCTTGGTGGTCTTCACCGGGTCCCAGATGTTGACGTCCCCTCTGTTCGACTTCACGTGAACATACGCTTTCAGCCGGGAATAGGTCTCCATGAGGACCGCTGCCACTATCTTTATCGGATGGAATCCCAGCTCCTTCATCGTATCGATCAGGGCGGGATACAGCATCTTCATGCTCCATGTGGGTATGTCGAAATCGTGCTCCTTTTTGATGGAGCGCTCCCCTATGTTCACCCTTGTCCTTTGCTTCACGAAGTCCCTTTTTGTTTCCGGCCCTTTGTTCAACACCTTTGCCTCGGGGGCGTACACGCTGACGTATCCGGCCTTCTCGAGCTTCATCCTCAGCATATCCTCGTCCCCGGAGTTCTTTGTCGACAGCCTAGTGCCTATGTCCCTGAATGCTATAATCTCCCCGATCTTCGGGTTCACCAATGACACGTGATGGTGCATCGACCAGATCATGTGTGATGCGAACCCCGCGATGGTCCTCGTGTCGTTCGTAGGGATCGGGTGCCCTCCCACGATGCCCACCTTGCCGTCGTTCAAGGGTTCAAGCAGTCTTTGAAGGCTGTTCTCGTCGAAGAAGATGGTGTCCGCATTCAGTACGGCGACGATCTCCGTACTCTTGCCGTCAAGCAGGCAGTTCACCGCCGAGTTCTTTCCCTCTCTTTTTTCCTGGCAGATAAGCCTGAGGGAGCCGTATCCGGCCATCAGCCCTTTCACGATGTCGTCTGTCCCGTCGGTACTGTTGCTGGAGACCACGATGGTCTCCTTGATCTCAAACCCGCTCAGTATCTGTTTGTAAACGGACCTGATCGCTTTCTCAATGTTCGCAGCCTCATTGTATGCGCATATGCCCAATGTAACCGGTGTTGGTCCGCCCATCGTTTTCACTGCTCTTTAGATACCATACAACACTGTTCACAACAGCACCACATAGAGCTTGTTGGCCCTATAATATCGTTGCGCCCGTCTCACCGCATGAGCCTTACGACATTGGAACCCAGCGCCACTCCGAGGGAATCGGCCACGGGCCTGCATTTTGCCTTCATGATATATGCCACCGGGACTCCGAGTTCTTCATCCGAGAGAGACTCGTAGTTCGCCATGCCTTTTGCGATCACCAGCCCCGCCTCCTCCATCTCTTTTTTCAGCTCCGGCCCGATCATTTCCATGTCGACGCCTATCGCGAACCCGCCTGTCGTCAGCAGGCGATCCACTTCTTTGTCCAACCCGATGCGGAAAGCGTCATCGAGAGACACGTCATTCAGTATGGGCTCTCCCCTTACCACGCCGACGACCCTTTTCCCCATGGCCCTGATCTCCCTTATCAACAGTTTGTCGAACTGCGATTCGCCGCAGTTGTCAAAAAGATATACCACGGACGATGCCTTTTCCAGAACGGCCCCGAGGACCTTTGTATCATCGTACGTTATGTCCTGCCCCAAAAGCTCGGGGAAGATCTTCCTGAACTCGTCTGGGTCATCTATTGCTATTCCCGACCCGAAGTCCATTATATTGCCTATTATCGACACCTTCACGGCCGTTGCGAACGAATCCGGGGATCCTCTGACCGCTTTGACCAGGTCGCCGAGGTATTCTCCCGCGACCTCGTCCGCGCGCACTTTCAGTTCCAGATACGGATCGCTGACCTCCATCGCATCGTATGCGCTGCGGTGGACGAGCGTTGCGGACCTTGCGGAATTCATCTCGAAAGAAAGAATGTCCGCGTATGTCCTGAGCGCGGCCTCTACGGCCTGCCTCTCCCTCCCGTTCCCCGGAAGCTTGGACTGGAAGACCACTCTCTTCATGAGACAGGGGACGCAGTCTGGATGCACATTCATGCTCTCTGCTATGCCGAAACAAAAGATAATCATTTCGTTGCATATTCCGATCGAAAAACTGCTGACCTCTCTGTTTATATACAAGAAATAGTATCGTTCAATCATGGCAAAGGATAAGATCTGCTCCTCATGTGGGAAGAGACTGATCGGTCACGGCAACACAACGTTCAAATGCCCCAAATGCGGGGTCTCCGAGATCGGAAGATGCGATCAATGCCGCGATCAGAGCGTCTCCTATGAATGCAAGAAGTGCGGTTTCATCGGACCATGAGGTGTTGGGATGGGACAGATAGTTGCATCGTATGACCTCATGCCGGAGAGCACAGAGATAGACCTTGACGGTGTGGTAACGGCGATACCGAAGGTCGTCCCCAACGGCGTCAAGGTCCTGGAGACGAAGATCGCACCGGTAGCGTTCGGCCTCAAGAAGGTCTGCGTCGGTTTTGTCATCGACGACACGGACGAAAGCATCGGCGGACTTCTGGAAAAGGCGCTCGGCTCCATACCCGGGATCGAGAACGTCGAGTGCGTCTCGAGCACCGTACTCTGAAACCTGTTACCCAAACCTCACTTTTCGCAGAGCGATCCGTAGACGCCCATTATCCTTTCTTTGAAATCACTGCACAGGTATGATGTGTATTCCAGACCTTCATCGATCAGTTTTTTCATGAGCGCGCCGTCCCCGAGGATCTCTTTCGCTTTTTCCGCCATGTCCCTCTCGTCGCTGCACGGGACGGCAGCCTTCGTGATCTCCTTGGGGATGTTCGCGTCCCTGAAGTAAAGCACCGGCGTGCCGCACATCTGGGCTTCCATCGTCGCCAGTCCCAATCCTTCATGGGATGAGGTGTTGAGGACCAGCGAGCACCTGTTGTAGAACCTGACTATCTCTTCTTTCGATATGTCCTGTATGAACGTCACCCTGTCCCCGATACCCAGCGACTCCGCCTGTTCCAGAAGCCTGTCCTTCAGAGGGCCCTTGCCGCATATGATCATCCGGTGGTCCTCGTACCTCTTGTCCTCCAGGATCGATTTGAAGATGTTGATCGCCGCGGAGAAATTCTTTCTTTCGCTCAGCGTGCCCATGCATCCGATCAGACGCTCTTTATCGACGTCGCCCAAAGGCTTGAAGTCTTCCGTGAGGAACCCGAACACCTCTATCCTGTTCGGATCGACCCGGTATTTGCGAAGTATCTCTTCCTTGGTTTGGGTCGATATCGCGATTATCCGATCGGCAGAAACAATGGATACCCAGATGGCTAATCTCCATATGAGGAACCATTTCCTGGAGTTCTTTTCGTCCTGTCCCACTATGTGATGTATGGTCACGACCTTCTTCGCCCTTGCGAAGGGGAGGAGGATCGAACAGTATTCGAAAGTCACATGCACGATGTCCGTCCCTTTCCTCCCGCGCAGTATCTTCCTCATAGGGTCTGTCATGCCCTCTTTTATCGCGTTCCTTATCCCTTTTTCGAGCGTGAGCTCGAACGGTATGACCTCCACTCCGATCCCCGCGTCCTTCAGGAGGCCCTCCAGTATATCCGCATAGCTGCCTACGCCTGTTTTGGAATTGTCGTCCTCAAGCTTGTTCCTTATCAGCTGAACATTCAACGTCGCACTTTCCTGGGAGGTCCTATTTCAAATTCCTTATCACTTCGAGATAACGCCGGCAGTGGTCCTTTCCGAAGCTGTCCGCGTATTCCTTTGACGCTTTTGCTACCCTCTCGTATTCTTCTTTGTTTTTCAAAAGCTCGTACGCTTTCTCGGCCATCTCCTCCTCATCCCTGCACGGTATGGAGAGCCTGGTCACCTCTTCCGGGATCTCCGCTCTCTCAAGGTGCAGAACGGGGGTCCCGCACCTCTGCGCCTCGAGGGTTACCAGCCCCATCCCTTCATGCAGAGAGGTGTTGAACAGCAGTATGGAACGGTTGTACAGGCCGACGACCTCGTCGTCGCTCAGATTGGAGACGAACCTCACTCTGCCGCTTATGCCGAGCGTTTCTGCCATGCTGACGAGCTTCTCTTTCTCTGAGCCGTTCCCGCATATCTCTAGGACGTACTCCGACATGCCCGGGTAGTCGGACAGCCTCTTGAAAGCTGCGATCGAAGAGGACATGTTCTTTCTGGGTATCAGCATACCCACGCACCCGATCGTCTTCTCTTTCCCCGCGCTTCCTCCGATGTTGAAGATGCCGTCGACGCGGTTCTCGACGCAGACCACTTTGCCTGGGTCCACTTTGAACCTGTCCAATATGTCCTTCTTCGTCGATTCGGAGATCGCTATCACTTTGTCCGCGCTTTTTATCGAGACAGACGTCGCTGTCATCCACAGCGCATAGTACAGGCTGCCTCTGTACTCTCCTTTTTTTATGACGTGGTGGATGGTGAGCAGCTTTTTCCCTCTGATCAGGGGGAAGAACACTCCGCAAAGCTCGTCC
>Ga0268262_10007578_pt1 | contig 10077 bp, 10 predicted proteins | sample TergutNc150P3_FD_190354 | JGI IMG/M metagenome (GOLD analysis project Ga0268262, IMG submission 190354) | Nasutitermes corniger P3 segment gut microbial community from laboratory colony in Florida, USA - Nc150 P3 (SPAdes) (version 2) | ecosystem: Host-associated > Arthropoda: Insects >...
GCCGATTCCGATCCAGCAGTCGTGTATTTCCTTGCCGCACATGAATTCCGCTTTTTCCACGGCTTCGGTTATTGATTTAATCGCGGCTTCAATATTTACCGGAAGCCCTTTCCTCATCCCCACGGAGGGAGCCACGCCTACCCCGGTAATTTCGAGAACACCTTTATCGTTACGTTCGCCGATAACTACACAAACCTTTGTCGTGCCAAAGTCAAGGCCAACGACCAAATCCTCATTCGCCAAAGCCGCCCTCCTCAGTTTTGAATACGCCCAATCCGGAACGCGCGTCAATCTCATCGGGGAGTCTGCCCCCAATCTGCCTGCATACGTCAACCATAAGCAGCGCGTAGTAAATATTATCTTTGCTGATATCGCTTCCCATCCTCAGCCTGATTTGACTGTTGACAGGATACAGCACGAGATCGTACAGATCATTGCTTTTCCTGGCAATTCCTATTTCAGAAACCGCCTGCCATATCTTCGAGTCGTCCTCGCTAATCGCCGCTATCCTGGAAAATAAAGGCTGATACACCGCGGAAAGACGCATTCCCAAACCCAAAGGCAGGCGTTCGTCCAAAACCCCGGAAACCACTGGCAGCCAGGCCGGGGGCGTCTCTCCGGCCCCGTTTCCTACCCTGAAAGCCACGCCGTATCTGTCGATGTACACAGGCTGAAGCCTGCCGTTTACCCTGGCTATAACCGCGGCAACCGCCTGACGCGGCTCAAGAAAAATTGAAAGCCTGTCGGGAAAGCGTTTGATAACCTTTGCCGATTCCACCATAGGATGCCTGGAAAGAAGTGTTTCTGCTTCATGCGCGTCAATTGAAATATAGGTCGCGCCGCTTCTTATGCCGGCAAAATTCAGAACATCCGGTTTGGAAAGGCCCTGAAAAGTTTTTACGTCAATTTTGACAGGTACCATCGCGGGGCTTACGCAGAATATCCAGACAAGGCCGATGCTGATAAACACGGCGGCCAGCGCCAAAAACCGCCTGACGGTTTTTTCTATTTTCTGAGTCTTGTCATTATCTATCGGAATGTCATACTGATACGGCGTATCATACTGATACGACGCGTCCTCTACTTCCCCTGAATAGATAAAGTCACCTAGCATATTTTCCCTCCATTAGCACATAACGTCTGGTAGTATTTACAAGCAGCGCGGAGCCGATAAGTGTTGCCAAAAGCGAGGATCCCCCCGATGAAACAAAAGGCAGCGGGATGCCGGTTGTCGGAACAACTTTCCCGACCACGGCTATATTCAGCAAAGACTGGATAACAATGGACGTAACAAGCCCGAACGCGAGAAGCTGGGAATAACGGTCGCCGCTTTTCCACGCCGTCTTATACCCTATCCACGCGAAAAAACCTATAAGAAGAATATAAACCAGCACGCCCATGAATCCCGATTCCTCAACATAAGAGGCGAAGACAAAATCTCCGTGTACCTCCGGCATCCTGACTTTCAAAGTGCCCTGCCCGATACCTTTTCCCCAAAAGCCCCCCGCCTTGACGGCTTCCATGCTAAGGTCGCTCTGGTATTTTTCGCCGAATTCATCCGGGGTCTTGCTGATAAAATTCTGTATACGCTCGTACCATCTCCCTTCGGGGTTGCCGAAAGTCAGTTGATAGCCGACCAGGACCATCAGCACAAGCACTGCGGTAAACCAGCGTAAACGGATCCCAGAGACGAAGCAAATTACCATGCTGATAAGGGCAATAAGGACAGCTTCTGAAAAATTACTCTGGCGCAGAACCAAAAAACAGAAGATAGTGGTTACAACCACAGGGGGCAGGGGGCCGTAGAAAAAATTATTCAACCTGTCTTTGTTTTTATCAAGGATATAGGCAAGGTACAGAGGCAGTGCCACTTTGATTAATTCCGACGGCTGGAAGCTTAAAGATCTCTGACCGGGAAATTTAAGGAATATCCACCGCATCGCGTCAATGCCCGGCCTGTGGTTCTCTTTTTGAAAAACCGGAAAAAACGGCAGCAGATTAATCAGCACGGTAAGAAGCAGAATAAAGAAAACAACCCATCCCTTTTTGAACAACTCAATATTAACCATGGAGAGTATCGGGAACAGGAAAAGCATAATCAAAACAGCGACAATATTACTGGACATGGGTGCCCATCCGCTGCCAAAGCGGGAAGGCTGGTTTGACGCGAATAAAAATGACGCGGAATAAAGGGTCACCAGGCCGAGCAGCAGCAGAAGAAGAATTGCGGCTAACATGAAGAAGTCGTACCTGAGCGCTTTTTCTCTTGTCATTTACCATTCCCTCCCAAAATAAAATTATACAATAACAATTCTACTGTATCTTCAGAGTCGAGAGGGCGATTATGGCAAACAGTCCTCCCAATATCCAAAAGCGGGTCACGACCTTGGTTTCGGCCCAGCCGCTTAGTTCAAAATGATGATGCAGCGGCGACATCAGAAACACCCTCTTTTTCCGCAGTTTAAATGATATTACCTGTATAATGACCGAGGTGATTTCCAGCACGAACACGCCGCCTATAATAAGAATCAGTATTTCCTTCTTAATAATGAGGGAAATAACCGCGACCGCCCCGCCCAGCGAAAGGCTGCCCACGTCGCCCATGAAGACCTCCGCCGGATGGGCGTTGAACCACAGGAAACCGATAAGCGCGCCGACAATCGCCAGGCATACGACAGTAAGTTCTCCGGCTCCGTTAATATAAGGTATACCCAGATATGAGGCGTAGTCTGTACGGCCGGAAATATAGGTCAGTATCGCCAAAGCAATGAACACCAGGATCAAAAGTCCCGCCAGCAGCCCGTCAAGCCCGTCGGAAAAATTCACCGCGTTTGATTCGCCCATTATGAGAAGCACCCCAAACGGTATCCAGAGAGGACCCAGGTCCACAACCGGATTTTTGAAAAACGGTATATACAGCGCCGTCGCGCCGTTGATCGACGCGCCGTCGCTCAGCGGCGTCACATCGCTCAGCGATGCGGCCCCGATGTCCCCGGAAAAATAGAGGAACAGCATTACGCCAAGCGCCACGACAAATTGCCCGGCAAGCTTCCCCCAGGCCGGCAGGCCGTCGGAATTATGAAATTTTATTTTTAAAAAATCATCAAAAAAACCTATAATTCCAAACGCCGTAAAGGAAGCAATAACAAGCCATACCATTTTATTGCTGAAATCGCCCCAGAGCAGAATGGAAACAATCACAGAGCCGATAATAAAGACCCCGCCCATGGTCGGCGTTCCCGACTTTACAAGATGGGTCGCCGGGCCGTCGCTCCGCACTGACTGTCCGATTTTCAGCCTTGTCAGCGCTTCGATGATCCTGGAACCAAAAAGGAAACATATTAATAAGGTTGACAGAGCCGCGTAAGCGCCCCTGAAGGTGAGGTATGAAAACACGTTAAAGGGAGTGAAGTATTTGTACAGAGGAAAAATAAATTCCTTGAACATCAGACGCCTCCCTCAAAAACCCTTTCCAGGGCGCAGCCGCGCGAACCTTTAAGAAGAACCAGATCCCCGTCCCGGACATATTCGTTAACGGCGGCCCTCATTTCGTTTATATCGCAGGTATGGAAAAACCGGCCGGGTTTGAGCGCCCTGAGGCCGGCGGCGGTTTCTTTTCCGTAGAGGAACACCATGTCCGCTTTGCCGTCAGCCAAAAGGCGACCCATGTCTTCGTGGGCCTTTTTAGAATTTTCGCCCAACTCCAGCATTTCACCTATTACATAAACACGGCGGCCCGGCCAGTCCAGGCTTTCGCAGAATTCCAGCGCGCCCGAAAGTGATTCCGGGTTGGAGTTATAGCAGTCCTTGATGATCGTCGCCTTGCCCTGGATTATTTCACCGCGGCCGAACAGGGGCTTTACCGCTTCAATGCCCTGCCTGACTGCCCCCGCGCTGACAGGTATTTCCAGCGCTATGGCAATGGCTGCAAACGCGTTGGCAAGGTTGAACTTTCCCGGCAGGGCAAAACGCGCCTGTTTCCCGTCCCAGATAATTTCGCTGCCGTAAAGGCCGAGGTCCCTTACGCCGCCTAGCTCCGCAAAAGATCCCTGCCCGTAAAAAGAAACCCTGCCTTGCACCCCTTCCGCAAGGTAATCGCGGTAAGGAGAATCGGCCGGGATCAGCGCGACGCCTTTCCCGTTGAATTTTGAAAAAATATTTTTTTTCTCTTTAGCTATGGCCTCCCTGCTGCCGAGAATTCCGATATGGGCGGATCCAATATTTGTAATTAAAGCGATGTCAGGATTAAGCACCCGGGCGAGATCGGCGATTTCCCCTTCATGGTTCATGCCCATTTCGAATACGCCGACCTCGTCCCCGGGTTTTAAATTAAAAACCGCGAGGGGAAGACCGATCTCGGAGTTGTAATTTCCGGGATTCATTGTCACGCGTTTTTCAATTCCAATAATTTTTGCGGCTATTTCCTTGGTGGTGGTTTTTCCCGACGATCCTGTAATGGCGATTTTTAACAGGCCTGGGAATTTTTTCAGATATGCCGCCGCGGCTTTCTGCAATCCTTCAAGCGAATTATCAACAATAATAAGGGTTTTACCCAGTGATTGTGCAATTTTGTCAAGGTAATAATTTTCGTATTTTTGACATTCTACCAGGGCGGCGCATGCCCCGTTTTTAAAAGCCGCTTCCGCGAAGGAATGGCCGTCGCAGTTTGAACCGGGAAGCGCCACAAAAAGTGATCCTTCCCGCGCGGTTCTGGAATCGACGGTTACAGAGGAAAAGCCCGCCCCGCTTTGGGAATTTCCAAAGGGAAGCAACCGCGCCCCAAGAGATTGGGACAGCGATATGAAATCCATAAGTAACTCGTCAAGGATACCCTCAGCGCCCACGCCCCTTCCCCCCCATTATAATTAACAGCACGTCTTCCGGGCGTATTTTTTTTAGCCCCAACTTATTGCGCGCGTCATTTTCAAGTTTATCAACAGCCAGCAGATCAGCGATGTCGGCGACGACCGTTTTGTTTTCTTCTACGGCGTTCTCCTGGCTTTTTTCCATTTTCTTGATTTCATTCCTTAATATGCCGCACTCATTGGACTGCCATGCGTTGGCCCAAAGAAAAACCGGAATTGTGATAACCATCAGAAAGAACAACACGTAATAACCTTTCATCTGCAATGCTCCTAATCTTTTCCCGCTACCCTCAACCTTGCGCTGCGCGAAGGAGGGTTCCGTTTAATTTCATCTTCATCCGCAGTTACGCCTTTCGGCGTCAGTATGTTTACCGACCGCAAGCCTGAACAACTGCATACCGCTTGTTCCGGCGGGCAGGTACAATCCCTGCTCTTTAATTTAAAAAAATTTTTAACTACCCTGTCTTCCAGGGAGTGAAAGCTGATAACTCCCAGCCTGCCACCCGGTTTTAAAATTTTTAACGCGCTCTCAAGCAGTTCGGGAAGCCTTTCCAACTCCCCGTTCACAGCAATACGCAGCGCCATCATGGTTCTGGTTGCCGGGTGTATGGGGCCGTGCCTGTACGAGGCCGGTACCGACCGTTTTACCAGTTCCGAAAGAGCCGAGGCAGTGGAGATTACACCTTTCTGCCGCTCCTGTACTATCGCTTTCGCAATACGCCGAGAGTATCGCTCTCCGGCGTTCTTATAAATAATATCGGCAATTTCCTTCTCAGGTCTTTGCGCTAAAAGCTCCGCCGCCGAAAAACCTCTCGAAGTATCTATTCTCATGTCCAGTTTCTCCGCCGTGGAGAAACTGAACCCCCTCCCGCTCTTTTCGTAGTGGAAGAGGCTTACCCCCAGGTCAATAAGCACCGTGTCAGGGCGCTTCAGATCAGCGGGGTAATCCGCAAAAAAATCCTGGGACCAGCCGGTATAAAACCGCATACGCTCCCCAAATTCCGCCAGCCGTTCTCTTGCGACCGCTTGTATCGCTGGGTCGGCGTCAATGCCAACTACGGAAAGGTCATGGAAGCGGGATAGAAAAGCAAAGCTGTGACCGCCCTCTCCCAGGGTCGCGTCTATTAGAAGCTCTTTTGGGCTTCTAGGCGCCAGGTAATGCAGCACCTGTTCCAGCAGCACCGGAACGTGGACTATCATACCCTAAATCCCTTTCCCTCTTTATTCTGTCAGCCAGTTTCCTGCGCGCAGCTTTAAAATCTTCCTCGCTCGCTTCCAAATGCGCCTGATAACGGCCTTCAGACCAAATCTCTATATAGCTGTGCTGTCCAAGCACTATACAATCCTTGTTCAGCCCCGCAAAAATACGTAATGTCGGCGGAATTAATATCCTTCCCTGCTTGTCAATGTCAACATCTTGTTTGGGACCGATTATCCTCTGCGTTAAGGCGCGATCCTCGTCATCAAAAGGAGTGGTTGCCCTGACAATCTGGTTCTCCAGTTTTTCCCATTCTTTTGTGGGATAAAGCCAAAGGCATTTATCCATACCCTTGGTTATTATGACCTTGTCATTCTCCAGCAGTTCCCGGATGCGCCGGGGGAGGGCTATTCTGCTTGCGTCGTCTAATGTAACGTTAAACTCACCGCTAAACATTTCCCCATTTTCCCCCAACATCTACCATAATTTCCCAATTGATAATTTAAAGTATCCGATCTCTGTTCTGCCGTCAAGTAAAATTTATTAAAAAAATCAACTTTTTTTTAAAATTTTTACGATTTTACTTAATGTTTGTATAGTTATATGCAAAAAAAAAGCAAAATTTAAGACTGATTTATTTTTTTCCCCCAATTTTTTATATTTTTTAGCTGATAAATGAGCGAATTTCCCTGTTTTTCGGTGTTTTTTACGATTTTTAGCTTCTTCAGCACATACAGTGTTTTTCTTGCCAAATCGACGCTAATTCCCGCTTTTTTTGCAAGCTGCGCGGAGGTGAATTTTTCATTTTTCTTAAAAGGTACAAAACGGGTATAATCAGACGGTTTTTTAAGCTTTATGCGCTCATGCATGGCCAGTATTCGCCGGTCCCGGATGCTTACGCCGTGCCTGCGCCATGAGCCTTTGCCGTCCTGCACGCGCTGTTCCGCCGCGTCCACCATGGCAAGCTCAATAATAAGGCCGGGAATTAAGGGCATATCGGGCGCGTAAACCAATACATCGAAAAGGTCCCAGGGTGTACCCCTGCGTGGGCTTTTCCGGCGGTACTGAAGTTTGCCTTTTTTGTTATAAACCTCGATATATTTGGTAATTATTACCGGATGGATTATCCTCAGCCGTTGTAATGCAAGTGCTTTTTTCTTTAGCGGGCCAAAACTGCCGGTCTGGACTTCAATGTATTCGCCTTCGGCGTTTATGCCGTCGGCTACAAAACCGGCGACTTCCGCCTCGGTTTGTCCGTCCTGCCCCGCGTACTGGAATTTCAGTTCACGATGAAGGCTTGTTTCATGTTTGGTACCGATTGACATATATAGATAACAGGTAACAGGTAACAGATAAAAAAAACAGGTAACAGAGTTTTCTTCTCTGTTACCTGTTATCTGTTCACTGTTACCTGATTGGTCTACCAGCCGTCGGCCATGTCGTCCGGGTCGCGGTTGTTTTCGGCAAAGAGGTCTGTTACGGCCCTAAGATCGTCAAAGTAGATATAGTAGTTTCCAAAAGCTTCCATCGGATCGCAGTCAATGCGGAAACCCATGATTTTAATGCCCATCTGGTTATTGTAATGATAACTCCGCTGGATAACTCCGTTTACCCCGTCAGTTGACTGCGGGGGAATGGCGACTGTCATTTTTTTCCAGCCCTGGAAATTGAGTTTTCCCACGTAAATTTCATAATTTCTGCCAAAATAGTCCTGGATTAACAGTACAAGGTCATGGTTGAAATTTCTTCCGGCAATCCATACAGAAACAGTCTTGGTGATCCCCTCAATGGGTATGGGACGGATGGGGCGTACTATAAAGCTGTTATATCCCCTGCGAAGGTAATCCACCCTGGTGCCAAGCACGTGTTTATCGGGAATATTCAAGCCTTCCTCGTCGGGTATAGGCTCTTTGCCGCTGGGGCCGCCCGTAAACAGTTTTGAAGTGGTATAGCCTTCATCGCTTGACATGTGTGAAACCCAAAAGCCCTCATTCTCGAATTTGTCCACCGACACTTCTTTAAGCTGCTGCTGGGCGGAATCCACACCTATCATATAAGGGTCCGGATCGCCGATAGCATCCTGGGCGCTAACCATGCCAACGGCGATTAATATAAACAACGCAATTAATATAAACCGTTTCATTTGCTTCTCCTTTTACTGTCTGCCGGTTGAACCGCTTAAACCGTCACCGCCTGACCATAGCCCGGGAATAATATCCGGGTCAGCCAGTTGATCCCCATCAAACAGGGTTTCAAAGGTATCCGTCAGCGCTTTTAACTGCTTGAAATAAATATAGAAATCTCCCACCCTTTCGACTGGCTGGGTCCATATCCTGAATTTTACAAATTTTATACCGGCGTGGTTGGGCAGCACCCTCTTCTCCTGGCGTATATTATTGGGGATATGAGCCCGCAAATTTCTCCAGCCTGTATACGCTAAGCTGCCAAAGTGGATAGTATGCACTATTCCCTGGTAATCCCGTATCATAGCGTCAATGTAAAGATCCATGTTTCCGCTCCAGACCCATAGATCAAAGTACTGTACCCTTCCCGGCAACGGTATCTCAAACGGCTTGGCTTCTTCACCGCCGCCTTCAACCGGATATACGTCTATCCAGTTATAACCCTGGCGGTCAAAACGGCCGCGGATGCCAAAGCTCTTTAGATCATCACGGTTGAAACCGAAAACAGCGATTGGCCATGCCTTTACATAGGTTGACTGGGGGAAAATCATCTCGTTTCCGTCGCTATCCGTGTTCCTTGTAGCAAATTTACTGGCATTCAGTGCCCAGGAAAATTCATAGCGTCTTGGGCGTCTCCCGTCGTTCCATTCATGGACATTGTCGCCATTAAAACTTTCCACTACTATGGAAGTCAGATCAACAGTCTGTCCATCGCCAATCGCCGGCATAACAACCAAGCATGCCAGGATAACAAAGCAAACAGCTTTTATACTGCCGTATTTCATCCCTTTCTCCTTTCCGAAGTCTTTCTGTCTTTCTATATCCTAAATTATATTTTTTTAACCGTTCTTTGTCAATGCTTCCTAATGAATCTTGTGTGTTTTTTTAAGGCGTTTTTTTTGCCAGTTGTTTCAAGATTCTGTCTATACCATTATCGGCTGATTCCCCTGAAAAAACCAATGGTTTTGAAGGTATCTTCCCTTCAGCCTGGCTGCTGACCGCCATTCGCGCCGCCCGGACAACCAGGGCCCATGTTGAATCGTCAAATACCGCCACGGTTTCCGCGGGGAGCATGGAAGTGTCCAGCCAGGTAAAGAGAATCAACGGTATTTTGGCGTAATTATCCAGGTAATCGCCTCCTGAACGGGGCAAAACCATGCAGGATATACCTCCCGGACCGGGCAAGTTAGAGACGGAGTTTACAAAACGCGCGACAGCGCCGGAATCGCTCTCCCTTAGCCCCCTGGAAAAAAATTCCCTTTCCGCCGCCTGTATATTGGGGTCCTGCAGCATAAAACAGGTTCTTTGAGCTTCCGCGGAGCTTCTTTTTAAGCCAAGCGCCCCCGCGAAAAGTCCCGCCCTGTACAGGTCGGTTTCCAGATCGGTGCGATAAACGCATAAAACCCCGTCAGGCTGCGGCAAATCGAAAGACGCGCTATACCCGCACAGAAGCGCCGCCCGGATTTCTGGAAATTCCAGGTGATAGTGTTCAGCCGCCGGCGCAAGATAGCCGGGGAACAGCACGCAGTAAGGCTGCCGAGCGGCCTCGGATATGGCCGCGGCAATGATATCGGGACTTGCGCCGTCGGCGGTTATTACAGGCTTTACCCTGCGGAAAAGAGCACGCGAAGACGCAATCCCCTGTTTCCGAATTCGTTCTTTCCCGTACAGTTCGATAAAAAGGGTGTCGGTGACAACCAGCACCGGAGACCGGCTGTTAAAAACCAGCGCCCCTATAGCCAGAGCGATAACGATGACCGCCAGCGCCACCGCCGGTTTTTTGTGTTTCAATATGAAAGCTAACACGCGGGCTAAAATGAGCTTTAATACG
>Ga0268262_10007579_pt1 | contig 10077 bp, 9 predicted proteins | sample TergutNc150P3_FD_190354 | JGI IMG/M metagenome (GOLD analysis project Ga0268262, IMG submission 190354) | Nasutitermes corniger P3 segment gut microbial community from laboratory colony in Florida, USA - Nc150 P3 (SPAdes) (version 2) | ecosystem: Host-associated > Arthropoda: Insects > Digestive...
CAAAAATGGAAGAAGACGTGCTTAACGGGTTTGCGGTGCTGGAAAAAAACGTTAAAAAGATGGGAGATATTAAAGAAAAAAATTCCGGGGTTATTAACGGTATTATTTCGCTGGGCAATAAAGTAAACAAAATACGCGATATTGTAAGGGTTATTAACACCATTACCGACCAAACCAAAGTAATTGCGTTTAACGCCGCGCTGGAAGCGGCCGGCGCCGGGGAAACAGGCAAACGTTTCGCGGTAGTCGCCGCCGAAGTAAACAGGCTAGCCGACGATATAGCCGTCCTTACCCGCCAGATCCGGGAACAGGTCGAGGAAATTCAAAGCTCTTCTTCCTCGTTGATTGTATACAGCGAGGAAGGTTCCGACAGAATAGCCGAGGGCTATAAACTCATAAAGGATTTGGAGGATGTTTTTAAGGAAATAAAGGCCGGCGCGGAAATAACGTCCAACCAGGCGCAGGCTATCACTGTTTCCACGCAGCAGCAGTTAAAGTCCAGCGAAAAAATCAGCTTTGCCATCGCCGACGTTTCCCAAGGGGTAAAACATTTTATCAATTCGGTAGAAAACGCGGCATCGTCCGCCGGAACCCTGACAGAGCGCACCCGCGAGCTTGAACGCTTCCTTGCTGCGAAAGAAGTTATCGGACAGGGTGAACATGGCGGTTGATAAATCCAAGTACATTAACCAATTCGCCGAAGAAGGGCTTGAAAACATCTCGACCGTACAAAAACTGCTTTTTGAAATTAAAGAAGGCTCTTCCGTTCAGGACGATCTTGTCACTCTGATGCGCGCCCTGCATACTTTAAAAGGCTCCGCGCGTATGCTGGAATTTAAAAACATTGAAACTGTTTCTCACGCGCTGGAAACCGTTTTTACTTCCCTGAAAGAAGAACGAATATCCCTAAACGATAAAGCGGTAAAGCTTATTCTTGCCGGGCTGGACGAAGTTAAAGTGGGGATAAATGAAGTAAAATCGGGCGGAAAAGACGACATAAGATCTCCGTTGTTTCAGAAGGAACTGTCGTCTCTCGCGGCAAACGAGGAATATGCCATACCGGAAGCCGGCGCGGAAGAAATACCCCGGCATAAACCAAAGCCGGAAGATACCAAACTTACCAAAGAAGACGCAAGTATAAGAATACCGCTTGAACGGATCGATAAAGTTATCCATGACATGGCGGCGCTTCAATCATTGGAGATAATCGCCAGAAATATAGCGCGGGACACAGAATCGCTTAACGCCGCGTCAAGGAATTTTTCAAAGCTGATCGGCGCCGCTTTACCCTGGAATTCCCCTATAATTCAGGAGTTTCGTTCAATAGAGCTGATAGGGAGCAAACTTGGCTCTCTTGCAAGAAATTATTCTCTGGATGTCGGCAATCACATCCGGGGCGCTTATGACAGCATAATCTCATTAAGGATGCTGCCCCTTTCCACAGTGCTTGACGAATACCCCCGGAATGTTTTTACCATTGCCTCTGATTTGGGCAAGAAGGTAAAGGTCCGCATTGAAGGATCTGAAAATGAAATTGACAAAAATCTGATTGAATCATTATCCGAGGTATTCCTTCACATGATAAGGAATTCAATTGATCATGGAATTGAACCCCCCGAGGAACGGCGCAAGGCTGGAAAAAACGAGACCGGCCTTTTGACGATTACCTGCGTCCGTGAAAGCGGAAACATGAAAGTGACAATAACCGATGACGGGAAAGGTATCAACATAGAGGCAATCCGTAAAAAAATTGTAGAAAAAGGTTTGGTCGCGCCGGAAGCCGCAGAGGCCTTAAGCGAAGAAGAACTAATCAATTTTATTTTCCAAAGCGGATTTTCTACTGCGGAAAAAATTTCAAATGTTTCCGGGCGCGGAGTCGGAATGGACGCGGTCAGAAACAACATTGAACGCATGAAGGGCAGTATCGCTGTACAGACCAAAGCGGGCGAAGGGACGACGTTTACCATTTCCGTTCCCCTGTCGCTGGCCGCCCTTATGGGGTTCCCCATCGTATCGGGCAGTATGAAATTTATCATCCCCGCCAATTTTGTGGATACTGTCATGCTTATCAATACAAAAGACATAATAACCGTGGTGGATCGTCCCGGTATTAAATACAACGGGCGAATCATCAAGCTCTTTTACCTGCACCATGTCTTAAAAATCCCCATACCCATAGAAGAAAAAAAGAACTCAGGCGATTCGATTTTTGTGGCGATTGTCCAGGCTTATGAGGAAACAGTAGCGCTCGCGGTAAATCAGGTAAGCAGTATGAGGCAGGTTATCCTGAAAAACCTGCCCTCTTTCATGGAAAGAATGGAAGTGTTTTCCGGTATGGTGTTAAGCGAAGACTATGAAATGATACCGGCGCTGCATATTCCCACGGTGATCAGAATGGCGCGGCGCACAAAAACCATAGACATGAAAAAACGCCACGTTGACTATGAGCGTATGCGTAAATCAATTCTGGTAGTGGACGATTCCGGCCCGACGCGGGACATAGAAAGGGATATTCTGGAGGGCGAAGGCTACAAAGTTGACACTGCTGCGGACGGTTCCGAAGCGCTGGCGGCGGCAAAGAACAACCAATACGATTTAATCTGCACCGATATTGTAATGCCGAATATGGACGGCTTTTTACTGGCGGACAACATCCGCAAGAACGACCGTATGAAAAATATCCCCATTATCGCCGTTTCATCCCAAAGCGGCGAGAAAGAGCGAAACAAGGCGGCGCTTCTTGGGATAAACCGATTTATCGCCAAGAACTCGTTTAACGTCCACAATTTGACAGCCATTGTGCGGGAATTAATCGGAGAAGCCAATGGATAAGAGGCGCGTAATAATTTTTGAAGATTCTGATGTTTACGCGAACATTCTTCTGGAGTTCCTGAACGCGGAAGGCCATGAAACACGACGGGCGAAAAACGGCCTTGAGGGGATAAAGCTTGTTTACAGTTTCCTTCCTGATCTTGTCATTACTGATGTTGAAATGCCCCTGATTAAAGGCTTTGAATCCGCCCGTTTTCTTAAATCCCGCCCCTCCACGCGGAACATACCAATAGTTATGCTTGTCAATCCAGGGGAAACAAAGGACAAGTTCTGGGGCGAACAGGCCGGAGCGGATATATACATTGAAAAAACGCCTGAAAATTTTGACGAGCTGGCCGGGCAGGTACGGCTGTTGTTAGGCGAAAACCGCCGGATTGATTACGAGCGCATTAAAAAAGAAGGCGAAAAGATAAACGATAATTCCCTTGTCGAGATGGTGAACAACCTTCTTGACAACAAACTGTTCCAGGCGACTCTTGTCTCGCTTCTTGCCGAATTATCATGCAAAGTCAGCTCCCTTGAAGAAACCGTTAAAGGCGTTTTCGCGCTTTTAAAAAACGCGTGCCGGGCGGAAATGTGTTCCATAATGATAAAAGACACGGACGACGCCCTTGTTGTATACAACGCGAATTTTTCAGGGTACGCGGAGGCGATTGCCGAAGATTTTAAGGCTATAACCATAGCCGATTTTAACACCCGTTTTTCCGATTACAAGGTTGTCACAAAAGAGGTGCATGATTTTTTCCCTGTGGGAGATATAAACGAAAAAATCGAATCCTATATCCTTATCCCGCTTGTAAGTTCCGGCGAAGAGTACGCGACGGTTCATATCGGTTCTTCAATTAAAGAATATTTTTCCCCGCCTGTTCTGGAAAATATTAACGTGTTTCTTTGCGCGGCAAGCCCGATAATAGCGAACGCTCTGCACCTTAAGCAGATGGAAACCCTGCAAAAGAAAACAAGGGCCGCATTTGCCCGCTATGTCCCAATAGACGTGATGGACGAGATCATTAAAAAATCAGCGTCGCCGGCAAGCCAGAGCGAAAGTAGAGTGGTTACAATTTTGTTTTCGGACATCAGGAGTTTTACAAAAATTTCCGAGAACACGCCGGCCAGGGAACTGGTAGATTTCCTGAACACCTATTTTTCAGCTATGGGCGACCAAATTATCGCTGAGGGCGGCAATATCGACAAATTCATAGGTGACGCGATTATGGCTATCTTCGGCGCGCCCAAAACGCTGGATAATTCCGCGGTAAGCGGCGTAAGGGCGGCGATACGGATGGTAAAAACCCTTCCCCAGGTGGACACCTCCAACATTACCCTGCCGGACTTCGGGTTTGGCGCGGGCATAGGACTTAACTGCGGCGAGTGCGTTGTCGGCAACCTTGGCTTTCAGAACAAGATGGACTACACGGTGATAGGCGATACCGTCAACCTCGCGTCACGGCTTGAGGGTATTACCAAGTATTACCATCAGACTATAGTGGTATCGGAATATATTTATGAAGCGGCAAAAGATGATTTTATTTTCCGCAAGGCCGACAGCGTGCGCGTTAAGGGCAAGGACCAGCCCGTGGGCCTTTACACGGTGTACGACGCTTTTCGCGGCGAAGAGACTGAGGGAACGCCCGCCTGTCTTGTTATAGACAGGGAGGCGCTGGATCAATACAACAAGGGGCTTAAACTATACGCCATGCGCGAATTTGAAACCGCTAAACAGTATTTTTACAACGCCCAGTCCATCGAAAAAAAAGCCGGTAATACGGATTATCTGGCGTCCCTGTACCTTTCCCGAATCGAAGAATTCCTGATTAATCCTCCCCCACCCGACTGGGACGGGACATTAACCATGACGGAAAAGTAAAAGCTTGTTATTTTTCATTCGGACAGTTTGCTCTCTACCATTTATTTGCCATGCTCCGCAGGACTTTGGCGTCTTCGGGCCATTTGCGTTCAGTAATATCGGCTATTTCCAAAAAGTACTGCTTCATGCTTTGTCTCGCCCTGGCGTCATTCAAATTGGCCTGCAGCCTGGGAATCGTTAAAACCATGCCGGGTTCAATAAGGTCCTGATCCTGAGCCATGCTAAAAGATGTCCACGCCGACGGTGAGGCCATCATTATAAGCGGCCAATAAAAACCGTCCTGGTATTTTTTGTGGGAAATCCCGGAAAGCGTGTCCCCTTTAACAACGGTATAAGTTTCAGCGCCGTCAAGAACCAGGTCGGTACTGCGAGACGGAGCGGCCGGAGCTGGTGCCGCTGGCGCGGGTGCCGCTGGCGCGGGTGTTGCTGGAGCTGGTGGTCTTGCCGGAGCGGGTGTTGCCGTCGCAGGTGCGGCCGGAGCTGGTGTTGCCGGAGCTGGTGTTGCTGGCGCAGGTGTGGCCGGAGCGGGCGTGGCTGGAGCTGGTGCTGCTGGCGCTGGTGTTGCTGGAGCTGGTGGTCTTGCCACCGGAGCTGGTGTTGCCGGAGTTGGTGCCGCTGGCGCGGCCGGAGCTGGTGTTGCCGGAACTGGTGCCGCTGGCGTGGCCGGAGCTGGTGTTGCCGGAGCTGGTGCCGCTGGCGCTGGTGTTGCCGTCGCAGGTGCGGCCGGAGCTGGTGTTGCCAGCACAGGCGTGTCTGTCACAGACTCGGGCGCCGGAGGCGGAAGTTCTTCGCAGGCGAAGAACAGAAAAATACTTAAAATCAGCGCAAGTCCAAAAACAACGCTTTTCATTTAATAATTCCTTTTAAAAAAATTTATGTTAACCTGATTAAGGATACCATATTTGTGATAAAATATCAATCCGCTGTAGGTTACACTATCAATGGGATTCTATCAGCATTTTATGATTTTATCAAGGTATTATATAAAAAAATATATAATAAATATATATGAGAAAAAAAGTTAGGATTATTCATTAATTATTACACGTTCCCCACTTGCTAACTACCAGCTGTTCAATATACAATAAACCAGCGGAGGGGTATCAGGCCTAAGTATGAACGGGGATAACACAGACCTTAAATCAATTTTTGAGATTGATTTTGAATTACGAAAGATTCAGGACCTTGATCTTCTTCTGGAACGGATTCTTTTTGAAGCCCGAAAAGTAGTCCACGCTGACGCCGGCTCAATATACGTAAAGCAGACAGATGAAGAAAACGGGGAAGCCATAGACAAGCTCTTTTTTAAATATTCCCAGAACGACACTATCCAGAATTCCCTGCCTCCCGGCCAAAAACTGATCTACTCGACCTTTTCCATGCCGATTAATGAAAAATCCATTTCCGGCTATTGCGCCTTAACTGGAAAAATAATCAATACGCCGGATATGTACAATATTCCGCCGGACGTGCCTTATTCCTTTAACTCCTCATTCGATAAGAAGGCGGGTTACAAAACCATTTCTACCCTGACCTTTCCCCTAATCACCGCAGACGGACGGCTTCTGGGCGTCATTCAGGTTATCAACAAGATGGACGATGAGGGAAAGGTAATCGTATTCACCAAGGAAGACGTATTCCTGATCAGCCATTTCGCGGCAAACGCTACTGTGGCATTGCAGCAGGCTTATATCACAAGGGCGATGATCCTCCGAATGATAAGAATGGCGGAGCTGAGGGACCCAAAGGAAACCGGAACCCATGTAAACCGGGTGGCTGGTTACGCCGTAGAGATTTACGACCGCTGGGCTCATAACCATAAAATTCCAGCCGAGGAGCGCGAAACTTTCAGGGATATTCTCAAGATAGGCTCAATGCTCCATGATGTGGGAAAAGTGGCAATCTCTGACATGATCCTTAAAAAGCCTGCCCGTTTTACTCCGGAAGAATTTGAGGTAATGCAGCACCACACCCTGTACGGGGCGAGTCTTTTTGACGATATTCATTCCAATATTGACAGAATGGCCAAGGACATAGCCCTGACCCACCATGAAAACTGGAACGGCACAGGCTATCCCGGCTGGGTCGATCCTGTCACACGCGCGCCCATTAAAACCGGTGATTCGGGCCAGCCCCTGGGCAGAAAGGAAGAAGAGATACCGCTTGCCGGAAGGATTGTCGCCATAGCCGATGTGTATGACGCGCTTTGTTCCAAGAGGGTTTACAAGGAACCATGGGACGAAGCAAAAGTGCTGGAAGAAATACGCCAGCTTTCCGGAGTTAAATTTGATCCAGAATTGATAGATATATTTTTTGAAATACTGCCGAATATCAAGCATACACAAAGTTTGTACCCGGAAGACAAGTAGTAGGTGGCAAAGTTAAGATTGTTGTATCTTGATCTTAGTTATCTGTCTGTCTAATGAGTCGGCAAAAGCCTTTAGTTCCTTTTTACCGTAGTTTGCGGTGCGTTCAACGCCCAAGCCGTTTTCTGCAAGTCCCACGGTAAAATTTCGCAGGGAAAGCAGTTCGTTAATGTTGTCCAAAGAAAAAAGCCTGCCGCGGTCATCGATAACAACGGTATTTTTTTCCAACAGCCTTTTTGCCAGAGCAAGGTCGCGGCTTACGGCAATGTCTCCGGAACTGGCGATTTCCACAAGCCGGTCATCGGCTGCATTTTCACCGGGCGGACAAATCTCCATAACAACGTTTTTCCCGCTTACGCCGGGCATGGGGCGGTTAGCCGCGAACACAGCCTTAATCCCCCGCCGTCCGGAACAGCGCAGCACCAATTCTCTTGCAGCCTTAGGGCAGGAATCCGCGTCAACCAGTATTTTCATTGCCACCTGCTCTACCTGCTACCTGCATGACGCAATGTAGCAGGTAAAATTACCCTTTAGCGAAAGGGGGCTTTCATCACTTTTAACAGGGGGGATAAACAAAGATTCCCCCTGCTTAACAACTGTTTCCCTGTCCCCGGAGGCGATAACAAGTTCCCCTTCAGTGACAATGCAAATCACCGGGTTTTCAGAAGGCAGAAGGCGGCTATCCGCACTGGCGGCACCGCTGCCACGGATTCTGGTGAGCGAAAATTCCTTGCACGGGGTAAGATAGCTGAAATAATCGGCGTTAGGCGTAATTATATGCGGCTTAAAAGGCTTAAAATCAAGTATCTTCATCAGTTCCGGCACATCGATATGCTTGGGGGTAAGGCCGCCGCGCAGGACGTTGTCAGAGTTCGCCATAAGCTCCACGCCAAAGCCGTGAATATAGGCATGGAGCACACCGGCTTCCAGAAAAACAGCATCGCCGGGTTCCAGACGGAAGACATTAAGATAAATGGGCGCGATGATCGCAGGATCGCCGGGATACAGCCGCGCCAGGTTACGCATTAGATCAATCGCGTCTTTATACGACGCGCCACAGCCATGCGGCGGTTCGCTTATTGAAAGAACATATCCGGTAAGCGCTTCCCTTACCTGTTGTGATAAGCCGAAAAGCCCGGCCAGGAAATCACGAAGGGCAAGGGCGGGATCACTGTTCATAAGCGCCTGCGTCAGCGGAAAAAATCCTTCTCGCAGGGCAATAGGCGCGAGTTCAATAAAAGAAGCAAGCAGGCTGCGGATTTCTTCAACGCCCCGGAAACCGCATAAGCCTGTAAACGGGGTAAGGGCGGCTATAATTTCAGGCTTGTGGTTTGGATCTTTATAATTACGCTCAGGCGAATCAATGGGGACACCCGCCCTGGTCTCCCTTTCAAAACCCTCGCGGGCCTGTGCCAGGTTTGGATGGGCTTGAATGGAAAGCGGCTTTTCGGCGGCCAATAATTTAAGCAGGAAAGGAAGCGCCCCGAAACACCGAGCGGTTTCTTCCCCAAGATAACGGCGCGGATCGAGGGCAATTAAATCCGCCAGGCTGGTTTCGCCGGAATCCGTGACTGCAGCCGAAGGAGCTCCGGAATGGCTGCCGATCCAAAGCTCCGCCCACGGCGCGCCATCGACCTCAAAACCCATCAGGCGGGGAATGTCAACAGCGGAACCCCAGTCATAATGCCTGGCTTTGTTGCGTAGTTTGTAAAACTCACTCATTTAATGAAAATGTTTCTTCCATGACATGATCGATGCTGTCGATCAGATTCCGCATTATACGGTTAAGTTCATCTTCTACGCCCGACTGTTCTTCTTCAATTTGAATTTTCAGTTTGTTGATTTCGGCGCAAAGCAAATACCCGGTCAGAATTGAAATTTTAAGGGGATCCTTCATTCCGGAAATGTTCTGGGTATTTTCAATGGCGGTATGGTATTGGGTCAATACCTTGTCCAAAAACTCGGGGGCTTCGTTTGTGGTAATGGAAAACTTTGTTCCAAGAACATCTATTACAAGATCGTGGAGAGCGACGGCGTTTTTTGTTTCCGGCATTGATCCATTCACAGCCGCTTCCTTGCCTAAAATATATCCAGCTCTCCGCCCTCCGCCGGCGAATTGCCTTCTCCAGCCTCTTCATCCAGTGTTTCGGTGAGAGGGTCAAGAATATCTTCGGCTGTCTCGTCATCCGGTATCTCAAAACAGATTTTTTCGCTGCTTAATTCGCCGGCATCGATCTGTCCGTCCAGCGCCCCATTCTGTTGGGGAATTAACTCTTCTTTGGCAGCTTGCTTTTTTTGCAGCAAATTATGAGCCGGGGATTTAATCGCATCTTTAACAGGTTTGCCTTGAGGTTTGTCCTTCAGACTTTTTTCTATCGCCTCTTCGAACTGGCTTAGCCTGTCCAGGGCGGAAAGAATTCCGTCTTCTATGCGGCCCTGTTCTTCCTTGAAACCGTTTAGCAGAACCTCAAGCTCGCTTGTCCTTTTTTGATTCGCTTCCAGTTTTTCCTGAAGTTCCGCTTCACGCCGGAGTAAAGCCGCGTTATCCTTGGAGACTTTCTCGACAAAGTCAATAATCCTGGCGACCTTTGCTTCCAGCAGTTTAACTTGCTCAAGGTTAATCATGTGCGTCCCCCATTATAAATAATCACATTCCAAGCGCGGTTTTTACTTTGGCGGCAACAGCTTTGAAAGCCGCAGGATCTTCGACTGCGAGATGCGCCAAGGCTTTACGGTTTATGGTAATTCCCGCCTTGTTTAGCCCGGCGATAAACCGGGAATAAGGAAGCCCTTCTTCACGGCACGCCGCGTTGATCCTGATGATCCACAGTTTGCGGAAATCGCCCTTCCTGTCCCGCCTGTCCCTGTAAGCGTAGGACAGAGCTTTGGCAACCGCGTCTTTGGCGGTTTTGTAGTTTGAGTGCCTTCGCCCCCAAAAACCTTTTGCCAGCTTTAGTATTTTTTTTCGATGTTCCTTTCTTTTGGAACCGTCAACTGCTCTTGGCATTTTCT
>Ga0268262_10007580_pt1 | contig 10076 bp, 11 predicted proteins | sample TergutNc150P3_FD_190354 | JGI IMG/M metagenome (GOLD analysis project Ga0268262, IMG submission 190354) | Nasutitermes corniger P3 segment gut microbial community from laboratory colony in Florida, USA - Nc150 P3 (SPAdes) (version 2) | ecosystem: Host-associated > Arthropoda: Insects >...
GATTGTAGCGGAAAATAAACGTAAAAAATACCTTTTTTCCGCCGAAGAGAGGGCTTCCATGATACGGGAACTTGTAAAAGACTTTAAAAATGTGTCTGTAACGGTGTGCGACTGTTTAATTGTGGATTTTCTTAAAAAAATGGATATAAAATTACTGCTTAGAGGGGTTCGCGGGGTGGAAGATTTTTCCTATGAATTTGAGCTTTCAATGATGAATAGGACACTTGACCCGAATATTGAGACAATTTTTATGACTACCGATCCCGAATATTTTGTCATCCGCTCGTCTTCAATTAAGGAATTGGCTTCATTTGACGGAAATCTTCATGGAATGGTTCCCCCACTGGTTGCCAAAGCGTTAAAAGAGAAGTATAATTAGGTAACAATATTGAATTGACAAAATTTGATAAAATGTCTTGACAAGAGTATTGATTTTTGTTAATTTCATAAATTAGTGAGAGAGGTTATATTATGGCAGTACCTAGATACAAAACATCAAAAGCCAGGACTAGCCGTCGGCAGTCCATCAACATGAAACTTACAGCACCCACAATGATAAATTGCAGTTCATGCGGCAACAAGGTTCTTTTACACCGAGTTTGCCCTAAATGCGGTTTTTACAGGGGCAAGCAGGTAATCGTACCGGATTCTAAAGTTTAGTTAAGGGGAAAAAAATGGACGAATTATTTGAAAAAATGAAAAAGCTCATCGCGGAAAAACTGGAAGTCGATGAGGGCAAGATCACAATGGAAGCGTCATTCCGTCAGGATCTCGGCGCTGACAGCCTGGACACTTATGAATTGGTTTACGCCATCGAGGAAGAAATGGGCATCAACATTCCCGATGAAAAAGCCAATGAATTTGAGACGGTGAAGGACGCGTACGAATTTATTAAATCCCAGCAAAAGTAAAAGCGTTCTCAGTCAGGAAAGGAAAAAAAGACTGGCGGCGTTTCAAAAAGCCGCCGGTTTTAAATTTAAAAATATAGATAATTTAAATCTTTCATTCATGCACCGTTCCGTTTCCAACGAGACGGGCAATAAATCAAACAACGAGCGTCTTGAATTCTTGGGCGATTCCATCTTGGGCGCGGTATGCGCCACGCTTTTGTACCGATCTTACAAAGATAAAAGCGAGGGGGACCTTGCAAAAATAAAAGCCGTAGTTGTCTCCGAGGATATTCTTTCCGGTATCGCGTTAAAACTTGAAATAGATAAAATGCTGCTGCTTGGCAAGGGAGAGGAAATGTCGGGGGGCAGGACAAAAAAGGCGATTCTTGCCGACGCGATGGAAGCGTTGATAGGGGCATTGTACCTTGATTCCGGTTATAAAACGGCGTTTGATTTTGTCAGCGATTGTCTCCAGCCGGAGATAGACAAAGTTACCGGAACAAATTACCACAAAGATTATAAGTCGATTTTGCAGGAATACTGCCAGCGGGAATACCACAGTTACCCTGAGTACATTATGGTAAAACGCACGGGTCCCGAACATGACCGCACGTTTTGGATGGAAGTGCATATAAATGATAAAGTTTGCGGCTTGGGAACCGGTCATAACAAAAAAGGCGCGGAACAGGAAGCGGCAAAAATCGCCTGTGAAACCCTTTTAAATCTTTAATAACGAACAACGGCAAGATATGTATTAAAAGTTCGTGGTAGAAATTATTAAAACCCGATAAATGGCAATACTTCGTCTATGTTTGTTTTGCCGGTTAACGCCATTATTAGTCTGTCCAGTCCAATCGCTACGCCTGAACAGGGCGGGAAGTTTTCAAAGATTTTCCAGTAATCATGATCAACATTGTGGCGTACAATGGAGTTTTTGTTTTTTTCGGCTTCTTCGCTTATAAAAAAATCTTTTACAACCCCAGGATTGTTTTCTTCCGAATAGCAGTTTGCAAGTTCTATGCCGTTGTAGTACAATTCCCAGCGTTCTGTTGTACGCCCATTAGGTGATTTTTTTGCAAGGCATGGGACAAAAGCCGGGTAATCAAGGAGGGCTACGGGTTTTTGCGATTTTATTTGAGGTTCTACGGCGTGGATAAAGATTAAATCGTAAAGCTGCGGCGTTGTCATGTTAGGCATTGGCTCAAGTCCCAATTTACGCGCCTGCTCTTCCATAGCGTGATGTCCTTCTTCCGCCGCCGCAAAAAGGTCAAATCCCGCCCATTTAGCGAACGCCTGCGCGACGGTAATACGTTCAAAGTTGCCGACAGTAATTACGGAATCTTTGGCTAAACGCGAAAACAACTCCTCCGTCAACGTGAGAGAATCCATATAATTGGCGTTCATTGTGTAGTACTCAAGCATAGTAAATTCGCTGTTGTGCAAGGAGCCGCAGGATTCGCCGTTACGGAAACATTTGCATATTTGATACACGTTTACATTGTGCTTAGCGATTATTTTTTTCATCCAAATCTCAGGTGAGGGAATCAGCCAAAGATGGCGGCTTTCTTTTCTGCTTCCGTGTGGAAAAAGACGCTCAGTTTGAAAAACTTCAAGGCACGATTCGGGAATTAAATCTCCGCAGAGAAGGGGAGTGTCAAGTTCAAGGTAATTTTTATTGTCAAAAAAAGAGCGTACCTGTTTGATGATAGCCGCTCTTCTTTGAAGCATATCCAAATCCATAAATTTATTTCCTTTTAGTATTATATCACGAATAAACGCATGGTACAGACGTATTGAAAATTCTTATTTGTTATGATATATTAATATATAACTATAGAACGAATAGTTGAAATTTCGGCTGATAACGGGATTAGGATATTTATATGGCTAATGAAAAATCTTCAGCTTTACCAAAAATAGGTCTCTTTATTTTTTGGATAATTTTAATTATAGCGGCGGGTTCTTTTACTTTAATGATAACCAGTTTAAGGGTTGGACAACAGAATGATACTACTTATGGAAATGTGTACAAGAAATTCATCAACTCATGGGGCGGCGAAATAAGTATTATTCCGTCCGATTTCTATTTTGAAGAAGCATATACGGAAAAAGAAAACAATGTGGAAATAATAAAATTCAATAAACATTATTTAGTTCCCGATTCAATAGCGGTGAAATCCGTTATTGATTTAGACAAGAAACGGGAAGGACTTATCTTTTTTAATTCTTTTATCGCGGATATAGACAATGAATATATTTTGACTAATAATACGTCATTTAGAAATAATTTATTTGTAAAATTTAAACGTCCCGAACACGCGAGTATACTCTATGATTATCTTGTTATTATTGACGGTAAAGCACTTGATACTGAAATTAGAATAGACGAGCCGTTTATTCTGCTCCCGGAATTCAACCAAAATCAAAAAATTAAGATAAATGTCCTGTTTAAAACCAAGGGAATTGATGTCTTAAAATATAAATTGGCAGTATATAACAAATATATTATACAATCATTCAAAGCCGTTTATGACATTAACACGTCGAAATATAATTTATTGCAATTTGGGTTGCCGCACGAGATTACAAAAAAAGGGACAGGCGAACAATTAGCGGTTGAAATGAATAATTTTAACGCCAACCAGGATGTTGGGATTACATTTATATCAATAATTAACGATCTGGATCAGATAGAAAGATTGATTAGATTTTCCCCTGTTTCTTTATGCCTGTTTATGACGCTCGCTTTTATTTTATCACAAATGAACACTGTAAAATTTCATCCTGTGCATTATTTGTTTATCGCGGTAATAAATGTTTTATATTTCCTGTTTATTTCATATATAATAAGATTTATTAATGTGTTTTCCACTTTAACTTTTGCCTTTTTACTGACATCAACAATGTATGTTTTATACATTCCAAACATAACAAATAAAAAATTTGCTTTTAAGATATTGGCCCCTTATCATTTCGCGTTAACGACAATACTATCAATAATATTTTTGTTACCCATATACCGGGGTATTTCTTTAATAATATTCTTGTTTGTAATTTTCTTGTCGATTATGATCCCCATAGGAAAATCCGATATTTCAAAATGGCCGATCTTTTTAAGTAAAGATAAAATTGATGAATCTTAATATTTTTACCACGAACCACACGAACTTTTTGTACATATCTTGTCGTATCTATGCTCTATGGAGCGTAATTTGATTAACTTAGAACGCTATGTAAAAATGGTGGTGCTGTTGCGTGTCTATTGGCAATTACCAGTCCGCTTGACACTATAGATAAGGAGGAGTAGGATACATATAATGTATGGATAATTTTGCAGAAAGAATAGGTAATATAAAAGAGTCTATCCTCAAATTTGTACCTGCCAGATATATTTATCTTTTTGGTTCCTATGCTTACGGAAATCCAACGGAAGAAAGTGATATAGATATATATGTTGTAACCCCTGATAATATAAATAATTTTTCTGAAATTTATGCAAAAATAATCGGTGATTTAGGCGATAAAAAGATTTTTTTTATTGATTTACTTTTAAATGCGGAAAGTGATTTTAACATACGAAAAACAAAGAATAGATTTGAGAAAACGATATTTCAAAAAGGAAAAATTATTTATGAATAATGTGATTTTCTAAATAAATTTGCCAATGATATACGTTATCCGCACAGATATGAAACAAAAGAAAATGATGTGAAATATTGTATTAATGCTGTAAAAAAAATAAGAAATCTTGAACCAATTATTGATATACGAAATGAAATTGATAAATAAGGTAGGGAAATTTGCCCAAATTGGATAAAATAAAGGGGCGCGATTCGGGGATTAAATTGTCACAGAGAAGTGGAGTGTCCAGTTCAAGGTAATGTTTATTGTCAAAAAAAGAGCGTCTCTATTTGTCCATTATTGACCTAGGAATAATTGGCGGAATTTTGTCTGGTTAATTATGCCGCTATTGAAAACATTTTCATGACATTATTAGTCTTTTTTGTCATAAATTTAGAATGTACAGGTAGCTTGACAAAAAATCAAAAATAAGTATAAAATAAGTAAAATCTGTAAATAATAAAAATTCCGCTGTTGGCGGACAAAACGAGGGTTTTCGTGTTTAGTAATTTAACTAAAAAGTGTAAAATACTACACGTTTTAAGCGGCGTGTATGATATTCCCCCCCCACCCACCAATTATTATTGTCTAAACGGACACAAAGAAATAACAAGACAGTTAAATTACCACAATTTGTATTTTTTTATAAATCATAGGAATACATTAAGCATTATATAAGGAGGAAAATAATCATAATGGCGACTTACAAAAATTCAACCATTAAATTATTGATTCTTATAACGATTTTTGTTGTTATAACTTTATCCGGCTGTTTTAGCGAGTGGCATGGTGATTTGGCGCAAATCGTTATTTCGATTGGCGGCGCGGAACGAGCCGTTACTGGCGGTTATGATCCTAAAGATTCCGCTACCCATCAGAAACTTCAATACGAGATTGCGCTTACAAACGGAATGAAACTGCTGAAATTCAGTTTCAAGGGCAACACAATTTTTGAGACTTTTGTAATACCGGGCGAATGGAATGTATTGATTAATTCTTATTATGAAGGCGAAATTTACGCGACAGGTTCAATAGATGTAATTTTAAAACCGGGGCTGAATAACGAAACGATAACGATAGATATGTATCAGTCCGCTTATTCAGAAGTTCCAGGTAAGAACCTTGCGGAAAAATTAAAATGGCTTTCTAAAATCGCGATTAAAAATTGTAACTACCTTATTATGATAAATGAAGATGAAAACCTTGAACCGCAAACACTTTCCTACGACGGAAAAAAGATAAGCATAACACTGAAAGGAGAGAAGGAGCGGACAGTAAGCCTTTCCGGTAACGGCTCGCTGTTTACAATAAAATCAGGCGTTACTCTGATACTGGACAAAAACATTATTCTGAAAGGACACGCCTCAAATAACACTTCGCTGGTTAAAATAAATAGTGGGGGGACGCTGGAAATGAAATCAATGTCCAAGATAACTGGAAATACTGTTACAACAAATGAAAGCGGCGGAGGAGTTTATGTAGCCGGAAATGGAACATTCACCATGAGAGGAGGAACAATAATCGCCAATACAGCCAAATGCGCCGGTGGAGTAGTGGTTATGGAGAATGGAACATTCACTATGAAAGGCGGAGACATCTGTAAAAATCATGCTATCGGCGAATACAGCAGCGGCGGTGGGGTACAGGTTTGGAATAATGCAAAATTCATCATGGAAGACGGAAATATAAATGAAAATACCGCTTCTGACTGTGGTGGTGGAGTGAATGTAGCCGAAGGCGGGTACTTCTTGATGAAAGAAGGAACCATCTATAAAAATACCGCTGGCGGTTGGTCCGGCGGTGGGGTATATGTACATGGCGGAACTTTTGATATGGGAGAAAAGGGAGATACTGGAGATGGAGGAATTATTACTGGGAATGATGCGGATTGCGGTGGTGGGGTGTGTGTGACCAAGAGTGATAATAAAAATGGATATTTTAATATGTATAATGGGGAAATTTCCGTTAATATTGCCCACAATCAGGATTACAGCAGAGGCGGCGGAGTACTTGTAAACGTTGGAGGAACTTTAAATATGAGCGGAGGAACAATATCACGCAATGAGTCTCAGGGTACTAAAAGTGATTGTTCGTATGTTGGCGGTGGGGTAGACGTATCCGGAGATTTCAATATGACAGGCGGAACAATAACTGGTAATAAAGCAATAGGCAGAGGTGGTGGGGTTCATGTGGAAGATACCGGTACAATTAAAAAGACAACCGGAACCATTACAGGGTATACCAGTGATAGTACCAATGGTAATGTGGTATATAGTGATACGAGTAAAACCACTGTAAAGACTGATGGAGGCCATGCGGTGTATGTAGACAGCAAGCCTAATAATAAGTACAGGAATACAACCGCTGGACTAAATGATCAACTTGATTCAAGTAAAAGCGGCTCAGTCGGAGGTTGGAATTAACCATAACATGATAACTAAGGAGTAACATAAAATGAAAAAAAACATAAGTTTAACTATTTTTCTTCTAATTCCCTGCGCATCGTTAAACGGAGAAGTTTATGACCAATAAAAAAACTTTAATTAAATTATCAATTCTTATAACGATTTTTATCGTAGTAACTTTATCCGGCTGTTTTAGCGAGTGGCATGGTGATTTGGCGCAAATCGTTATTTCGGTTGGCGGCGCGGAACGAGCCAGTGTTCCTTATAAGCCCGATGATTCCGATACCCATCAGAAACTTGAATACGAGATTGCGCTTACAAACGGAATGAAACTGCTGAAATTCAGTTTCAAGGGCAACACACTTTTTGAAACTTTTGTAATACCGGGCGAATGGAATGTATTGATTAATTCTTATTATGAAGGTGAAATTTACGCGACAGGTTCAATAGATGTAATTTTAAAACCGGGGCTGAATAACGAAACGATAACGATAGATATGTATCAGTCCGATTATTCGGAAGCTCCCGGTAAAAACCTTGCGGAAAAATTAAAATGGCTTTCTAAAATTGCGATTAAAAATTGTAACTACCTTATTGAGGTAAATAAAGATGAAAACCTTGCACCGCAAAATCTTTCCTATAGCGGTAAAAAGATAAGCATAACCCTGAAAGGAGATGATCAAGAGCGGACAATAAGCCTTTCAGGTAACGGTTCGCTGTTTACAATAAAATCAGGCGTTACTCTGATACTGGAAAAAAACATTACGCTTAAAGGACACGCCTCAAATAACGATTCACTGGTTAAGGTACACAGCGGAGGAACGCTGGAAATGAACAAAGGGTCTAAGATAACAGGAAATACCAATATTTCGGGGGGGAATGAGGGCGGCGGTGTATCAGTGGGTTGGGATGGCGGAACCTTTAACATGAAAGGCGGAACAATATCCTATAATGAAGTTCTGGCGAACGGTAGTGGCGGTGGGGTAGGTGTTTCTGGAAGTGGTTCAATCTTCACCATGAGCGGAGGAACAATATCAAACAATAAAGCACCTACTTGGGGAGGCGGTGGGGTAAGAATAACCTATGGAACATTCATCATGAACGGCGGATCAATCACCGGCAATACAGCCAAATGGGCCGGTGCGATTGAATTGCATGCGCATAGAGAGGCAGGAGGAAAACTTGATAAAAAAGCAGTAGTATCTCCTAGTGTTTGTGAAATCTTAGATAATTTTGATACTTCTGGTAATCTCTCCTCTGTAGGTGCAAGTACCTATAACATGGATGCTTTTGGAAGAGGCAGGAATAAAAATGTCCTGTCAAATGAAGTGCTTTTTTATGACGCAACAACTTATCCGCCAACTATTAGTGGGAAATGGAATGATGATTAATAAATGAAAAAAAGCATAAAGGTAACGCAACGGTGTCACTCATTTTTAATGACTGGCACACTAAAATATATCTGCTCGTATGAGCAATGTTCATTACACCATTTTACAGGAGGTTTAAAAAACGTTTCATGGATGTTTCAAGAGAAATCATATCGTTATCTGATAATTCCGCTATTTTGTTCTTTAGGCGGCTTTTATCCGCGCTCATAATCTGGTCAGTCATGGCTTTACTTTTATTGCCGTTCACTGTAATACAGGCTTTGAATCAGCAGGTCCAAAATAGGCATTGCACCATTCGCAGGCTTCCCGCTCGCGTTCAGTATCGGCAGCCATTGCCTTATACGCTTCAATATCATCAGCATTTTCATTTTGCGCTTTTTTCCTCAAGTACCCGACATAATCAAGCACTTCGCCAATATATCTGTGGGGAAGTTTATCAATTTCTTTTATCAATTCAGCTTGTTCAGTCATGGATTACTCCTTTAATAAAAGGATACGCCATTTCGGACGATTTGTCTATAACAAGGAGTGTACTTTGAAAAACATAAGCATGACAATTTTTCTCCTCTTCCTCTGCGCCGTAATAAACGCGCAAACCACGGACGAAATTCAAACCCTCTTGCAAACTCCGGCTGTAAGTTACGGACAGGCGGCGCGTTTCGTGCTTGAAGCGGCTGACGTAAAAATCCCTTACGACAATACGGGCGAACAGGAAGCGACACAGAACGCGATGCGTTATGCGGTTGAAAAAAAGTGGCTGCCCAAAAAAGCCGACGCGCAGGACGCGATTTCCATGGAAAGGCTGTCGCTCCTTATCATGAAAGCCTTCGGTTTGAAGGGCGGGCTCATGTACACCCTGTTTAACGGCGCGCATTACAGTTACCGCGAAATGGTTTTTCAGGATTTGATACAGGGGGAAAGCGATCCGCATAATAAGGTGTCGGGCGAAGAAATGATTTTTATCGTCAACAATCTTTTGTACCGCATTGAAGACAACCCCTGGGAATTTACTGAGGAACAGCCTGTTTCAAAAACGGAAGAAAATATCACTCCGCCGCAGGAGGACGCGCAATGAAAAAAACATTAATCCTGCTTGCGGCGGTTTTTCACCTGTGCGCGTTCTCGCTCCACGCTTTTGATTTCGGACTTGTTTTCAGCAATGATACGGACATCAGCGTATATCCTTCCGATTCCGACAGGACCGGTTTCGACATATCGGGCGTTTTAATGCCGCGCTTTACCACGCCGATTGGAAAAATAGGCCGTTTGCACGTTTCAGCCGCGATAGGTTTTAAAACCGACCCTTTTACAATAATACCGGAACTGACGAGAACCGATATAAACCTTAATTTTGGAAACGTCAATTTAAACATCGGGCGGATGTTCTACGGCGACCCTTTGGGAATAACCGCAAACGGACTTTTTGACGGGGCGCGGGTTTCAATTATCACGCGCAACGGAAACATCAGCGCCGGGGGTTGGTATACAGGTCTTTTATATCGGGAAAGGGCGGCGATCACAATGACTACCAACGAACTGAAAGCGAGTAACGCGGAAATTAATTATGACGATTTCGCCGACACCTACTTCGCCCCCAAGCGTTTTTTGGCAGCCCTTGAATACGACCACCCTTCCATAGCCGGATTCGTCGGCTTAAAAACTTCAATACTGAGCCAGTTTGACGCGGGCGATGAAAATTTAAACAGCCATTATCTGACGGCGGCTTTAACCGTTCCGGGAAAAACCGTCGTTCTGGATTTGGGCGGATG
>Ga0268262_10007581_pt1 | contig 10074 bp, 9 predicted proteins | sample TergutNc150P3_FD_190354 | JGI IMG/M metagenome (GOLD analysis project Ga0268262, IMG submission 190354) | Nasutitermes corniger P3 segment gut microbial community from laboratory colony in Florida, USA - Nc150 P3 (SPAdes) (version 2) | ecosystem: Host-associated > Arthropoda: Insects > Digestive...
CCCCCGCCTGCAAAATTGCCGTTGGCGCAACCGATGGCGCGGCCGGCGGCGCAGCTGGCGGCGGCGCAGCTAGCTGCGGCGTAACGGGCTCGGCGCTTAGGGCGGCGGCCTCCTTGTTTTCGGACCGGGCGCATGACAGCAAAAAACACATCAGCAGAGCGGCAGTACAAAAATGAAAACGGCGCATGGCGTATTATACATAAACTCGACATAAATTACATCCGGAAAGATTCACACAAAGATCACAAAGGAAGAAAAGATCACAGGCTACCGTGTTACCTTTTTTGCGTTAAATTTGTTAAACTAATAGCAATGAAAAAGTTATTTCTGCGGCAAAAAGCGGTATTTACCTGTTTAGTGTTGGCCGCTGCTTTATCCGCCGCCTGTTCCGGCAAAAAACCGGCGGTTTCCTACGAATTTACCAATATACGCCGCGGTACGCTGGAACGGACGGTCTCGTCTTCGGGCAAGATCAATCCTGTCGCCACCGTCAAGGTACTGCCCCAGATGAGCGGCAAAGTAGAAAAAATTTTTGTTGATTACAACGATTTGGTGCGCAAAGGGGACATTCTCGCGGAACTTAACACCGATATGCTAAAACTGAGACGGGAACAGCAGTACGCCTCGGTGATCAAGGCGCGCGCCAATTATGAATTACAGCAGATCAGTTACCGCAGCCAGCAGGCGCTTGCCGCAAAAGATTTGATTTCCGAGTACGAACTGAAAACCAGCAAAACGACGCTGGACAGCCAGGCGGCGGATCTTGCCGTCGCCGAGGCAAATCTTAAAGAAATAGAAACCGAGATCAACCAGTACGCGTATATCAAATCGCCCATTGACGGCATTGTGCTTGACCGGAACATAAACGTGGGCGACACGGTTGTAGACAGTTCCAGCAATAATTCATCCAGTATTTTTACCCTGGCGGAGAATATGAGGGAAATGCAGATTGAGGCGATGGTAGGCGAGCTTGACGTGGTTTCCATACAGAAGGGGCAGGCGGTGCGCTTTTCGCTGGAAAGCCTGCCGGGCCAGAATTTTTCAGGCGAAGTAGAAAGCCTCAGAATGGTTCCCGTTGTGTCGAATAACGTGGTTTCCTATACGGTCATTGTCAAGGTTGAAAATCAGAGCGGCGCTTTACTGCCGGGGATGACCTGCGCGGTCGATTTTATCGTGGAACGTAGCGAGAACGTCCTGATGGTTTCCAACGCCGCCCTGCGCTATCAGCCGACAAACCTCAGCGAAGAAAAAATCGCCGACATGGTCTTTAACGCGGGACTTGAAAACATGGACGAAGAACAGCGGAAAGAGGCGCAAAAAGCGCGGGAAGAAACGCGGGCCCAGGATCAGGCCGCCGAACAAAACGCGCGTCAAAATTCCGGAATAACCAACTTGCTGGGAGGCGGCAGACAAATGCGCATGAGGGGCGGCAGGTACAGACCGGGACAGGACGGCCCGCAGGGCGGCCCTATGGGCTTTGACAGCGAGCCGGTGATTGTTATGCGTAACCTGTGGTACATCGGCGAGGAAGGCAAACTTGAAGTGATGCGGGTGCGGATCGGCATCTCCAGCGGCTCACTTACCGCGATTTATTCCAGAGAGGATACGGAAGGGAAGCAGGTCATTCTCAGGGAAAAAGTATAATGTCGGCGACGGTTATTGAACTGCGGGGAATAAAGCGCGAATACCGGATGGAAGGCAAGAACGCGCCATCAAAAGACGGCGAGGATGCCGTAGTGGTACGCGCCCTGCGCGGCGTGGATTTTTCCGCCGAAGCCGGTGAGTTTGTTTCCGTTATGGGGCCTTCCGGTTCCGGCAAATCGACATTGATGAATATTCTCGGCTGTCTGGACAAACCCACGGCGGGAACCTACTCCCTCGACGGCATTGAAACCTCAATATCCGATTCGGATACGTTCGCCTACATCAGAAACCGGAAGATCGGCTTTGTGTTTCAATCCTTCAATCTGCTGGCGCGGACTACCGCGCTGGAAAATGTCGAGCTTCCCCTGTTTTACCGCCGCCGCCTGTTAAATGAAAAAAAGCAAACCGCCCACATCCGCAAAGAGCGGGCAATGGCCGCCCTGCGCGAAGTGGGGCTCGACGCTCGCATGGATCATTTTCCTTCCCAGCTTTCCGGCGGGCAGCAGCAGCGGGTCGCCATAGCGCGGGCTATGGTCAACGATCCCGCGTTTATTCTCGCCGATGAGCCGACCGGCAACCTTGACACGGGAATGACCCTTGAAATTATGGGGCTGTTTCAGGAACTTAACCGGCAGGGAAAAACCATCATCATGGTAACGCATGAGCCGGAACTGGCCGCCTACACCAAACGTATCATTACCCTGCGCGATGGGGAACTGGTTTCCGACAAACAGGTGACAAAACGCCGCAATGCGCCGGATGATCTTGCCCGATGGAAAAAAGATCACGCTTTACTTGCGGAGCAGGTTCCGGCCGAGGCGGCGTCATGAACCTTGTCCAGTTACTGCAAACCTGTTTCCGTTCGATTCTCCGCAACCGTATGCGCAGCCTTTTAACATCGTTAGGTGTCATTATCGGAGTCGGCTCGGTGATAATCATGGTGGCGTTAGGCGAAGGTTCCCAGCGGGAGATTGAAAAACAGATGACTGAGATGGGAACCAATCTGCTGTATATATATCCGTTTAACTGGATGAGCCGCAGCGGGCGGTATATTCCTTTTCGGGCAAGCACTTTTACCAGAAAAGACCTTCAAAAATTGAAAGATGAAGCGAGTTTTACCGCCGCGATTTCCGGCAGGGTCGAGCCGGGGCTTGATGTTGTCGGTCCGGAGGGAAGCGCCCGGCTTACGGTTCTGGGGGTCGAACCGGATTATATTAAAGCCCAGAACTGGAAAATTAACTCGGGCGTCTTTTTTAACGAAGATGATTTACTGGAAAGAAACAGGGTAGCGGTTCTGGGAAGCGCTACGGCTAAAAGTTTGTTCAAAGACGCGGAGAACGCCCTGTCCGGGCAGATACGCATGGCTAACATATATTTTACCGTTATCGGTATTTTGGAAAGCAAGGGCGGCGATAGTGACGATGTTATCATGGTTCCGATGGATACGGCGATGGCGCGGCTGGGCTTTCCGCGTGATATACATGCGATTTACATGAGCGTAGTCAGCAAGAAATATATGGAAGCGGCGCAGAATGAGGTTGAGTTGATTCTGCGCGAATCCCGCAATATCCGCGAAGGCGCGGACGATGATTTCATGGTTATGAACCAGAAGGACATGATCGACATGGCGTCGGCGACGTCAAAAACATTGACGACATTGTTAGCCGCCATCGCCGGGGTGTCGCTTTTGGTCGGCGGTATCGGTATAATGAACATTATGCTGGTTTCCGTCACCGAGCGCACCCGCGAAATAGGCATCAGAATGGCGGTGGGCGGACGAAAAAGGGACATCCTCTTTCAGTTTCTCACCGAATCGGTAATTCTCAGCCTTATGGGGGGCATTTTGGGAATCGCCCTGGCTTTTCTGGTATGCCGCATAATGACCATGATGAACATTCCCACGGCGATTAACCCGCTGATTGTAGCCGGATCGGCGCTGTTCGCCGCGCTGGTGGGAGTTATATTCGGGTATTACCCGGCGCTAAAAGCGGCGCGCCTGTATCCGATTGACGCGTTGAGATATGAATAGCAAATAACAAAGAGAAGAGAGTAACGGGTAATATGAGAAAGAAGGTATTATTATTTGGTTTATTTACAGCGGCGAACTTTGGGCTGTTCGCGCAGACATTAACCCTGGAACAGGCGCGGACGCTGGCATTGGCGAATTCACGCAGCCTTGCCCAATATAATCTGGCAATACAGAACAGCATACGGGATGAAAAAAACCACCTCTACACCATGCTGCCCTCGCTTTCGGCGGATTACAACGCTTCAATGAGTTATCTGGACAAAGATTGGGGTTTTGTTAATCCTTCTGACACCTTTAATTCGGGGGTTAATTTCGCCGTAACACAAAAGATCTTTGAAGGGGGAAAGAGCTTTATTCAAAAAGCCATCAACGAAATCGCAACGGAAAGCGTCCGGAAAGAAGCGCTCGCCGAATATTTCAATGTTCTGGACTCTGTGGACAATGCCTACTACGCGGCGCTGGAAGCGGCGGCAACACTGGAAGCCGAAGAATCTTCGCTGCAATCGGCGCTTACAAACCTGGCCATAGCCGAAATACGGCAGGCAAACGGCATTATCAACCGGGGCGATTACCTCAAGATTCAGGCTGAAAAAGAATCGCGGGAAAATTCCCGCAACCAGGCGCGCAGGAACCTTGCCCTGAGCATGACAAAATTTAAAGCTGTTACGGGCTACGGGGAAAAAGCCGAGCTTGAACATATTAACTTCGGCGCTTATGAGGACCTTATACAAATTCTTGCGGAGATTTCCGATGAGGAAGCCGACGCGTTATACGACAGATTCTGGAAAATACTCGCGGAGGCAAATCCCTCGCTGGCAAGGGCCGCGATAAACAACCGGCGGGCCGAAAAGAGTCTTTCTCTGGCAAAACGGGACTTTTCCCCGGTATTAAGCGTCACTGTTTTTTCGGCGGACATCGCCTACTCAACCGCCAACGGGCTGAACACTACAGGAGGAGGGGGAGTCTCCATCCGGGGCAGTATACCGCTGGATTTTTGGGTTATAGGCAACAGAATTGAAAAAAGCAAGAACGCCCGGGATTCGGCGGCGCTGGATTACATCAGCGCGGAAATTACGCTGGAAACCGACTTGCAAAGCGCCCTGCTAAACGCCTTTGCCTACGCGGGTTCAGTTCTGTCTTCCCGCCGTTCCCTTGACTATGCAGAAAAACATTTTGAGTATATAATGGAACGCTATCGGCTTTCACAGAGTTCTGTTTCTGATGTGGGAGAGGCTTCTTCGCTGCTCATCAATAACCGCAACAGCCATATCAAGGCCCAATACGGATTTTTGCAAAGTTTGTCAAAACTCCGGTCTTTGGGGGCGATAGATGATGAAGAAAAGCTGGTAAATATTTTAACAGGAAATGAGTAGTAATTATGTTACACCTTGTTGTCTTTTTGGGAAATCCCGGCGCGAAATATGAACATAACCGTCATAACGCGGGCTGGATACTTGCCGAGGCCCTGCCGTTTTTCCCTGTTCTTGACTGGCAGAAAAAATTTAAGGCCCTCTACGCAAATGTAGACAGCGCGCGAATTTCCGTTCCCGATGATCTGCCGCCGGCGGCCTTGCCGGAAACAAAGCCGGAAAAATTGCATTTTATCAAACCGCAGACCTATATGAATCATTCCGGTGAGGCGGCATTGGCCGCGGCAATATTTTACAAGGTTAAGCTTGATCAAATTATTGTTGTTCACGATGAAATTGAGCTTCCCTTTGGAACCCTGTCGCTGAAATTTTCAGGCGGACTTGGCGGGCATAACGGTCTTCGTTCAATGAAAACCTGTTTTGGCAGCGCCGATTTCTGGCGGCTGCGTATCGGTATCGGCAGGCCGGACGATAGAATCCCCGGAAGGGGCGGAAATATTGAGAGCAGCCGTGACGCTGGTATTGCCGATTGGGTATTGTCTGATTTTACCGCCGCCGAAGCCGACGCCCTTGTTCCCGTGTATAATGCCGGAGCGGGCTTATTGTTACAGGCCCTGGCTGTCGGTCCGGAACACCTGATGTCCCAATGGGTAAAGAAAAACTGCCTTGAGGAACCCCCGGAAACGTCAATTTAAGAAAAATATAACCGGGCCGCATATAGTGATTGTCACCCTTACTATTTTTGTCTTTTTGAGGTATAGTCAAGGTCAAAGTGAATTTTATAGCTCGGTATGTTCTGAAGCGGGTACTCTTGCTGATACCTATACTCCTTGCGGTATCGGTGGTGATCTTTTTTCTTGTCCGCCTTACGCCTTCTGATCCCATTGGTTCCATAACCAGCGGACGGAGGATCAGTGAGGAAACACGGGCCTCCCTGATAACCCAGTACCATTTGGATGTCAGCCTTCCCCGGCAGTACCTTATCTGGATCGGCAACGCGGTAAGGGGAAACCTGGGGGATAGTTTCAGACACCGCCAGCCGGTGGGCGATCTCCTTGCGGCAAGGCTTCCGACCACCATTCAGCTTGTTTTGATGAGCGCGATTTTTGCGGTTCTTTTGGCTGTTCCCGCGGGAATTGCCAGCGCGGTCAAAAGACATACCGCCATTGACCGTGTTATTTCGGCTTTTATGGTTTTCTGCGTGTCCTCGCCGGTTTTTCTCAATGCCATTTTATTGATGTTGATTTTTGTCTTTAAGCTGAGATGGTTTCCGGCTTTTGGGGCCGGACGCGGTTTTACGGAAAATCTGTATTATCTATGCCTGCCCGCTTTTGCCTTGAGCCTTAATATGGTAGCCCTTATAGGCCGTATAATCCGGGACCGCATGATTGTGGAATTCAAATCCAACTATGCCCTTGCCCTGAGCGCCAAGGGAACGCCTTTCCGCCGTATCGTGATGACGCATTGTTTAAAAAACACCCTGATCCCGGTCATCACCGTCGGGGGGGTACAGACTGGCGCGATGGTTATAGGAGCGGTACTGGTGGAAAATGTTTTTGCCCTGGGCGGGATAGGGGCTTTGCTCATTGAGGGGATTCAGGCGTCGGACTACCCGGTGGTACAGAGTATCATGCTGTTTCTTGTGGCCCTGTTTCTCATTCTTAATTTGATAGTGGACATGATCTACTTTATCATTGATCCCCGGATCCGGGCCTCCGGAAATACCGTCAGGATTTCAGGAGCGGTTATTGAGTAAACATAAACCCTTGTTCCCCAGAGGAATTTTCTCCAACAGCAGATCCGGCGAGAAAAAAACCGAAGGAACTTTTTTAACGCTGCCATTGTTAATTTCAGGAACGCTCCTGCTTCTTATTATTTTGTGCTGTATATCCGCCCCGGTTTTAGCGCCTTACAGCGAGTCCGGACAGGATTTGTCCGCTTCTCTGGCTCCGCCGTCGGCGAAACACCTTTTGGGGGCGGATAAAATGGGGAGAGACCTTTTTTCCCGGCTGTTGTACGGCGGCAGGGTAACGCTGATCTCCGCCCTGGGGGTGGTAATGCTCTCGGTAATTATAGGCGCGCCTCTGGGACTCTTTTCGGGATTTTACGGCGGCAAATTTGATTCTGTGGTGTGCCGTTGTTGTGACGTACTCCTTTCTTTTCCCTCATTGTTGCTGGCGTTCCTTTTTGTAACAGCGCTGGGACGGGGTATTACCAACGCGGTGGCGGCGCTGGGTATCGTTTATGTGCCTATGATTACCCGCCTGATCAGATCGCTTACTTTGGTTGAAAAAAATAAAACCTATGTGGAAGCCGCCGAGTCGGTGGGCTTTTCCCGGCCCTACATCCTGTTCCGCCACATTCTGCCCAACTGCGTGTATACTATGCTGGTGCAGCTTACCCTGGATTTGGCTTACGCGATTCTTGATCTCGCCGCGTTAAGTTTTATCGGTTTGGGGGTAAGCCCCCCCACGGCTGACTGGGGCGCCATGCTGCAGGAAAGCAGGAATTTTCTGCTCATGAGCCCGCTTCTTGCCCTTGCTCCGGGGGCCGCCATTGTGGTGACAGTAATAAGCCTCAATATTTTCAGCGACTGCATAACCCAATACCTCGATCCCCAGGGAAGGGTTCTTCCCTCTTTTGAAGAAATTGAAAAACGCGGGAGTCTGACCGGGAGTACAATCAATGGAAACTGAGTGTCTTTCCATCAAAAACCTTTTCTGCGATTTCCTGACCATTGAGGGGATCGTGTACGCTTTAAGCGGGGTGAATCTAAAATTAAAACGGGGGGAAATTCACGGACTGGTCGGGGAGTCCGGCTGCGGAAAAAGCGTAACCTCGCGGGCAATACTCGGCCTCGTAGACAGAAAGCATACCCGCCTGGGAGGAATTGTCCGCTTTGACGGCAGAAACCTTTTGTCTCTGCCGGAAAAGGAAATGCGCTTCATCCGCGGAAGACGCATTTCCATGATTTTTCAGGACCCCCTTAATTCGCTTTCGCCTCTGCAAACTGTCGGCAGCCAGATTGAGGAAGCCCTGTCCAATCATCTGAATCTCAAGAAGTCGCAGTTACGCCGCCGTACCGCTTCGCTTTTGGAGAAAGTAGGCCTTCACCCCGATACCGCAAAGCAGTATCCTTTTGAACTTTCGGGAGGCATGCAGCAGCGGGTTATGATCGCACAGGCGATAAGCTGCAACCCTGAGCTGCTTATTGCCGATGAACCGACTACCGCCCTTGATCTTACCATTCAGGCGCAGGTGTTAAGGCTGCTGAAAGATTTGCAGGAAGAACTTTCCCTTACGGTATTGCTTATTACGCATAACTTCGCCCTGGTTACGGAGAACTGCGACAAAGCTTCGGTAATGTACGCGGGACGCATAGTTGAAACCGCCCCGGCCAAAAGCATTATCGAATCCGCCGCGCATCCTTACACCCGCGCGCTGATCAACTGCATACCACGTTCAAATACCGCCGGAAACAAAAAGGCCAAGCTTCCGGTTATTTCCGGTTCCCCTCCGAGGCTTTACGCTCCCCTGGAAGGGTGTCCTTTTGTTCCCCGCTGTCCCAGGGCAGACAAGGCCTGCGCCGAAATGCCCCCGATTACGGAGTTCGCCGAGGGAAGATCGGTGTGCTGTCACCACCCTGAGGGGAACCTCGGCTTTCAGCCTCGGCGGAAAATACCGGGAGACGCATAATGTTAGAAGTCAGAGACATAAAAAAATATTTCGCATTAAGCAACGGACGGCATATTCGGGCGGTAGACGGGATATCCCTGCGGGTACAGGAGAATGAGATTCTGGGCATTGTCGGGGAATCCGGCTGCGGCAAATCTACGCTGGGACGGCTTATTCTGCGCCTGATTGAGCCGGATGCGGGGCAGGTGTATTTCGGCGGCGAGGAAATCACCGGTATCAGCCTGAACGCCTTACGCTCCAAACGCAGGACAATGCAGATGGTCTTTCAAAATCCTTTTTCCTCTTTTAACCCGAGGATTCGCATCGGCGGAGCGCTTATGGAAGTATGCCGTTACTACGGCATGAGCGTTCCCGAAGGCCGGGAAAAAATAGATCGCCTGTTAAGTGATATTGGCCTGTCGGATGATATGCTTAACCGCTGGCCGCGGGAACTTTCGGGGGGACAGCTTCAGCGCCTTGCCATTGCCAGGGCCATCATTGGGGAACCTTCCCTGCTTATTGCCGATGAACCCCTGTCCGCCCTGGATGTATCGGTTCAGGCCCAGCTCCTTAATTTGCTTGGTGATATTCGCGGCAGCCGTTCCATGGCGATGATTTTTATTTCCCATGATATGACCGTAGTTGAATACTTTTGCGACAGGGTCGCGGTTATGTATCTGGGCAAAATAATGGAGTTTGTTTCCGCGGAAGAATTGTCGCATAACGCCCTGCATCCCTATACCTGTACCCTTAAGGCAAGCGCGCCGCGGCTTGATGTTTTCAAGGATTCCGTCAAAGAAAGAACGGCGCCGATCTACGAAGAAAAACCGAATCCCCAGACACTGATTAAAGGATGCCCTTTTGCCCCCCGCTGCCCCCGCGCAATGTCCCATTGCACCGAAGTCTTGCCGGAACTTCGTAAAATCTCATCCGGCCATTGGGTTCGCTGCCACCGTTTATCCGACCGTTAAAAATACCAGGCTGGTTGACCTTTCTTTTGGAATAATTTAGAGTAATATGCGAAAGCTACGAAACTTTAAGGAGGCACTTACCATGAAGAAATTATTCTTTATCGCAGCAACGCTGGTGTTCATTACCGGCCTGGGTTTTGCCGGAGGTTCACAGGCAGCATCTTCCAAAGGAGTTACTTTTACCGTAGCTCTGAGCGAGGACATCAGAGCGGTGGATCCGGGAGTAGCCTGGAACTATGTTACCAATCAGGTAACCAACCAGATCACCGAGGGCCTGGTAAGCCTTGACGCCAATAACAATATTGTTCTGGAATTGGCGAAAAGCTGGCGGCAGCCTGACGACTTAACTTATGTCTATGATGTCAGGGATGATATTGTTTTTTCC
>Ga0268262_10007582_pt1 | contig 10073 bp, 10 predicted proteins | sample TergutNc150P3_FD_190354 | JGI IMG/M metagenome (GOLD analysis project Ga0268262, IMG submission 190354) | Nasutitermes corniger P3 segment gut microbial community from laboratory colony in Florida, USA - Nc150 P3 (SPAdes) (version 2) | ecosystem: Host-associated > Arthropoda: Insects >...
CGCCATGCCCGTGCTGGCGCAGCTCCTGCTCATCGAGGCGGTGGTGGGCACGCTGAAGCTGGCCTCCCTCAACACGCCCCCGGCCCTGAACGGCTCCTTCGCGGTGATCGGCGCGCTGGTGCTGGGGGAGTTCGCCGTGCGCAGCGAGCTGATGGTGCCCGAGGCCGTGCTGCTCATGGCCTTCACGGCTGTGGCAAACTTCGCGCAGCCCAGCTACGAGCTAGGCTACGCTTTGACGTTTACGCGCGTGCTGCTGCTGCTTTCCGCGGCGCTGCTGGGCTGGTGGGGCCTGCTGGCCGGGGCCACGCTGCTGCTCGTGGTGATCAGCTGCACGAAAACCATCGCCGGCACCAGCTACTGGTACCCCCTGATCCCCTTCAACGGCAAGGCGCTTTCGCGCCTGCTGCTGAGAAGGGCGATCCGGCGGGACAATTCGTGACCTTACTGGAACAGGGCCACGAAGGCCTGCCACAGCTTCACGAACATGTCGCCGATGTCCGTGAACGAGGCGAACCAGTTGTGGATGTTCTGGAAAAATTGGGCAATTTCTTCTATGATCGGCATGCGATGTTCCTCCTTTGATTGCTGGATTGCCTTCATTATACCAAAAACCCCCGGGTTTGTCAACCGCTTTGAAAAAATATCGCTTGACATTTTCGGCGGGATGTGCTACAATGAAGGGGCAAAATTGCAAATTTACAGAAAAAGGAGGGTTCGGGATGAATTTAGATCTTGGCGGCATCACCGGGTTCTTTGCGGGCGCGCTGAACCTGCTCTTTGGGCTCACCGGCGTCTCCACGGAAACCGGGAACGGACTGCTGGGTTTCCTGAAATTCTTTGAGATGATCGGGGATTTCTTCATTAAGCTTTTCCAAAAGCTTACCGGCGGTTTTGCCAAATAAGTTCGCCGCCCGCAGGCGGAGCCCACACAGCAAGACCGCGCCTTCTTTGACGGGGGGCGCGGCTTTGTTGCGATATGCAAGGTACATACGATGAAACAGCGCGCCGCAACCGAAAAGCCCCGCACGGCCTGGGCGCCGGTGATGCTGCTCATCACGGTGTTCCAGCTGCTGAGCTTTGCGCCGCTTTTGCTGGGCGGGGACGCTGATTGGACGCTGACGGCCTCCCTGCTGGGCTACCCGGCGGCGGAGTGGCTGTTCATGGGGCTGCTGCGGGGCATCGCCAAACGGCGCGATTTCTCCCCGGAGCTGCTGGGGCTGTGGCTCTCGGGCCTGGGGCTGGCGGTGTGCGGCAGCTTTTCGGCGGCGTTCGCCTGGAAGCAGGCCGTGGCCATCGCCGGGGGGCTGCTCGTCTACGCCATGCTGCTGTGGGCGACCGCCGACGTTGACCGCGCGATGAAGCTGCGCCCGGTGGTGGCCGTGGGGGCGGGCGGCCTGCTGGCGCTGAACCTGGTGTTCGCCAGGGCCGTGGGCGGCCAGCGCAACTGGCTGGACCTCGGCGGCTTCTCCATCCAGCCCTCGGAGCTGGTGAAGCTGGCCTTCGTCTTCGTAGGCGCGGCCACTCTTGATAGGCTCCAGAGCACCCAAAGCATCACGCGCTATTTGATCTTCGCCATGGGCTGCGTGGCGGCCCTGTTTTTGATGAAGGACTTCGGCACGGCGCTGATCTTCTTCGCCACCTTCCTGCTCATCGCCTTCCTGCGCTCCGGGGACCTGCGCGCCATCGCCCTGGCCGTGGCCGCGGCGGGCATGGCCGCCTTCCTCATCCTCTACTTCCGGCCCTACGTGGCCGGGCGCTTCCAGGTCTACCGCCATGTGTGGGAGCATATCCATGACACGGGCTACCAGCAGACGCGCGTGCTGATCTACTCCGCCTCGGGCGGGCTGTTCGGCTTGGGGCTGGGCCAGGGCAGGCTGCGCGACGTCTTCGCAGGCTCCACGGACCTGGTGTTCGGCCTGGTGTGCGAGGAGCTGGGCATGATACTCGCGTTTTTGATCCCGGTGTGCTACGTCGCGCTGGCGGTGTTCGCGCTGCGCAGCGCCCGCCGGGCCCGCTCGGCGTTCTACACCATCGCCTCAGTCTCGGCGGCGGGCATGCTGCTGTTACAGGCGGCCCTGAACATCTTCGGCATCACCGACCTCCTCCCCCTGACCGGCGTGACGCTGCCCTTCGTCTCCCGCGGCGGGACGAGCATGCTGTGCGCGTGGGGCCTGCTGGCGTTCATCCGCGCGGGGGAGATGGACATCAAGCGAAAACAGGGCAAAACAAAAGACGCCCTAACAAAAAAACTTTTCGCGAAATAAACTTTCCGAAAGAAGGTATCGCATGAGCAAGGACCACGCCAAGCCAGGGGAGATGAAGGAGCGCTTCCTCAACACCTGCCGGGTCATCTCCGGCAAGCAGGTGATGAAGCAGCACATCCGGGGCGAGGGCCCCGTGTGCGTGTTCGTCAGCGGCATCCTGGGCACAGGGGAGTACAGTAGCTTCGAGCACCTGCTGCCCTACTGGGGGCTCTTCCAGGGCGACCTGCTCAAGCGCCTGGAGGAGGAGACCGGCTACGAGTGCTACGCCACCTCCGTGGGGCCGCTGTCCAGCGCGTGGGACCGGGCGTGCGAGCTCTACGCCCAGCTGGCCGGCGGGCGCGTGGACTACGGCGCCGCGCACAGCAAGGAGCGGGGCCACGAGCGCTTCGGCCGGGAGTACAAGCCCCTGTTCGAGGGCTGGAGCGCGGAGCGGCCCGTGCACTTCATGGCGCACAGCTTCGGCGGGGCCACGGCGCGGCTGTTCGCGCAGCTGTGCGCCGAGGGGGCGCAGGCGGAGCGCGACGCCACGCCGGCGGGGGAGCTCTCCCCCCTGTTCCAGGGCGGGATGCTGGACCGCATCCTCAGCATGACCTGCCTGGCCTGCCCTCACAACGGCACCACCGCCATCGTCAGCATCCAGAAGGGGCAGCCCCTGTGGCCCTTCGTGCCGATCTACAGCATCATGAGCTTCATCGGCACGCTGCCGGTGCTCAACGGGGTATACGATATGCACCTGGAGCAGTTCGGCCTGAGCAACCCCGCCGGGCAGTACCGGGGCAACGTGCTCACGCAGAAGAAGCTGCGGGCCTTTTTGCGCAGCCGCGACCACGCCACGGCCGACCTCTCGCTGGACGGCGCGGCGGAGCTCAACCGCGCCACGCCCGTCCGCCCGGAGCTGATCTATTTCTCCTTCCCCTGCGCGCTGAACATGAAGCAGCTGCGCCACGGCAAGCGCCTCATCCCGCTGAAGGAGCTCAAGAACCCGGTGTTCGGCTTCTGGGGATTGCAGATCGGCATGGGCATGGGCTTCGCCCGCCGCCTGGTGCGCGAGGAGGAGCGCACGGCCGACCGCGTCAAGTCCTCGGTGGAGTACGACCCGCTTTGGCTGGAAAATGACGTGGTGGTGCCCGTGGCCTCGGCGCGCTACCCCTTCGGCCAGCCCTGGGAGGAATACCAGGAGGGGGAGGAGATCAAGCCCGGCATCTGGCACGTGATGCCCGTGAAATACGGCGTGGACCACGGCTACTACTGCGGCTGGGACCCGAACAACCGCGACTTCGAGGAGCTGGTGGGCTTCTACGTGAAGCACATCCACCTGCTGGAGGAGACCTGCGGCGCCAGGGCGGCCGCGGCGGCAGCCCCGGAATTAACAAAAAATTAAACAAAATATTTCATTTCCCTCTTGCAATTTGACGAAACCTGGTGTACAATATATACAAAGACTGGCAGTCTATTCTCTATCCAGAGGAGCATGAACCATGTCAAACCGACTATACCAGGGGCTGCTGCCGCGCCTGAGCGACACCGCAGAGCGCGTGGTGGGCATGATCGACGAGACCGGCACGGTGTTCGCCTGCGGCGAGCCGGAGCGCATCGGCGAGGTGATGGACGAGGACCTCGCGCAGGTATTCGTGGGCGGCGGGCCCGTGCCCCTGGGGGGCAACACCTACTGCCGCCTGGACGACCAGTCCAACACGCCCTTCGCCGTGTTCGTGGAGGGCGCCGACGCCCACGCCGTGAGCTGCGCGCGCCTTTGCGCGGTGACGCTCGGCTGCATCGACGAATACGCCGGGGAGCGCTACGACCGCGCGAACTTCATCAAGAACGTCATCCTGGACAACATCCTGCCCGGGGACATCTACCTGCGCACGCGGGAGCTGCACTTCAACAACGACGCGCCCCGCGCCGTGCTGCTGCTGCGCATGGCCGGCACCACCGAGGTCTCCGTGTTCGAGGCCGTGCAGGCCCTGTTCCCCGACCGCAGCAAGGACTTCGCCATCAACGTCAGCGAGACGGACATCGCCCTGGTGAAGGAGCTGCGCCCCGGCATGGACGGCCGCGACCTGGAGCAGCTCGCGCGCTCCATCGCGGACGCCGTGAGCCCGGAATACGAGGGGCAGCCCTTCATCGGCATCGGCTCCATCGTCACCAGCCTTTCGGACCTGGCGGCGTCCTACAAGGAGGCGCAGGTCTCGCTGGAGGTCGGCAAGGTGTTCGACACCGAGAAGAAGATCATCAGCTACGACTACTTAGGCATCGCCCGCCTGATCTACCAGCTGCCCAAGCGCCTGTGCGGCATGTTCCTCCAGGAGGTCTTCAAGCGCGGCACGATCGACTCCCTGGACCAGGAGACGCTCTTCACCATCCAGAAGTTCTTCGAGAACAACCTGAACGTCTCCGAGACCTCGCGCAAGCTCTTCGTGCACCGCAACACCCTGGTCTACCGCCTGGAGAAGATCAAGAAGCTCACCGGCCTGGATTTGCGGGAGTTCGACGACGCCATCGTATTCAAGGTGGCGCTGATGGTGAAGAAATACCTGGACGCCAAACCGGTTAGATATTAGATGCTAGACGTTAGACGTGTGTCTACGCATCAAAGTCTTAAATCTAAAATCTAATGTCTAAAGTCTTTGGGCGGAGTATTCCGCCCATTGCCCATGTTGGGGCACGGCAATTCCCGGGGTATTTCTTGCGTTAAATCGCAAAATTTGTGGATTGCCGGGTGATTTTGCAATAATCCCGAAAGGATGAGGATATATGATCGCATTCCGCGACGTGACGAAGGAGTACCCGAACGGGACGGTGGCCCTGCGGGACGTCAACCTGCACATCTCCCCGCGGGAGTTCGTGTTCGTGGTGGGCGCCTCGGGCGCGGGCAAGAGCACCTTCCTGAAGCTCCTCCTGCACGAGGAGGTGCCCACCAGCGGCTCCATCCGCGTGGGGCGCTTCGACCTGAACAGCCTGACGCCAAGGCAGATCCCCATGTTCCGTCGGCAGCTGGGCATGGTGTTCCAGGATTTCCGGCTGATCTCCGCCATGGACGTCTACGACAACATCGCCTTCGCCATGCGCGTGGTGGGGGCCAAGGAAAAGGCGATCCGCGAGCGGGTGAACTACCTCCTCCAGTTAGTAGGACTGAGTTTAAAGATCCACTGCAAGCCGAATGAGCTCTCGGGCGGGGAGCAGCAGCGCGTGGCCATCGCCCGCGCGCTGGCGAACATGCCCGACCTCATCATCGCCGACGAGCCCACGGGGAACATCGACCCGCGCATGAGCCAGGAGGTCCTGGACCTGTTTGTGCGGCTCAACGAGGCGGGCACCACGGTGGTGATGGTAACACACGAGCACAGCCTGGTGCGGCAGTACAACAAGCGCATCATCATCCTGGAAAACGGGGTGATCGCCGCGGACGGCGGGCTGCGGCAGCCCCCCGCACCGCAGGTGCAGGCGGGCAACGCGTGGCCTCCCGCCAATCCCTGGCGGGCCCCGGAGCCGGTGATGGGAAGATACGAGGCGATGTAAGGAAAGGATGTGACCTGTTATGGGCGGCGGCGGCGGGCGCGTCTATTTGACGCGCATGGGCCTGCGCAACGTCTACACCAACCGCACGATGTCCACGGCCTCGGTGCTGGTGCTGGTGTCCTGCCTGATGCTCATCGGGCTGGTGACGCTGCTGGCGGTGAATTTCAACCTCATGTTCGCGGAGTTCAGCTCCCGCAACGTGGTGATGGCCTATCTGGTCCCGGGGCTGGAGCAGGAGCAGGTCGACAGCCTGCGCGCCAGGATCGAGGCCCTGCCCTCGGTGAGCGGCTGCGAGTATATCTCCAGCCAGGAGGCCTACGACATGGTGATGAAGCGCAACGAGAGCGATTTCAAGCTGCTGCAGGACGTGGACCCCTCCTTCATGCCGGACGGCTTCGAGGTCTCCCCGGTCAGCCAGTCGCAGCTGGAGAGCACGGTGGAGCAGCTGCAGCAGCTGGACCCCGCCATCGATACCGTGCGGCACTTCCAGGGCGTGGCGGCCCAGCTCTCGGCGCTGGAGAAGGCCTTCGCGATCCTCGGCGCGGCGGTGATCGGGATCCTGCTGCTGGTTTCGGTGTTCATCATCTCCAGCACGGTGCAGGCCACGATGTACTCCCGCCAGCAGGAGATCAAGGTGATGAAGAGCGTGGGCGCGGCGCCCGCGTTCATCCGCTGGCCCTTCCTGGTGGAGGGCGTGGTGCTGGGGCTTGCTGGCTCCGCCGCGGCGCTGCTGGTGGTGTTCCTGGTCTACTTGGGGATCGACAAGGCCCTGCAGCCCGCGCTGGATACGCTGCTGGGCGGCTTCCGCCTGGCGCCCTTCCGGGACCAGCTGAAGCTGCTGCTGCCGGGCTTCTTTGTGGTGGGCGTGCTCACGGGCGGCGTGGGCAGCATGGTGTCCATCACGCGGTATTTGAAGGAGAAGGTATATGAGGATTCGGAACCGGAGGCGTAGGGCGGCGGCGCTCCTGCTGCTCCTGGCCCTGCTGGCGGGCAGCCTGTTTACGCCGGCCGCGGCCGCGCCGCAGACCCAGGAGGAGATCGAGAAGGAGCTTGCGGCCATCGAGCAGCGCATCGCGGAGCAGGAGAAGAGGATCGAAGACCTGAAGGACCAGAAGGCGGACCAGCAGCAGCTGTTGCCCGCGCTGGAGCAGAAGATGGCGGACGTGGAGGCCAAGACCGCCATCATCGACGGCGAGCTGGGCCGGCTGAACGCGAGCATCGCGGGGCTGAAGGCCCAGGTGGACGCCCTCAGCGCCGAGATCGCCGCGTGCGAGGCCGAAATTGAGCGGATGGAACGGGAGAACGCCGCGAAAGAGGCGCAGATCAAGGACATGCAGCTGCAGCTGATGGCCCGCCTGCGCGAGCAATATATGAACGGCCCGGTGTCGAATTTACAGCTGATCCTCTCCAGCCCGGACCTGGCCTCCATGATGGCCGCCACGGAGTACGTGCGCCGCAAGGCGGAATACGACAAGAAGCTGCGCGACCAGCTGGAGGCCGAGATGGCCCAGCTGGCCAAAGATCAGGAGGAGCAGCGCAAAAAGCAGGCGGAGCTGGAGGGCAAGCGCACCGACCTGCAGAGGCAAAGCGCCGCGCTGGTCTCGGAATCCCTGCGGCAGCGGGAAAAGAAGAACCAGCTGGAGGCCCAGCAGGACCGGATCTCCTCCACGCAGCAGGAGATCTTCGGCATCATCGACAACCTGGACAGGCAGACCGCGGAATCGAGGCGGATCATCGAGAAGGAGATGCGCGCCCAGGAGGAGTTCGAGCGCAAGCTGGACGCCCTGCTGGCCGAAAAGCTGGCCACCGGCGTGATCGACCGGGAGATCTCCAACGACGGCAAGATGATCTGGCCCTTCCCCTACAAGGGCTGCTACATCAGCAGCGGCTTCGGCGAGGTGAGCAGCATCCGCAACGGGCGCTCCCACGCGGGCATCGACATCACCATCGGCGACAAATCGAGGAACTACCAGGTCATCGCCGCGCTGGACGGGGTGGTGGTGGACCACGGCTTCCAGAACTCCATGGGCAACTACGTGGTCATCGTGCACGGCTATTACGCCCCGAAGGGCAAGTATATCAAGACCACCTACATGCACCTGGCGACGGGCAGCTTCACAAGCGCCGTGGTGAACAACGCCAAAATTAAGGCCGGGGCCCCCATCGGCATCATGGGCAGCACCGGCAACAGCACAGGCCCGCACCTGCACTTCCAGGTCAACGAGTTCACCAATTCCTCCATGAACGACTCCCGCGCGGTGAACCCGCTGAATTACGTGAAGAACACGTACGGGTAAGGAGGACCGCAAGGGCTGTCACAGCTGCATGCCCGCCAACGGTGCCATATCGGGCGCATATCCGCGCGGCGCGCTCCCCTCCCCCTTGATCTGCACGATCTCCCGCCTGCTCACCATGAACACCCGCCTGGCGATATCCATCAGCGGCTTGTCGTTCATGGAGTCCGTATAGAAGCTGTCGATCTGCTGGCCTGGGTAGCGCTCGCGGAAGGCCTTCACCTTGTTCTCGCGGAAGCACGCGAACTCCAGCAGGCCGGTGCTCTCGTCGATCACCGAGCCGATGAAGTGGTTCACCCCCAGGCGTGCGCAGGCCTCCCGCAGCAGCTGCTCGGGGCTCGCGGAGATGATCAGGTCGTCGGGGCGGTGCAGGCGGCGGTAGAACGGGCGCAGGCGGTGCTCATGCTTGTCCCAGAACTCGCGCGCGTCCGCCCGGTAGTCCTCCACGTCCCGCAGCACGGGCTGCAGAATGCCCGAAACCCGGCCGATCGCCTGGTCAAAGGTCACCCTGCCGCGCTTGTAGTCGGCCACGCCGCGCAGCACCTGCGGGGTGTAGCGCACCAGCGAGGGCCGCTTTTTTAAGTAAAACAGGAACAGGTGCAGGCCGCTCTCGCCGTCGTAGAGCGTGTTGTCGAAATCGTAAACGTTCATGGGAACCGGCCTTTCCTACTTGGCGTTTGAAATAGCGTTCTGCCTATTAGTCGCTCCCGCGGCGAAAAATCCTTCCGTTTTCCAAAATTTTTCTAGGGCCTCCGCCAGCCGCGCGGGGGTGAACTGGCCCATTGCCGGGGTGCCGTCCTCGTCCAGCTCAAATATATAGCGGCCCGTGTAACCAGCCGCGTCCAGGGCGCGCGGCAGGGCGGGCCAGTCGATGGCGCCCGTGCCGGGGAACCAGTGGCGCTCGTCCGCGAGGTCGTAGTCGGACAGGTGCGTCGTGATCACGCGCTGCCCGGCGGCGGCGAGGAACTCCGCGTGGGTTTCGGTCAGCAGGTGGTTGACGTCGAAGCAGACGCCCGCCGCGTGCCCGGCCAGGAGCAGGGTCTCGGCGGCGGTGTTGCCCAGGCACGTGCGGGGCAGGTTTTCAATAGCCAGGGCGACGCCCCGCTCCCGCGCGTAGGCGTCCAAGCGCGCGACGGAATCCGCCGCGGTTCGCAGCCGGGCCGGGCGCTCCGCCGAAGGGATGGGCTCGAAGCTGGCGTGGAGCACAGCCAGGGGGATCCCCTGCGCGCCGACCCAGTCCAGCAGGCCCTCGAAGCGCCGCAGGGCGTCCTCCCGGGCGGCGGGGTCAGGGTTGGAGGGCTCCCACAGCGGCCCGAAGGGCAGGTGCGCCGAGGACACCCGCACACCCGCCTCCCGCAAAATGGCGTAGCTGCGCAGGGCGTCGGCGAACATCTCGTCCGGCGGGAGCGTCCAGGGGAAGCCGAGCTCCGCGTCGGTGAAGCCGGCGGCGAGGGCCGCGCGCCAGCTGTCCGCTGTCGGGTGTTTGAAAAAGCCGCTGGCAAGGCCGAGGGTATGGGGCATGAAAACCTCCTTAGGAGTTAGGGGTTAGGAATTGTCACAGCACCGTATATCTGCGCTCCCTGATTGCCTTCACCAGCTCTTTTGCGTCGCGCACGGGCTCCCGCAGGCGGATGCCCCCCGGGGCCACGCCGTCGCCCGTGTCGCCGCCATGGTAGTCCGAGCCGGAGAGCGGCAGCAGCCCGTGCCGGCGCGCCCACAGCGCGGCGAAGTCGTTGTGCGACTGGTGGTGCGCGTTGCCGTTGTAGACCTCCATGCCGTCCAGGAACGAAGCGCGGGTGATCGTCATGCCCCAGCGGAAGGGGTGCGCCTGCACCACCAGCAGCCCGTTTTCCCGGGCAATTTGGCTGAACCGCTGGATATCCAGGCGGTCGATGCCCTCGTTATCGTACAAAAATTGCTCATCGAAGCCGTAGACCAGGTACTCGCTGCTCCCCCGGCCCATGAAGCGCAGCTCCATGCCCGGGAGCACCAG
>Ga0268262_10007583_pt1 | contig 10072 bp, 9 predicted proteins | sample TergutNc150P3_FD_190354 | JGI IMG/M metagenome (GOLD analysis project Ga0268262, IMG submission 190354) | Nasutitermes corniger P3 segment gut microbial community from laboratory colony in Florida, USA - Nc150 P3 (SPAdes) (version 2) | ecosystem: Host-associated > Arthropoda: Insects > Digestive...
TGATCTATTAAAAAAAGTTCATATACAGGTATTTCAAGAGCGGCTGAAAGCCGTTCCAGCGTATCAGAGGTGGGAAAATTACGGGCTGTTTCCAACATTGCAAGGTAATGGGTGGATATTCCAACTAGTTCAGCCAGCTTTTCTTGCGTAAAACCGCATTTTCGGCGATTTTCACGCAGTTTTCTTGAAAAAATCTCCTTTAGGCTTAATTCCTTCCCCATTTTGTTACCTTTAATGTCATTTTACTTGTATTTCACTTATTGATACATGACATAAAACTGTATATTATACAGAATAAAGTAATGTTATATTATGATAATTAGAAATCTATGCCTAATTTAACATTAAGGGGTTTCAAATTAAAAGAAAAATGAATTCGGTGTCGGTTCTAATCGTAGTGTTGTTCATGAGTATCATGATGATGGGGTACGCCCGAAATGTAGAAGCACAAGAGGCAGAAAGAGATGCCAATGGACAGTACCGGATAGGTTCAAGGATAAAGGTTTACAACGGCGACTTAAAGCCAATAGATGCATATTTCACTTATCTCCCACCAAGTTATCAATGGAAGTACAAAGAGGAATCTAACAAGACGGTTTTTAGGTCTGTCCAAATGAAATCACTATTTTTTCACTTGTCGGAAGAACGCAGGATTTCTATGTATGTGGAAACACCTGCTTTTTCATATAAATCAGCACAAGAAGGAGTTTTAAGATGAAAAACAAAAAAATGTTTTTATGGATCGCCTTAATAGTAATGGCGATAATTCCAATTTACGCTCAGCAGTATGACGATGAAAATGATTTCACGATAAAAAGTGAAAAAACGGAGCAGTAATTACTGGGTATATAGGTGAAAAAACAGACATCAACATTCCGCCGCGAATAAAAAACCTGCCGGTTATCGAAATTGCCAAAGATACTTTTCCTAAAGATATTACAAGCATAATCATACCAAACGGCATTACCAAAATTAGACTACAGGTTTTTCAAAATTACAAAAGCCTTACCAAAGTAACCCTGCCCAATAGTTTAACCAGCATTGGAATTAGTGCTTTTAGCGGTTGTACAAAACTTGACAGCATAACTATACCGAACAGCGTTACCTTAATTAATAATAGGGCTTTTGAAGATTGTACCAGCCTTGCCAGCGTAACAATTCAAGGAACTATTCCTGCAAATAACTCTTTTGGTTTTGACGGCGACTTAAAAACCAAGTACCTTGAAGGAGGAACAGGAACATATACAACAACCGCACCCGTGAGCAAAAGTTCAGTATGGGAGAAAATGTCGGATTAACAAAAAAAGTATGGAGTTTTGCGAAAGCAAAACTCCAAGCTAAAATGCGTAACATTTTAGCAGGCAGCGGATAAATTTTATTTTCACTGCCCAATTAATTAAAAGAGAAAAAAATGGCAGACATGAAAACTTGTAAATGGCGTGGTAAAAGGAGATTTTAGTATGACAAACGTGTTTTTTAAACCTTGGGTTGGAGAAAACTATAAAACTACGGGCTTTAACGGAAAGCGCATACTTGTGCTGGGCGAAAGTTGCTATTGCGGCGAGTGTCCCGATTGTGTTGAGTATGATGACGCAGGAAACTTAATACCTTTAGAAAAGGAAGAAGGCAAAGAATTTGAAACATGTCATGATAAAATACCGGATGTCGTTAACGGGTTTCTCGCATATAAAGAAGGCGAACCCAAAGAATGGTCTATGAAAACGTACCGTTGTTTCACAGATGTTTTCATGGGACACAAGTGCACACCAGAGGAAACAAAAACATTCTGGAACTCTTTTGAGTTATACAATTACATTCAAACTGCGTTGGAAAAACCACGAATACCACCAAAACAGTGGCAGTGGGAAACAGGCAAAAAGCCTTTTTTTGAGGTACTTGCGGAATACAACCCCGATGTAATCATCGTTTGGAGTAGGGAACTTTGGAACAATATGCCGACAGGTTTTCGGGCAGATGATTCTTTTCAGAACAGATGGAAGGACGGCTTACGTTATTACAACAACGGCAAGCGTGATATACCAGCGTATGCTTGCTACCACCCGTCTTCGTACCCAACATACTTTAATGAAGAAGACACACTCTACTTCAAGCGTCTGTTAGATAAGATTGCATGAGTCATATTATAACGCAACAGTTTGGGCGCTTTGGTACTTGACACCGCTTTTTCGCAGCGTATCTGCTTATTGTAGGTACGCTAGTGTACTGTCCGAAACATATTACAAAAAACCTCTTTGGCAAATATTGGGAATATATAAAAAAATAGATCGTATTTTATTTATTTTTAACATAATATACTGCACTTTTGCTCTTTAAAAGATAAAATCACAAATGCAATATTTTGTTGTCTGTATTGGGCAGTACACTAGATATAGCGTTATGAATGCAGTATTGAAGAGGATATTGAAGAAAAAAAGCAATTGAACAATTTGCATAAATTAATTACCCTTTATAATACTTTTCATCTTATACGGTTATCTAAAGTTTTTTGCCCAATTTGCCAAAAATCGTGCCAAAATAACCCAAATTCAGCCTTTTTTGGCTGTTTTTTCAAGTTGAGGAGTAGGATCACCTACCTCAACAGGTAGGATGTCCTCTTAAAAAGTTAGCACGTCCTACTCAAAAGGTAGGTTGTCCTCTTAAAAAGGTAGGATGTCCTATTAAAAAGGCAGGATGTCCTACTCTAAAAGTAGGTGATCCTATTGAAAAGGTAGCTCTTCATGCTTAAAAAGTAGCTCGACCTGTTAATGTAAGACGTGCGTCTGACACCAGTATTCATAATCGTTCATAGATGTATGCCGAATAAAATACTTGAGTACAGGCAGGGCAGGCTGCGCGTGATGTAAAAACATTTTCCGGGGTTCTTAGACGGAGAGACCCTGAAAGGGGCTCGTAGTCGGCGTTCCCCCGGAGTTTTTACAGCATGCGCAGCCTGACTGCCTGTACTAAATAAATTCCTCAGGCATACATCGCTCTACATTAAGAACACCCCGTCGTGCTCCCGCAATTATCGCACTTCAAACAAGTCCCGTTCCTGACAAGAGAAAACGACCCGCACAAAGAACAAGGATCGCCCTCATACCCTTTAATCCGGGCGTTGACAATCTTAATAACCTCGTTCTCCTCAGGATAAGAGCCGTCCATAACCGCCGTATGCGCACCGGAAGAAGCGACGCCCGCTTTGGCGGCGTTACCCGCAACAGGCCCGCCGTCTATCGGCACGCTGTTACCCGCAAACGAACCGCCCTGCCCTTTTACGGTCTTCCCGCTCGAAGACGCAGACGACGCCGCTTGCTGCGACGCTGGCGTAGCCTGCGAAGGCGCATTCTTCGGCGCGGAAACCGTCGCGCTCGGCCTGAAACCGGCGCTGTGCTTGTCGCCCCGGTCTTTGCCGTCGGACACGCCGAAATCGCTCTTGGTCCCCGTCGCCTCAAGGTCTTCCGGCTTCACCTGCGCCAAGTCGCTGCGTTTCAGATAACTGATAGCAAGGTCGCGGAAAATATAATCGATAACGCTCGTCGCCATCTTCACGTAATCGTGCCCCTGCACAAAACCGTTAGGCTCAAACCTGCTGAAAGTGAAAGCGTCAACGTATTCTTCAAGAGGCACGCCGTATTGCAAACCGAGAGAAACGGTAATCGCGAAACTGTTTAAAAGGCTTCGGAAAGCCGCGCCTTCCTTGTGCATGTCAAGGAAGATTTCGCCAAGATTGCCGTCCTCATATTCGCCCGTTCTGATAAAAATCGAGTGCCCCCCGATCTTCGCCTTCTGGGTGTAACCCATCCTGCGGTTGGGCAAAGCCCTGCGCAAGCCGCGCGCGTTTAATTTCTTGCGGTCGGGCGAGGATGCCGGAATGTCCAAACCCTTCTCAACCTTCAGAATAGTGTCGGCTAACGGATCCGCGCCCGGGTCTACGCTGTTAAGCGGCTGCGAAAGTTTCGAGCCGTCGCGGTACAAAGCCACCGCCTTAAGGGCGTTCTTCCACGAGAGCATGTACGCGCCCTTAACGTCGTCGTAACTCGCGCCGTTCGGCATATTGATCGTTTTGGAAATCGCGCCGGAAATAAAAGGCTGAACCGCCGCCATCATGCCGATATGCGCCGTCCACGGAATCGACCTCTTGCTCTTCTTGCCCGAAGGATTTGCCGTGTCAAAGATCACGTAATGCTCCTTCTTAAGGCCGGGCGCGCCCTCCAGAGCCATAGTGCCGCAGGCGAACAGCTCCGCCTCCTCAATATCTTCCTTTACAAATTCAAGATGTTTAAGAAGGGAAAAACCCGCAAGCGCCCATGTCGATTCGGGAACCTTCAGCACCTTCTCCACAAACGACTTGCCGAGCACCCACGGAGTAAAAACGCCTTCCAGACTTGTCGCCGTCTTTACCGCGTCCTCCGCCGCCTGTATCGCCTCGGAAGTAAAACCTTTTGCTTTAAGGCTTTCTACATTGATGGCGGGCGCGCCGTTAAGCGTTTTTCTGCCCATCGCGTACGCGACAATTTCCTCGATAGTCGCAGGCGAATAGCCGAGCGTTTCAAGGGCGATAGGCACGGACTGGTTAATTATTTTGAACTGGCCGCCGCCCGCGAGATTCTTAAATTTGACGAGAGCGAAATCAGGCTCAATCCCCGTGGTGTCGCAGTCCATTAAAAGCCCGATAGTTCCTGTGGGGGCGATTGCCGTAACTTGCGCGTTACGGAAACCGTGCGCCTTGCCGAACTCCAGCGCCCTGTCCCACGCGTCCTTCGCCGCGTCCAGAAGATAGGCCGGACAATAAACGGGATCGATGCCCTTAGGGATAGTATGAAGCCCCTCGTATTCGGTATCTGCGGCGTTGTTCACCGCCCGCCTGTGGTTGCGGATAACGCGCAGCATGTTCTGGGCGTTCTCGGCGTAACGCGCAAACGCCCCCTGCTCCCCCGCTATGCGCGCCGACTGGGCGTACGCTTCGCCGGTAAGAAGCGCGGAAAGCGCGCCCGCCACCGCGCGCCCCTGCTCCGAATCATAAGCGAGCCCCATGATCATAAGAAGGGTTCCCAAATTGGCGTAACCCAGTCCCAGCGTGCGGTACTCGTAAGAAAGCTCCGCGATGCGCGAGGACGGAAACTGCGCCATCACCACCGATATTTCCAGAATCGTAGTCCAGATGCTTATCGCGTGAAGATACCCCTCGACATTAAACGCCTTCCTTCTTTTGTCGTATAACGCCACAAGATTGATCGAGGCTAGATTGCACGCCGTGTCGTCCAAAAACATATATTCCGAGCAGGGATTGGAAGCCCGAATCTCCCCGCCTGACGGGCAGGTATGCCAGTCGTTAATCGTCGTGTGGTATTGAAGGCCGGGGTCGGCGCACTGCCAGCTAGTCCTCGCGATGTCCGTCCAAAGTTTTCTCGCCTTGACGGTCTTTACCGGCTCGCCGGAAGTGCGGCTTTTAAGATCCCAGTCCGTATCGCCTAACACCGCGCGCATAAACTCGTCGGTAACGCGCAGGCTGTTATTGGAACTTTGCCCGGAAACAGTATTGTACGCCTCGTCTTCCCACGCCGTTGAATACTGGGAAACGTCAACCTCCTCGTCGCCCTGTTCAAGACGGCGAAGCTGCTGGTAAAGATACGAGACAGGAATCTTGTCGCCTAACGCCGAGCGCAGAACCGCCGCAAGCTCGTGGTTTTTTTCGGCGTTGAACTTGTCTTCTTCCGGGCCCCGGAAACCTGTCAGCGCCTTTTTAATCCCGTCGATATGTTTCTTCAAAATAAGGGAGCCTGTAACCATAGAGGCGACTTTGTGTTCCTCTCCCGATTTCCAGTTGATGTAAGTCTCAACGTCGGGATGATCGATATCGAGGGTAACCATCTTGGCGGCGCGGCGTGTAGTCCCCCCCGATTTAATCGCCGAGGCGGAGCGGTCTCCCACTTTCAAAAACGACAAAAGCCCCGACGAATAACCGCCGCCCGAAAGTTTTTCATTCAGCCCCCGAATGCGCGAAAAATTGGAGCCTGTCCCCGACCCGTACTTGAAAAGCCTCGCCTCCCTCGTCATCAAATCCATGATGCCGCCCTCGTTCACAAGATCGTCATCAATAGAAAGAATAAAACAGGCGTGCGGCTGGGGCCGCTTGTACGCGCTCTCGGATTTTACAACTTCGTTTTTCTCGGGATCAAAATAAAAATGCCCCTGCGCCGGCCCGTCGATCCCGTAAACGGCGTACAAGCCGGTGTTAAACCACTGCGGGCTGTTGGGCGCGGCGAACTGGTGAGCCAGCATGTAACAGGTTTCATCATAAAACGCCTTCTCGTCCTCTTCGCCGTCAAAGTAATTGTTCCGCCTGCCCCAGTCCATCCAGGTGTAGGCAAGCCGGTGAAAGACCTGTCTCGCGTCATGTTCGCAGCCGTCGGTAGGCAGGCTGTTGCCCGGGTCTTCGGGATTCTCGACCGCCGGAAGCCACTTCTTCCATTCGTAGATTTTATCCGTGGGAATCCCCGCCTTGCGGAAATACTTTTGGGCTATGATGTCCGAAGCGATCTTGCTCCAGAACGCCGGCACGACAACCGTGTCCTCGGAAAAGATCGCCTTCCCCTTACTGCCGAGAATCTCACTTTTGCGGCGTTCCCAGACAATATCATAATACGGACCGCTCTTGCGGTCTGTGAAAAATCTGTTGACTTTCATTCCTAATTCCCTTTTTGTTAGAAGCAAGCCTTACGAAGATGACCACACATATAGCGGTGTTTCTATGAGCATACACCATATAAGGGGTATATGCAAGGGATTTTTGAATTTTTTAAGAATTATATTGATGCTCTTGTAAGGCGGTCGTTGATAGCCGCCCCAAGCCCCTCAAAAGGCGCAAATTGGGCAAAAATCCGCGAAATTCGGCATTTTTCAAGTTCATGGAGAATCTCAAAAAGCCGTGCCGAGGCTTCCAAAACCTGCCCTTTTTCGGAAAGGGTCCTAAAAACAGCCGCCCCCTGCCCTCCGGCCTCAGGCCGCCCCTCAAGCCAAGTCTCCCTCGTAGAGCCGTCGAAAAACAGATAAGCCGCGTCCGCCTCATAAGGCAGGCGGATCATTTCCTCCCTTGAAAAAACCGACAAAGGCTTCTGCGGCGAATAATGGCTTTTCAACTGACCGGGAGAAGCAAGCCCGCCCGACGCGTCGGCGCAAGAAACATTTTCCTCCACCCCGCCTATCAATTTTTCGATTTCCTCTTTCGGCGCGCCGCCGTGCCTGAGTATTTTTATAGATTTGCCCGTAATATCCAGCACGGTAGATTCCACCCCAATCTGAGCAGGCCCGCCGTCAAGTATCATATCGATCTTATCGCCAAGTTTATCCCTCACATGTTCCGCTCTCGTAGGACTCAACGAGCCGAAAGGGTTCGCGCTCGGAGCCGCCACCGCCCCGCCCGCCAGCGAAATCAGAGTCCTTGCCGCCTCGTGCGCCGGAAAGCGAATTGCCGCTGTCGTAAGCCCGGCGGTAGCAATGCCGGGTATCTTTTCATTCTTTGGCAAAACAATTGAAAGAGGGCCCGGCCAGAAATTTTCGGCGAGCGAAAAAAGTTTACGCCGCGTCTCCTCGCTTAACAGGGACATATCCGCGACTTTTTCGAGAGTATCAAGAGCGGCGATGTGAATAATGAGGGGATCAAAGCGGGGGCGGTTTTTCACTTCAAAAATTTTCGCGATAGCCTCGGCGTTAAAAGCGTCCGCCCCAAGACCGTAGACCGTCTCCGTAGGAAAGGCGACAAGCCCGCCGCTACGCAGGATTTGCGCCGCTTGTTGGAGGGACTCGGGGGAGACGGGAAGAAAGATCATGTTCACAAGATACTACTGAGTGGGGAAAACGGCAAGGGAGAGCATTTATGGCAGGTTTTTTATTAGGCTCCTATATGTAATGACCTTTGCAACTGAGAATACGCAAATTATGCTTTTCATCGCTGGTATAAATCAAACGATTTTCATGATCAATATGGCGGCTGTAACCTTTTATATGTTTTAGCGGTTCAGGCTTGCCTATTCCCGTAGTAAGCCCATTTCGTTGTATATCTTTTATAAGGTCGTTAATCTTTTTAAATGTTTTTTTGTCTTCGGCAAGCCATTCAAGGTATTCCTTAAAAGCCTCCGGCGCGAAAATAAGGTCATTCACTTTCCATGGCCTCTAGTTCAACCATGGTTTTAACAATACCTCGTCCTTCTTCGATATCCTGCATACCTTGCCGTAGTTTTTCAGTAAATGTCGTATTGTGCCGAATTTTTTCAATTTCGGTATAGGCATTTTTGGGCAGAATAACAATTTCATCATGCCGATAGGTGTTTTTCAAAGTTTTTATTACATCATCGTTAATTTCATCGGCTCGTAAATGGTAGGTGGTATACATACAATTTTCCTCTTGCCTTAACTATAATATACTCGTTCCTGTATGGCAAGCCGCTTAAATTCCCCTTTTATGAGACTAATTTATTTTGGAAGAAATTTAATTTTCTTGCGACATAATTCCGAATAATTTTGAAATCAAATTTACTTACCGTATTGACATTTGTTATATTGATAACAGGAACCTCAAAAGCATTATCAGAGGTTAATAAAAATTTGTAATGAATACGGAGGATTTATGAACACCAACATAAAAAAGACAATAATGAAAATTACCCTGCTTCTTATTCCGGCGATCTTCTCTTTCGCCGATGATATTAAAACCGCGGACAATGTGTCTTTCAGCAAAGTTGAACGCATAGACTGGAATCTGACAGAAATTAAAAATACGCCCAAGACCATCATCAAAGACAGAACCGATAGAACCGCGGAAGCTAAAAAACCGTCCGCGGCCATTGTTATAGACAGAACTAAAGCGCAAAGAGAAATTTATTCTATCAGGTTTAAAGAAGGCCGCATACAAGGCAGAGGCGCCGACAACATCTATTTCGCGCCTTATACCGCAGGCGAAAATAATTCTCTTTCGATTCAAAAAATTGCCGGTACAAGAATGCTTCCCCTGTTTGAAGCGGAAAACCTTAGCGAGAACGATTATTTTCGGTATCTGGAAAAAGCGTACCGTTGGGAACTTCACGATCAGAAACTAAAATTGTTTACGTACGATAAAAATAATGAAGATGCTGTTTTAGAGTTTGTCCCTATCTATAAGTAAGGTCTGTCCATAGTGGCGACATATTAAAGTTATCTGGCATGGTTGTGGTGGCTGACGATGGGAATTTATTTTCGTCTTCATTCCAAAAATCATTTTTTTCAAGCCATAAAGCATTAGGTTTATTCGCTTCATGTTCAGCTTCAGCCAGTTTTTCCGCAAAAAAAGCGGACTGTACCGCTTTTTCAAATAATGCAGGCGGTATATTTTCTGTTTTTATCAGCAAAAGTTCGGTTTCCGGCATTAGTTTTTCTCCTACTTATATTATAGTACTTTTCGGTGAATTTTGAAAATTTTTCATGATTTTTCAAGGTTTATTTTATTTACTTTTTAAAACCTGTTTCCATCGCTTTTGGGTGTAAGGCAACTCTTGTTTCTATATTAGCCATCGGTTGTAAATCCTATTTTTTTGGTTTTTGGGGGTTTTTCGATAAGGTTATTAAGAGCATTTATTATATGTTCAATTGTTTTGTCGTGTTTTGAAAGTTTATTGTCAGTATTTTCAATGTAGACCATGAGCAGTTTCCGTAATTCAGCTATTTGTTCATTTGTATCGCTTTTTGTAAACATATAATGCCTTAATTTCACAAATGCCCGCATGATATTGATATTTACCTCAATTGCACGTTTGGAATTTATTACGCTTGACAGCATTGAAACGCCTTGCTCGGTAAAAGCGTAAGGTTTGTACTTTCTGCTGTCTTTATTAAAGATCACAAATTGTGATCTTTGATTATTCCATTCTTCATCAGTCAATTGGAACATAAAATCGGCCGGGAAACGCTCAAAATTACGTTTTACCGCTTGATTTAATGATCGCAATTCAACCCCATATAAATCCGCAAGATCCCTGTCGAACATTACTTTTTGTCCTCGTATTTCGTAAATCATATTTTGTATTTGTAATGATTTGTT
>Ga0268262_10007584_pt1 | contig 10072 bp, 9 predicted proteins | sample TergutNc150P3_FD_190354 | JGI IMG/M metagenome (GOLD analysis project Ga0268262, IMG submission 190354) | Nasutitermes corniger P3 segment gut microbial community from laboratory colony in Florida, USA - Nc150 P3 (SPAdes) (version 2) | ecosystem: Host-associated > Arthropoda: Insects > Digestive...
TTCCCTGTCTATATTTACAAATCTTTCGCTCATGTCTTGAGTTTATCATACTTTATCTTTTTTGTGAATCTTTTTTTTACAAATTAGCTAAATTTAGCCTAAGTCCGACAGGCTGCTAGTACGATTTACCCTTGATGCTTGCACTATGCGCTTTGTCATATCGGGCATCATCCCCTGCACTTCTTCTATGGTTTTATATTCGCGGAAATCCCCTGCTATCTGTTGAAGACTTTCCACATGGATAATGGTGATAAGGACAAGACTGTTTGCCCCAAGTGTCTGAATGTGTCCGGCTACCACGTAATCGGCGTTGTACTGCTTTCCCAATTTGGCAATGGTGTCGGCGTCCGTCAGCCCTGTTGAACGCTGGAACTGTTGTTCTTTCATTATCGCATCTATACTGCTCGTTCGTGGGATAGGGATAAAAACATTTCTTATTTCAGGTTCAAACGAAAACAACTCTGCGATTCCTTCTCCTTCCCCATCTTCCCCGCCTGTAAACGGTAAAATCGCAAGGCGTGGTTTATTCTGCGCTGATAAGGCGCATAATACCGAAAGAAAGATTATTGATAACAAAAATTGTTTTTTCATTTTACGCTCCTATTTTAACGCTTCTTTTATTTTGTCGAAAAATATTTTATCCGACCGCATTTCTTCGGCTATTCTACGGACGGTCATATTTTCATCGGTTTCTATGATTCTATAGGTCGATGACTGGCACAACGTCCGCCCGAGCCGCGAAAAATATACTGTTACGTCTGCTTTGATAAGGGTGACTCCGCTGTTTGTAAAGGGTTCGCTGATAATTTCAAAGGTAAATGCGTAGCCTGCATCGGGGTTTATTCCTTCGTCAACGTCAAGATTTAGTTTCCATGTCTTCGCCGTATCCTTCAAGCCTGTTATAACGTTCTGACGGTTTCTCGCGGTAAACGTATAACCTTCAAAAGCAATGCCTGTTTTTAGAAAAATCGGTTCTTCCTCTTTGGGTTCTTCTGTTATAATCACGCCTCCTGCGGCAATAGCGTTTTGCATACTCTGAACTAATTCAGGTATCTTATCAAACAGTTGCTGTTTTCTTGCCACAGTCAGGTCAACATTACCGGGCAACTGTCTTAATTCGGGGTAAGTGTATAAGGAAACGGATATTTTTATCCTGTTATTCACTCTGCCTATTATCCCTGACAGTATTACCGAGCCGTTTAACACCCTTTGCATTTCCGCTGTTTTATCCTTTGAAGAAAAATCACTTATTTGAAATTTAGCTTCCGTGTTTATAAGTTTGTCTATTTCCTGTCTTGGGATAACGGCAAATCTGCCGGAATTCCTGTTTGCGAATTCATTGCTGAATTGTCGGTAGAAAAATACCGCTTCGTTTCCTGTAAAGATATTGTTCATATCTTCAAACGGAAGAACGGCGATCCGAGCCTGTGCGAACGCAAAAGCGCTTAACAGAACCAGTGTGATGGCTAATAATGCTCTTTTCATGTAAGACCTCCTCAAAACCGTGGGAAGTCCACTTTTTCAAGATGTATGTACCTTTAAGTTACACTTATAATAGAATACAAGCTCTTAAAGGGACTTGTCAATACAGTGTAAAAAACTATCGTTACAGTATGGCATGACAAATATAAGAGCCCTTTTATCCCATAATATTAAAAAAAGACGTGAGAAATTGGGAATTTCACAAGCAAAACTAGCCGAGAGGGTAGATACTTCTACTCATTATATCGCTCAAATAGAGCAGCAAAACAGGTTTCCCTCATCTGAAATGCTCGAACGTCTCGCCGCCGCCCTGGAAATAGACACTCCCGAACTGTTTTCTTCAGCGCCTTTTCCGGTAGAGGCAATTCAGCAGTTTCAGGAAGGGATAAAAGCGGATATTGAAAAACGGCTGGAACGGCTCATAAAGTCCAATAAATAAGCTTCCCTACCCCCTCTTCCCTCCGTGAAACTCCTCTTGTAGACGGCATTTAGCCGTCTACTATAAAAACTTTATTCGCTGCGACTCTAGGGTGGTTAAATTCTTCTTCTTTTTTCTCTTTTACACAGATTTCTTTATGCCGATAATCAATATATATCTACCGCTTTCTGTGGAGGTCAAATTGATTAGAGGATGGTATACTGCCGCCAGCGGGATGCGCGCGCAGCAATTCAGGCTGGACGCTGTGGCTAATAATCTTGCCAACGTGAACACCGACGCTTATAAACGGGATGTGGCGACTTTTAAGGCCTTTCCCGAACTGCTTTTACGCAGGATGGATGACGACGGGGTCTATTTGCACCCCTTCGGTTCCGGCGACGCGGCCCCAATCATAGGCAAAATGGGCACCGGAGTCGAGTTAAACAAGCTTTACACCACTTTTGAGCAGGGCAGTTTTAAGGAAACCCAGAGCGATTTTGACGTTGCCCTGGACGGGAAGGGCTTTCTTGCCGTTTCCACGCCCTGGGGCGAACGCTATACCCGCAACGGCTCTTTCCAGCTTGGCAAAGAAGGCTATCTGGAAACCAAAGAAGGCTACCCTGTAATGGGGGAAAACGGCCCGATAATGGTAAAAGCCAACAATTTCCAGATCGACAAGGACGGCAGGATATGGGTAAACGCGGCAGTCAGCGATGATCCGGAAGTAATGGTAAGCCGCGAAGGCAATACCTGGGAAGACACCGTACAGCTTGACACCCTCAAACTGGTCGAATTCGAGCTTGAAATCTACCTTGAAAAACAGGGGATCAGCCTGTATCGGGAAAGCGAGTACTCGGGCCCGGCCACGGTAATTGAACGGGGCAACAGGCCAAAGGTCGTACAGGGCTTTGTCGAGGCGGCGAATGTTGACCCCGTGGTCGAGATGGTACAGATGATCGAGGTGAACCGTTCCTACGAGGCGAACCAAAAAATGATCCAGGTTGAGGAGGCTGCCCTTGGCACCCTGATCAACCAGACAATGAAATTCGGCTGATTCTAAAGGAGTTATATATGGTTAGGAGTTTATGGACCGGCGCTTCCGGCATGATAGGCCAGCAGGCCAATATCGACGTTATTTCCAATAACCTCGCAAACGTGAACACCCACGGTTACAAAAAACAGAGGGCCGATTTTGAAGACCTTCTCTACCAAACCGTCAAAGTCGCGGGAACCCCCGCCACCGAGGACACGGTTGTTCCCGTAGGCATACAAATGGGCCACGGCGTAAAACTCGCCGACACCCAGCGGGTTTTCTCGCAGGGCAGCCTGCAGCAGACAGAAGTCTCCACCGACATGGCTATTGCCGGAGACGGCTTTTTCAGGATACAGATGTACGACGGCTCATGGGCCTATACCCGCAACGGCAACTTCAAGGTTGACTCCGACGGCCGCATGGTTACGAGTAACGGTTACTGGCTGTTGCCCGACATCATCATGCCCGAAGGTTTCCTTCCGGACAAGATCGCCATTACCCAGGACGGCAGGGTGTCGGTAATGGTTCCGACGATCAATCAGAATGATCCGATAGAAGTAGGCCGCATAGAGCTTTACCGCTTCCCCAACCCCGTCGGCCTTACCACGGTAGGCGAGAACCTGTTCAAGATTACGCAGGCCTCAGGGGAACCAATCCCCGGCACTCCCGGCTTTGATGGCATGGGCACCATCGCCCATAAATTCCTGGAAATGTCCAACGTGGCCATTGTGCAGGAAATGGTCAACCTTATCGTCGCCCAGCGCGCCTATGAATTCAATTCGCGGACAATCCAGACCAGCGACAATATGCTGGGAACGGCGACATCTTTAAAAAGGTAAGGGAATAGGGAGTAGGGAGTAGGGAGTAGGGAGTAGGGAGTGGAATATGGATATTAGCGGTATTGGTGACATAAATAATTTTAATAACATGGTCAATGACGGTGTTATTAATAACGCGAAAAATCAGGCTAACGACGTTTCTAAATTCGAGGAAACGCTCAGAAGAACAGCGTCTCAAGCGAATCAAGATAAGTCCGGGGATATTGCCGCATCCGCCCCCCGAACCCCGACCCCTGAACCCCATTCTTCCTCTTCCAAATTCGCCAAAATCGACAAGACCGACAAACTTTACGAGCAGTGCGTCGAGCTTGAAATTTTTCTTGTTAAAACCCTTGTCAGCAGCATGAGGAACACCGTACAGAAATCCGGCCTTATCAACGAAGGCTATGCAGGCAAAATGTACGAGGATATGTTATACGACGAATACGCCAAAGACTTCGCCAAAAACGCCCATTTCGGCATGGCCGAAATGGCCTACCTGGAACTAACCGGACAAAGAGGAAAACAGATCAAATAACAAAGGAAGAAGCATAGTCTATTTTCTTAACTTTGTTATCTGTTATTTGTTATTTATTATTTCGATAAACGCTTCCCCGTATCTTTCCAATTTTATCGCTCCTACGCCGTTTACCATGGAAAACTGAACCAGCGAGGCCGGTTTCTTCCGGCACATATCCCGCAAACTGGCGTCACTGAACACAATATAAGCCGGCACTCCTTCTTTCGCGGCGATTCCCTTCCGCAATTCCCTCAACCTTTCAAACAGCTCTTTGTCCAGCCCCGTCTCAACAGGCCCGCTCTCAATGGGAATTTTCTTTTCATTATTCACTGTTAACTGTCCACTGTCGTTTCTTCCTTTGCTCATTGCTAATTGCTCATTGCTCTTTGTTAGTTGCTCATTGCTCTTTGTTAGTTGCTCATTGCTTTTTCTTCCCTGACCCCCTGTCTTTGGTAACTTCATAGCCACCTTCCGCTGTTCTTTCAGCACTTCTTCGTAACCGGAGCCAAGAACCACAACCGGGTATTCGCCGCCATCAGACGCCAGAAAACCCCTGTCAATCAAAAAATCAAGAATGGCGCGGACTCGCTTTGGATCTGTCCCGGACATGATGCCAAAAACGCTCATGTCTTCAAAGCCAAAACGCGTAACCTTTTCGTTCCTGCTGCCCCGCAATATGTCGATTATCATTGTTTTGCCGAAACTGCGGCCCTTCTCCCTTAAGCGGTAAACGCAGGAGATGATCTTCCTCGCTTCAAGAGTGACATCGGTATCCTCATATTCGGTAAGGCAGACGGAACAGTGGCCGCAGTAAGCGGGCGATTCTTCGCCGAAGTACGCAAGCAGGCGGCGGCGCAGACACTCGTTTCCGGTAGCGTAAAACGTCATCTGCCTGAGCAGTTCCCTGTTGTGGGTCTGCAGTTCAGGGTCAGGCTCCGCGTCCTCGTCGCTATGGGTAATCAGGTACTCGTTGATGTGCACGTCCCGCCCGTTGTACAAAAGTACGCAGTCGGCGGGATCGCCGTCCCTGCCGGCGCGTCCCGCCTCCTGGTAATAACTTTCGATGTTTTTAGGCATATTATAGTGTATAACAAACCTTACATTCGATTTGTCTATGCCCATGCCGAACGCGTTAGTTGCAATCATTATGGTTTTCCGGTCGTAAATAAAATCGTCCTGGTTTCCGCGGCGCTCGTCATCTTCAAGGCCGGCGTGGTAACGTGTCACGGAAAACCCGTACCGCGGCAGCGTATCGTATAACTCGTCAACGGCCTTGCGCGTGGCGCAGTACACAATGCCGCTTGATTTTTTTCGTTTTGCAAGGCACTCAAGCAAGGCGGCTTTTTTATCGCTGGGTTTCTGTACCTCAAAGTACAGGTTGGGCCTGTCAAATCCCGTGTTAATCGAAAGCGGCTTCTTAAGACGCAGAAGCCGCTCTATGTCATCCCTCACCTTTTGCGTGGCGGTCGCCGTAAAAGCCGCGGTTATGGGCCGGGGCTTTATGCCCTTGATAAAACCGGCGATTTCCAGGTAGCTCGTCCTGAAATCATGCCCCCACTGGGATATGCAGTGGGCCTCGTCAATTACAACCAGGGGCGGCGGTGCCGCCTTCGGCGGCATTGGCGTCACTGAAGATGACGCCACATTTAGCGTCGGGGCTGTTTCTGGAAAAATATCGCCGCGCTGCAAACGTTCCGGCGCCATGTAGAGCAGTTTTACATTGCCGGAATTTATCTCGTCGATGGTTTGAAAATATTCCCTGCCGTTAAGCGAACTGTTAAGGTACGCCGCCGGGCATCCGGCCTCGCGCAGGGCGTTAACCTGGTCTTTCATAAGTGAAATCAAGGGGGAAATGACTATGGTCATACCCGGCAGAAGCAGGGCCGGAATCTGGTAGCACAGGGATTTGCCGGCGCCGGTGGGCATTACCGCCAATGTGTCCCTGCCGGAGAGGATCCCGTCAATGGCCTCTTCCTGCCCCGGCCTGAAGGAATCATAGCCGAATATATTTTTTAGAATGTAATATTTATCCCGCAGAATGTTCCCCGGGAATATAACAGATATTCATACGTTTCATTGACTTTGCCGATCGGCTTCGAATAATACTTTATGACGCCGTCTATTATGTGTTATTGCGGTAACGGTAAAAAATATTAAAACAGTAATGCCGGGACCACAGACTATGCCGCCAAAAGCAATCGCGAAAAATACTTTAAAAAAATACCAGCCGCTTATTCCAAAAAGAACAGCGCTGCTAATTATCGCCAGCACCAGTTGAGCTACCCATTCGTACCCATCTACGTACCTTTCATTCGCATCTTCATCAAATTCATAAGACTCATTTCTATTGTAAATCGCCCAAATCAAGAAAGAAATAAACGCCGATACGCTAAGACAGAACAATAACTCAACAAACCACATTTTTTACACCTCCAAAGATAATACCAACAAGTTAAAGAAAATACCTGCGCCATGCGGATTAGCTAATTTTCCAGGGAATTGGGGCCATGTGTCAAGTTCCCGATCCCTGAACCCCGGCCCCTGACCCCTAACCCTACCCCAATACATAAGCCAGAATATTGTATAAGGCGTGGGCAATAGCTACGCCGTGCAGGGAACGGAAACGAAGGAAAATATAGGCAAGCACAACCCCGGAAAGCGCCGCGTTCAGGAAGCCCCAGGGGCCTTCATATATATGGCATACCGAAAATAACAGGGTAGAAACCAGTACCGTGCGATGCGGACCAAGCCCCATTTCTTCCTTTTTCGAAAACAGATAAAACCGGAAATAACTCTCCTCCAGATAGGCGCTGCTGACGCATGAAATGACCAGTACCGCCCATCCTGTAAAGGTTTTAGGGCCAAGTGATTGAAGCAAAGCCTCGCCAAATTGGGAGGAAACCAGCGAAATGGTCACGCCGATAAGGGTCAGGGCGGAAAAGGCCAGGGAAGCGACAATAAAGTCCTTTTTTTGGGGAAGCCCTATTCCCATCGCTCTCAGGCTTTTTACCTTGAGCAGAAGGTACCACACAAGAGCCAGCGAAGGGAGGGTGTACAAAAGGATCCGCGCCATTTCGGCAGTCCAGAAAAATTCCATGGGGACAGCCCCTTCTCCCGGCGCGTTCCCGGCGGGAATACGGAAAAAGAGAACCCAATAAAGAATAAACGGTTCAATAAATGATTTCATAATAAGCCTTTCCAAAGTCTTTCCAAATTGTCAAAAATATATTATATTGTATATATGAGGTAATGTCTTGCCTATACTGATTATTGTTATAGCCATGCTTGTTTTTAGTTTTTATTGGGTCTCCCGTAAGAAAAAGGAAGGCGGAGTGGGTGGAAATTGGGTTCAGTTCATTTCCATAGGGAAAGAAGCCGGTTTTTCCTTTAAAGAAGTGGAAATGCTGCGCCAGATTACGGTCCAGTGCAGCATAGAAGACTCCTGCTCAATCTTTACTTCCCAGGAAAAACTGGATCAATGTATCCGCGCCATGGTCAGGAATATCAGGATGTCCGGCGAGAGCGAGGATCAGGGAATCCAGGATTTCCTTTCCAGGCTCTACGATTACCGGAAAAAAATCGAGGCGGACGACCATTCATCAGGCGGCGGTATCTCCAATTCCCGCCAGATGACGGACGGACAGGTGCTTAAAATCCTCGTTTCCGGGGGCGGGGTTTACAAATCCCAGATTATTAAAAATTCCAGTCAGTTTATGACCATTTCCCGCCCTGTAAACCCAAAAGCCGCGGCTCCAACATCATGGCAGGGAACGAAGATATCGGTCTATTTCTGGAGGGAGAACGACGCCGGCTATGTGTTTGACACCCAGGTGACTGATGAGGTTATTTCTTTGGGGGTTTCAGCGCTTAAGATAGCCCATAGCGATTCTCTTTTCAGAACCCAGAAGCGCAGATCTACCAGAATGAAGATGAACAAGCAGGCTTTTCTGTACCTTCTTAAGGATGACAAGCCGTCGTATAAGCTGGAGATCGATCCCGGGTTAAGGTGTTTCCTTGAGGATCTGTCAGATACCGGCTGCGCGGTTATTGTCGCCGGCAAGACCGAATCCGGACTGCGGGTCAAGATTCAATTTGCCCTGGATAATATCCCGATATGCATAAGCGGCGTTGTCCGTTCCACCAGCTTCAAGGCGGACACCAACCGTTCGGTACTGCGTATCGAAGCGGATCCCATGCCCATGGAAATACGGAACCATATCCTTGGACAGATGTTCGGGGCGTCGCAGGAAGACGATGACGATCTGCCATTCCGCGTCCTTGACGATGAAGCCGCAAAAATGAGTTCCAGTTCCAACGCCAACCCCATAATTGACGATCCTTTTATCGCGGACGCCGCCGCCGATGCCGTGCTTCATGAGGAAACCAAACTCGACGATAAGGATTTTAAAGTAGGCGATATTAAAATGGACGATCTTTTCTAAACCGCGATGCCTTCAATTAGCCCCGTATTGTGCGCTGCCTGCGGAGCCGTACTTTCATATTATTGCCTGTTCCCGCTGTACCGTTCAGGCGCAATAAGCATTAACGGGCTTTTGGCGCTGTTTTTTATCCCAACGGCGTTCCTGTGCCTGCTGCGGGTAATCGAGTCTTTCCCCCTCCAAAGAGATGAAAAACCTGAAACAAAGCTGCGGCTGATAAACTTCTGGACTACGGCATTTTCGGTAGGGCTTGCGCTTGGCATAGCCGCAAGCACCAGAATTTCAGACACTGTGAATTTTGGAATTCCGGAACATACAATCCGGGGAATTTCCGGCACCTTGCTTGATGATCCGCGCGTTATTTCAAACGGTAAAGCGATGTCTGCGCTTTCGCTGAAGATGTCAATGGGCTTTAGCGGCGTAAGGGCCACGGCGAACGGCCAAATCACCGTTTTTTTTCCGGAGGAAAACGCAGATCGATTAAAGGAATTTGGAAGGGGGACGGATATCTGGGCCGAGGGGGAGCTTCACAGCAGTGAAGCCGGCTCAAACAGCTTTGGGAATTACACCTTCACGGCTCAGGCCTTGCACATAACAAAAGAAGCCTCTTCCATCGAGCGTTTTCGTACACGCCTCAGGCTGGGCCTTACAGGGCGTTTTGCGGAATCCCGTGGCTCAGGCGCGTGGGGAGGCCTCGCGCTCGCCCTGCTTTTGGGCATCCGTGACAACCTTGATTCAGGCTTTGCCGCCCTCTACCGCAATGCCGGCTGTTCATATATACTTGCGCTTTCAGGTATGCACCTCGCCATTATCGTTTCACTTATCTCCTTCCTCCTTAAAAAACCGCTGGGCCTCAGGGCCGCGGCGATTACGGGCGCCGTTATAATCATCGCGTATTGTTTTATTGTCGGCCCCCTGCCAAGCCTGTACCGCGCCGCGTTTATGTATCTATTGGGAGTCGCGGCCATACTGGGAATGCTCAAACGGGATATGCTGTCATTGCTGTGTATGGCGTTTTTAATACAGATTTTCTTCACTCCGGCTTCAGGTTTCTCGCTTTCGTTTATCCTTTCATATCTGGCCCTTGCCGGTATTCTTGTCATAGGCAGGGCAATCAACAACGCTTTCCTGGGCAAAATTCCGCCCCTTTTGCTCCAGCCCCTTTCCGCCTCGCTTGGGGCCTTTATCGCCACCGCGGGGGTATCGGCGTGGTTTTTTAACGATCTGCGCCCTGTAGGCATACTGGCCGGACTGGCGCTTGCCCCGCTCGCCACCGTATTTATGGTACTGTCCATCGCGTGGCTGGGCCTTGATTTTATAACACCAGTTCTTTCTTTTCTGCCAGGAAAAATTCTTTTCCTG
>Ga0268262_10007585_pt1 | contig 10068 bp, 10 predicted proteins | sample TergutNc150P3_FD_190354 | JGI IMG/M metagenome (GOLD analysis project Ga0268262, IMG submission 190354) | Nasutitermes corniger P3 segment gut microbial community from laboratory colony in Florida, USA - Nc150 P3 (SPAdes) (version 2) | ecosystem: Host-associated > Arthropoda: Insects >...
CCAGGCCGTCCTGGACGAATACGACAAGGCAAATTACAACCACAGCCCAGCTTTGCTTGAGAAAGTCCGTGAGGCCCGCAAGTTTTTTGAAGAGGCCCTGCAATACGCTAAGACCTACGAAGGCCACCAGCAGTTTCTCACCTACCATTCCCGCCGCCTCGTGGAAATGGCGACCGATCTTGTCATCAGCTACCTTCTGCTACGGGAAGGCAACCACAGCGAGCGCAAGCAAAAAGCAGCGGCGGTTTTCATCGCCAGGATGTTCTCGCGGGTTAAGGCGAGCCGTGATTTCATCATGAGCGAGGACGGGACTTTGCTGAGGAATTACGAAGCGGTGATTGGGAAGACTTAAGGGATTTGCGGTTTTGTAAACATTGACAATATGCATACCCAATAATACAATTAAATGTGGTACTAAAATTTGAACAATGCAAAACACAAGATGATATTGAAATAACAATCAAGTACCCTCCAAACAAAAATAAAGCAGTTAAACATATAGCCTCACTTATTAATTCTATTGATATACAAATCCCATGTAATTCTGATGAAGGGGTAGAAATAATAAATTCTTCAGAAATTTATTATGTAGAAAGTGTTGATGATAAAACAATCGTTCACTGTGAGAAGAATAATTACTTTATTAAAAAGCGTTTATACCAGATTTATGAAACATTGAAAAGCGCGGGATTTATACAAATCAATAAATATTGCATACTAAATTTTAGGATGCTGGTAAAGATAAATCCGCTGGCTAACAGTCACTTGGAAGCGGTACTAAAAAATGAAAACCGTTTATTTGTTACAAGAAAGTATCTTTCTGTAATAAAGCAAAAATTGAAGGAGCTGTTATAAATGAAAAAAACAATAGTAAACACTATTTTAACCATTGGTATTTCAATAATCGGCTTAACTCTGTATTTTGTGGTAACCCATAAAAGTACCGTTTTTGTACATACTATACTTGAGATTTTTGGAGCAAACATAATAATCCATATTGGCCTGCATATAAGAGATAAATTTGAAATTTTCAATGTGGTTCTTGAGCATATAATAGATATTAGCTATACATTAATCATTCTGGTAGTATTTGGGATACTATTCAATTGGTTTTCAGCAGTACCCGTTTGGATATTGATTCTTTCAGGGATAATTATATATATAATGACCTCAGTATTAACAATTTCTAAAATTAATAAAGATACAAATGAAATAAATGAATTGTTGCAGAAATTACAGGAATGAAATTAGAAATATTGCATCTTACCGTTAAAAATTTGCATCTTGCTTATTTCCATCTTCAAAATTCATGAACAAAATGCATATCATTATTGTACCATAAAATAAACTTGGCTTTTAAAAAGGATTAATTGTGAAAATCCCGTACATATTATTTGGTTTACTCGCTTTATTTCTGATTTTCTTAATTTCTTGTAAAGCTTTAAATATAACCAGCAGTAACGAAAAACTTGGCATACTCCCGTCACATGTAATATTCACATTTGATGATGGACCAAATCAGTATAACAATACTACCGAACGATTATTGGATGTTTTAAACAAATATAATGTAAAAGGAACTTTCTGCCTTATAGGTGTTAACGTAAAAAGTAATCATGAAATCGTCCGGCGCATTTTTAATGAAGGTCATACAATTGTAAATCATGGTTATTCTGATAAGATTGCCTATTTTTTGAATGACGACAAGTTTCGTGAAAATATCATTTTGGGCGAAGAAGCGATTAGTGAGGCATTGGGATTTCAAAATTATCCTAAGCTTTACCGTCCTAATGGTGGTATTTATAACGAGCAGAAGGAAAAAATAATTTTTGGAGAGGGTTATACTATAGTACCGTATACTGTAAAAGTCATAGATGCGTATGCTAAACCCGCGAATAAAGATAAATTAGTTAGAAAAATAATTAATACTGTTGAAAAGCAGAATGGGGGTATTATCATAATGCATGATATGCGGGATGCGTATGATCTTAATCAATCCAGGCTTGAAAAAAAACCTAAAAGTGCTTATGATCGTTCCTGGATCCCCGAAGCAGTAGAGGAAATAATTATCGCGCTTTTGGATAAAGGGTTTATTTTTAGTGAAATAAGGGAGTTTTTATGAAAGTCTTAAAAATATTAAGCGGGTTATCAACTATGTTTTTGTTATGCTTTACATCATGTGTTCATATAATCGGAAATGGATCCGTTAGCGCTTATGAAATTAATGTTGCTCCATTTGAAGAAATTGAGAATAATGGTCCTGGAATAATACGGTACTATTTTGGTAACAAACATCGTGTGGTTCTTAATATTGATTCTAATCTTGAAAAATATGTCAGTATAGTTTCTGAAAATAATACGTTAAAAATCAGGAAAAGAAATACACATCTGTCTGTTTTGTCCGCAAATTATAGTATCGACGTTTATTCCCCTTCTATTTCTGCAATCTCAATATCTGGTTCCGGTAAGTTTGAGAGCCATGAGAAGATAAGTGCTGAAACAGTTAAATTGGAAGTTATAGGTTCGGGTGCTATGGAAACTGACGTGGAATGCAAGGAGCTTACGTTAAGTCTTTCTGGTTCAGGGAATTTAAGTGGAAGTATTAAAACTGATAATCTTATTGCCAGAAGTTCTGGTTCCGGTGAAATTATAATTTCCGGAAACAGTCAAAATGCGGATATTGTGATGACCGGTTCGGGAAGATTTAGAGGTTCTGAATTTAATGTTAATAGTGGAATCTTATCCTTAAGAGGCTCCGGTAGTATTAGTATATGCGTCACAGAGTACATGAAAGCCAATATTTCAGGTTCCGGGAATATTTATTATCAGGGAACTCCCATGCTGGATTATTCAGGAAATGGTTCTGGCAGACTAATTAATAAGCACGAATAAAAAGGAAACGAATTGTGGATATACATTTTGGTGAGTATAAATTTAGTGATAATAAAAGCCTGATTTCAATAGACAAAGTATGTGAATTATTAAAAAATAGCTATTGGGCAAATAACCAAAAAAGAGAAACAACAATAAAGGCTATTGAAAATTCAATATGTATTGGAATATACTTGGGGGATAAATTGGTAGGGTTTGCAAGAATAGTAACTGATTATGCTACAATGTATTGGCTTAGCGATGTGATTATTGATACACAACATCGTAAAAACGGGTTAGGGAAAAAATTGATTGAAATAATTACAAAAATGAAAGAGCTGGATGGAATGTTTGGTATTTTGGCAACTAGAGATGCACATGGATTATATGAAAAATATGGCTTCAAAGTAGTTGAAGGAAAATATATGAGAAAAGATTCTGATATCATATTATAAAAATAAGAAATCGGAACGTCCAAATTTATATAATCCGTTTTCAAATCTGTTTCATATAGTAACTGGTAAACATGATTATTGGGGAAATAGACATTTCATATCCGACAGGCTACTATAATGACCTTAATAGTATAATATAGCTCGCTTGTCAATATACGAAAAAGCGATTAAAATAGAGACGTATGAAAGACAAAAGACTTTTTGCGTTTTGCTTCAGAGTCGCAGCGGCATTATTCAGTATTTTTATGGTGCTGACAACGACAGGTGTTTTTAACGGTCATTTATCACTTATGGGTTTTTTGTTCTATACTACATTAAGCAATGCCATTGTTGCGCTTATGTTCTGTGTGCTTGCGGTAAAAACGCTGGTTGAAATCAAAAGGAGCGGGAAGACAGGCAGTTGCAGTTTTTATCCAAGGATAAGCGCGTGCGTGACCGTTGCGATAACTGTTACGCTTATTGTTTTTTGGTCATTATTGGTTTGGTTCCTGGAACCTAAAATAGTAATGAAGTTCGAAAGCTTCGGTCAGCATTTAATTGTTCCGTTCTTAATGATTTTTGATTATTTTTTCTTTACAGAACGCGGAAAGCTTAAAAAATACGACCCTTTGCTTTTTTTAGCAATCCCTTTTGCATATATGGTATTGGTGACCATTGTTGCTCTCAGAGGGTTTGTTTATCCGATCATGGAACCAGGCAGGACCTCAGGCAGGCACTTCCCATATTTCTTTTTGGATTTTTCTGAACTTGGGTTTGTCGCGGCTGTTTATGTCGTAGGAATTATGGTGTTTTTTCTGGCTTTGAATTATCTTTTGTATTGGTTTGACAAGAAGAAACAGTAAATCTGTGTATGCTTATTTACCTCTTGTCCAGGTCGGTTATCAGGCATGAGGTTTTATGTTCCTTTACATTTTTTGGTAATGATAATTTTCTCATCTCTCCATAAAACATTAATATCACTTTCACTTTTCCATAAAAACATACCTTCCAGCATAAAAGGCCAATTATCACTTTCATTAAATAATTTTTGTTTATATTCAAGACTCTTTCCATTAAAAGAAAGTAACAGCATTGCAAGTTGAAAATCATGGGTACAAAATATATCAACAGAATTATTTTCGTTTCCGGTTTCAAATATATAATCAAGCATACGATTCACTGATATTTCAAAATCATAAATACCTGGCATATCTATATTCTTGGCAAAACCGTCAAAAATACCACTCATACCTATTTTTCCCCATGTATCATGCTCTTCTTTGACATTTTTACATTGGGGGCGTTGTAACACTTCAGTTTTAATTATTTCGTGATTGTATTTTAAATGATTCTTATTGTATCCATTTATTATTTCTTGACAAGTTTCAACACAACGCTGGGTACAACTCGAAGAAATAGTTCCAATATCCATATCTAATGATTCGCCCAAACGTTCAGCCATCTTTTTACCTTCACGTGTTAATAGAGCATTTTCTATTGCTTCAAGACCTGCATCATCCCTTACATCCTGTCGTATAGAGTGTCTTATAAGCATTTTAATATTTTGCCCATCTGGACACAATTCCGCTGATTTTTCCATTGACCCATAGATTGAAAATATTCTCATAGCTATTCCTTTACTATTTTATTTCCAATATATAACGTATTTTTCGTTTATTATCAATCCATAAAATAATCACACTTGCAGACAGTACGTTTTTAGATTATAGTGAGATAGACGTGGAGGTAATTTAAACAAGCAATTTGAGGGGAAATAAATTAAAGCTGCCGTTTACCAAAATGCACGGATGCGGCAATGACTATATTTTTATCAACTGCTTTGACTTCACGGTCAATTCTCCGGAATCGCTGTCGGTACTGCTGTCTGACAGGCATACCGGCATTGGCGGTGACGGGATTGTATTGATCCTGCGTTCCGGCATTGCGGATGCACGAATGAGGATGTTCAATATTGACGGAAGCGAAGGCAGTATGTGCGGGAATGCCATACGCTGTATCGGAAAATATCTTTATGATAACGGGATAGTAAAAAAACGGCGTATGCGAATAGAAACACAAAGCGGTATTAAGGAACTTTACCTTTCAATAAAAAATGCACTTGTATCTTCTGTCACGGTAGACATGGGACAAGCCGAACTGAAGCCGGAAAAAATTCCTGTACGGCTCAAGGGAGAGAGTGTTGTCGGAAGAAAAATAACAATAGGCGGCAAGGGATATGACATTACCTGCGTTTCCATGGGGAACCCTCACGTCGTTGTTTTTTGTAAAAATGTCGATGAACTTGACTTACTCAAGATCGGGCCGTTGTTTGAAAACGACCCCATATTTCCTGACAGGATAAACGCCGAATTTGTCGAAAACACAGCCGATGGTCACCTGAAAGTACGTGTGTGGGAACGAGGGAGCGGCGAAACTCAAGCCTGCGGTACAGGCGCCTGCGCTTCGGTCACGGCCGCCGTCCTAAACGGGTATTGCAACAAAAACGCGGATGTCAAAGTACAGCTTCCTGGCGGCGAACTCATTATTAAGTATACAGACAAGACTGTATACATGACGGGTGAGTGTGTAAAGGTATTCGACGGGACAGTAGAAATATAAACGCGTTCTCCTCACCATATCCTGCGTATAGAACCATATAATGTCAAAATAAAACCTAAAAGCGCGGAAATTGCAAAGACTATCAGCGCGCTTTTTACAGAAAAGCCTGTTGCCAATAACGCGGAGGTGATTAGGTTGCCAAGTATTCCGGTAAGTGATGCAGTAATGGCAGTATAGGTATTGACAGCCGTAGACCTGACGCGTTCATCAAGAATTATAGAAAGATAGTTCATAGAGAGAGGTATCAACACAGCATAGGTAACCCCCTGAAAAAGCTGCGCATAAATCATGCCATTTACCGTTCCAGCTGACGCGGTGATGAACATTCGTATAACGTAGGCCGCGCTGCAAAAAACAAGCAGTTTTTTAAATCCCGTTTTCTTCATGACAAAGGCCGTCATAAACATAAGCGGCATTTCACTGGCAGCCATGACAGCGGAAGCTGTTCCGATTTGTGCCGTAGTCCCGCCGAAGTCGCGAATAAGAAGCTGTATCAATGTTGTCATTGCATAGTTGTTCAACAGCAGGAAAAAGGAAACCACCAATAGCAGGCAGTACTGCTTCGATGAAAAAATCAATTTAAACGCTTCCCTGCCGCCAAGTTGGCGTATTGTTTTCCCTGCATCATCCGCCTGGCGTATACGCCGGGCAGAGCGAAAAGACAGAGCAACAAATACCGCTATAAAAAAAAATCCGCTGCCAAGCCATAACCGCGCACTGTGACCAAAAGCGATGGTTACAGCTCCTGCAATCTGTGCGGATAAAGCGTAGGCCAGGGAACCTGCACCACGTATAAGCCCGTAGTTGACAGACTGGAATTCCTGTTTTAAGCCTACAATCCACGCATCCAATAAACCGCATGCCTGGGCTCCGGTCACAGTAATACCGATCATGTTGATCAGAATGATCGGCTTGCTTCCGGAAGCAAGGGAAAAAGGCAGTAATAAATAGCATATAACCGATAACGCCAATAAAAGAACAGACAGTTTTTTGTCCGAAAGGTATTTATCACTAGTATATCCGTAAATAGGCTGTACCAACATACCAATGACTGACATGGCTGTCGTAGCTCCGGCAGCGGCGCTGGCTGACCATCCATAATCAATAAGCGTTGTCACCATAAATGCCGAATACGTGCAGAAACCAAACCAATAGATGGCTTGAATCAACATTCCATGCAGGTTAAGCCTGCGAATTTCCATTTTGTTGTTCAATTGTTTACTATGTAACCCTAATCCAAAAATGAATGAAGACGAACCATTACTTCCTCTAAATCCAGCGGCTTGCCAACGTGACTGTCCATGCCGGCTTCCAGGCATTTTTCAATGTCCTCTTTGAACACGTTGGCTGTCATCGCTATAATCGGCACTTTGCGGACGGTATCCTTCTTGGAAGCGTTAACTTTTTCAGCTTCTAATTTCCTGATACGTTGTGTCGCTTCGTATCCGTCCATTACGGGCATTTGAATGTCCATGAAAATTATATCGTACTTAGCAGGGGATTCTGTAAACATACGAACTGCTTCCGCGCCGTTTTCAGCGCAGTAAATTTCCAGCTCTGTCGGTTCAAGCAGGGCCTGTACAATTTCGCGGTTGATTTCCATGTCCTCAACAAGCAATATGCGCCGCCCTGCAAAGACGCCGTCAATATCAGCGGCCTTCGCTTTTTCAATCTGCCGTTCGTCGACCCCGAAACATTCGTTTATGATCTCCGCTATTGTGGAAGGGAACAGCGGCTTGGACAGGAATTTATCAACGCCAGCCGCTTTCGCTTCGTCGGCGACCTCGCTCCATTCGGCGGCGGAAATCATCGTTACAATGGAATTTTCCGTCATGCGGGACTTTATTTCACGGGCAAGCTGTACGCCGTCCATGCCTGGCATTCTCCAGTCTATAAAATAAATATTGTAACCGCCTTTTTTGGCTATGAGTTCAAGCGCTTCTTCCCCGCTTATTGCGACATCGCATATTATCCCGAAACCCTGCGTTATGTCAGTAAAATACGTTAAAACATCCGGATCATCGTCTACCGCTAAAATGCGGACATTGCTTAAATTTATTTCAGCGGACAAAGGTATGCGCTTTTCTTCTGTACCGCACTGTACCTGTATCGTAAAAGAAAAAACAGAGCCTTTTCCGGGTTCTGATTCAACCCATATTGATCCGCCCATTAGCTCTACAATACTTTTGGAAATCGCAAGTCCCAGTCCCGTACCGCCGTATTTGCGAGTTGTGCTGGATTCAGCCTGTTCAAAAGATTTAAAAAGTTTTTCCTGCTGTTCGGCGCTTATACCGATTCCGCTATCACTTACCGAAACTTGCAGGATACAGAGGTTGTTTGTTTTTCCCGCAAGACGCACTGCAATAGTAATGAAACCCTCTTCAGGCGTGAATTTAACAGCGTTCCCAAGCAGGTTGGTGATGACCTGCGCTATCCGCTGATCGTCTCCTATCAATGTCCGTGGAATGGAACTGTCAACATGTACTGATAATTTTTGACGCTTTTCGTCTATTCTGAAATTGACTATATTTACAACCCGCCGGAGCATTTTCTCAAGTTCAAATTCCGCCGGAACAATTTCAAATTTGTTGGCTTCGATTTTGGACATATCAAGAATGTCATTAATTACGCCAAGCAAGTGGTTTGAAGCGTCCTCTATTTTCGTAAAGCAGTAATCTTTGCGGCTGGAATCGGAAGCTTTCTTTCCTATTGTTGTCATGCCAATTATGGCGTTCATCGGTGTACGTATCTCGTGGCTCATATTGGCCAGGAACGCGCTCTTGTGCCTGCTCTCCGCGTCTGACTTCTTTTTTGCCGCGTCAATGCGAATCAGTATCAGAATAAGAGCGGCTGATAAAACCGTTCCAAGTATGATTATGATCCGCGCCATTTCATTTAATTGCGCGTAATACTCATCTTTTAATATCGTAAGTCCCAAATACCAGCCGTTTTCAAGCCTCTTACAATAGACGATTGAAACGTTACCCAGATAATTTACCGTTTCAAACGCAGGTAAATACAAGCCTTGCTTTAAATCTTCCGAAATAATCGCAAAATCAGGATTAGCTTCCTGCAAAGATTTGCCTATAACGTCCTTGTCTATATGGGTGATCAACACTAAATTTTCGTCCATCAAAAAACCGTAACCGCTCCGGGAAAGCTGCGTTTTAACAACTACATTGGTGATATTATAAAGCGGAACGTTCAAGGCTACCACAGCCAGTTGATTTCCAGCGTCATCAAAAATCTGGCGCGCTACTGTAACAACATAATCCTGAAAACGCACATTAAAGTACACAGGTGAAAAAGCAACTTCACCGTTTGCGCTAACACCCGCAATATACCACGGACGGGTTGTGGCGTCATAATCGGGATTTACAACCCAATCGGTTGAAGTGGTAAAATAGACATTGCCAAAAACATTAAAATGCCCGTAAAGACCGTCAAGTACAAATCCGTCCGTTTTGGTTTTCAACTCGCCAGCGATGAGCCTCATACTGTTATACACTTCCTCATCGCTTGAGCCATTTAAAATCATGCTTCTTATATTGTATGAAATAGCCCTCATCACCGTTCGCGGTTCCGTAAGTTCCGCAATGATCAGAGTTTCCAGATTGTTAAATGTTTCCTCTGCCCTGGTTTGCAGGTTTTTTTTCAATATATTGCTCACATATAGACAACTTGCGATAACCATTACAACAAACGCGATTACCACAAACAATATCTGCGCGTACAGAGGCTGCATCTTTCTGACAATCCCTGATAAAATAGAAAAAGAATGCCTTTGCGCCATAAACACACCTGATTTTTGTAAGAATACTATAATAGTGATATGAATTTATAGAAGCGTCAATACAGTTTAACTAATCAGCGGTTCCTTAGTCCGTCAACCTGCACGCGTGAAAATGCCCGTTGCCCAGATCGTGAAGCTCAGGCTCCGCTCCGCTGGAACACTCTGGCTTGGCAAGCGGACAGCGCGTGTGGAACCGGCAGCCCGGCGGGATGTTGGCGGGCGACGGTATTTCGCCGTGTATGGGCAGATTCTTTATGAGGCCGACCTTGCCCGTTTCCGGTTCGGGAACCGCCTCAATAAGCGCGCGCGTGTAAGGGTGCATCGGCCTGTCGATGAGATCGTCGGCGTTTC
>Ga0268262_10007586_pt1 | contig 10065 bp, 11 predicted proteins | sample TergutNc150P3_FD_190354 | JGI IMG/M metagenome (GOLD analysis project Ga0268262, IMG submission 190354) | Nasutitermes corniger P3 segment gut microbial community from laboratory colony in Florida, USA - Nc150 P3 (SPAdes) (version 2) | ecosystem: Host-associated > Arthropoda: Insects >...
GGAAGTGGTCAACTACACCAGGGGCGCAATTCTGAACCAGGCGGGAACCGCAATGCTGGCCCAGGCCAATATGCGGACCCAGTCGGCGCTTCAGCTCCTTGGTTAAGCTGTTTCCGTTTCTTTCTTTTGGCGTTTGAAGAGACTTCTGGACGTTGTCTTTTGTAACGCCTGACAGGGGAGTTCGCGCCCTACCCTGTCTTTTTTTAAAAATATCGTCCCGTCATGGATGGACGGGATTTTAGTTTGTGAACCTTTCACACACATGGAGGTGTAGTATGGGTATCCAAATCGCGTCTCTATATGCCGGGGGCAGTGTTCCACCTCCCGTCCAGCAGGAATTGCAAAAGGAAAAACAGCCTCCTCTCCCAATCAAGCAAAACGTTATCACGGAAGAGGCCCTGGCTGCCCTTCCCGGCAACAGGCATAGCCACCCGTCTCTGGAGAAAACTACAGCGGATATTCAACACATAAGCCTGGTATTTAACTCAAGGCTGAAATTCGTAATTGATCACGAATCAAATGAAATTCTCATTAAAGTAATTGATAATGAAACCGATAAAGTGATTAAGGTGCTTCCGCCCGAAGAACTTCAGAGGCTTCACAGCAGAATTAGGGAAACAATGGGGTTTTTGTTTGACAGGATGGTTTAACAAACCATCCCGAAGGCACCTTGGGGCTATAGGGGGGTCCGTTAGAGTACTATGTCAGACATATACATTCCCGGTTTAAGCAGCCGGTTTAACAGCGACAAAGTTATCGAAGATCTCATGCGCCTGGAGCGTATTCCCAGAGACCGCGCTGTGGCCACCATTGAAACTATTCAGAATGAAAAAAGGTATTGGCAGGATCTTAGCAACACTACCAGGACACTTAGAGAAAGCGCAACCCAGTTGTTCTCTTACAATAACCCCTTCAACGACCGCAATATAAAGTCCAGCGACGAATCAGTTCTGACCGGCACCGCCAAAAGGGACGCAATGCAGCAGGACATGTCCTTCACGGTTAAACAAACTGCCCAGGCGGATCGTTTTCTTTCTTCCCCCCTGTCGGAGGATTTTAAAGTTGAAGGCGGAACCTACACTTTTACAATAGGAAAGGACGAAATATCTTTTGATTTTAAAGGCGGAACCTTAAGGGATTTTTCCGATACCCTGAACCGCCGTGGACGGAACCTGATTCAATCAAGCCTGATTGCCGTGAAAAGCGGAACCAAATCCCTGCTTATCGAATCCAAGGTGACGGGAGAAGAAAACGGCCTTGTCTTTTCCGGTGCTTCCCTGACCCTGGGCGGAATGACGGGCATAATTGAAGTTTTTAACGGCGAAGACGGTCCGGCGCAGCTCAGGCCGCTTAACGCAGTTTCCACCGCCAGGGACGCGATTGTCTCCATGGAAGGAATCGAAATTTACCGCCCCACAAATGAAATCGACGACCTGATTCCCGGCGTTACCCTTAAAGTAAAAGGGACTTCCGACCGCCCTGTAAATATCCAGGTTGAAACGGATACCGAGGGGGTAAAAGACGCCATAATCACGTTCATAGGCAATTACAACCGCCTTATGGCGGAAATAAACATACTAACCGCAAGAAGTTCTTTTTCAGGAGTTGTAGAAGAAGTACAGGATCCGATTACAAAACAAATAAAGCAAGTATACAAAACAAGCGCCGACGATACAATCTTAAATGAGTTGACGTATTTATCGCCCGATGAAAGGGCGGAGATGAGAAAAAGACTCGGCGCTTTTAACGGAGATTCTACCCTGACGCAGATACGGAACACTTTAATGCGCATAGTCAGCGACCCTTACCCCAATACCGTGGATGAATCCTTGAGCCTTCTCGTGCAAATAGGCATCGGCACGGATATTCGAAGAACGGGAGGGGCAAATCCTTCCAAGCTTCGCGGCTACCTTGAAATTGCTGAAAAAGTCCTGGACTCTGCGCTTGCCACAAAACTTCCCGCGGTAAAACAGCTCTTCGGTTTGGATACAACCGGGGATCTCATTGTCAATACCGGAATAGCATACGCAATAGACAACCTTACAAAGCCTTACGTTGAAAGCACCGGAATATTTGCCGCAAAAACCGGTAGCATGGATTCCAAAATACAGCAGGAAACCCGCCGTATTGAAACCCTCGATCGCCAGCTCGCGGCCAAGGAAGCGGAATTGAAAAAACAATACGCCCAGATGGAAGGGGCGTACAGCCGCATGGAACAAATGGGGACTTCCCTGGACCGCTTCTCGCAGCAGAATAACAATAACAGATAAGGGCAAGAACAAGATATAAGATGAACATTTTTATCAACGACAAGCCGGCTGACATAACCCTGGATACGGAAAAAAATCTTGGGGATGTCATGTCCGGCATTGAGCAGTGGCTTTCGCCTTCCGGAAACCGCATCAAAAAGATTTGCCTGGACGATAAGGATATTTCAACCGATGCCCTTGGCGAAGCATTCCGCATTAACGTCGCCGATATTAAGAAACTGGACGTTTTTGTAAGTCCCTGGCGGGAGCTGGCTGCGGAAGCCCTGGAGGACCTTTACGAAACATACATTCTTTACAATAAAGCCGCTTTTGACGAGCGTAAAAACATTGCCGACGAATGGGGAAAAAGCTCCGCCGCGCGCTTTTTAATAACCGATATCCCCGACCTTTCCCGTCTTGCGGGCCTCGCGTTTTCCGGCGAGGGTCTGTCCGCCTCTGATTTCAGCATGCTTCTTGAGGAACGCCTGCGTGAATTGACCGATCCAAAGCAGGAGATTGACAATTCCACCGCCAAAGTAGAACTAATAGCCGGAAGGCTGGAAGAACTACCGCTTGATATGCAGACAGGAAATGATCAAAGGGCAGCCGAAACCATCCAGCTCTTTTCGGGAATAAGCGAGAAACTTTTCCGTATTTTGTTCATTTTTAGGTCCGAGGGGTTTTCCATCGAGACTTTTACCATAGACGGGCTTTCCGCCAAAGCATTCGTGGAAGAGTTAAATTCTACCCTAAGAGAACTTTCTTCCGCTTATGAAAACCGGGATACCGTTTTGGTCGGAGATATTGCGGAATACGAGCTTGCTCCAAGGCTGTTAAAATTGTTTTCCGCCATGAAAGATATCGGAGGCTCAGAATGATGGCTCCGATGGTATCAATTTCTGCATTGATAGCGTACCCATTCCCGCTCCAAACCTACTTTAAAAAGGATAACCCGGAGGAGGCAAGGCTCCTCGTCATTGCCATCGGCGTGATTGTCGTTGTTTCAGTATTGGGATATTTCATACGCAACGGAGTTAGCAATCCGATAGCCGGCACAGGCAAAAACAAAAGCCCAGGCGCTTCACCAAGAAAATTCAACGCTTTTACGCTTCACCGGGTAGCCTCGTCTTACGGCCTTAACAGGGAACAAACAAAACTTTTGGAATATGTCTTCAGAAACGACGCGGTTACCGATCCGGAACGGGTTATGAGAACCCCCGCCCTTCTTGACAGGCATTTTAAGCGTGCGTTCAGGACAATCGAAAAAAATTCAAGCACCGACGAAGAATCCCAGGAACGCCTGGTCAAGCTCTTTTCCCTGCGAAACGTAATAGAAAGTTCAAGCGGTACCAACGACGCTTCTTCCGCCCGTCTTTCGGAAAATACTCCGGCTATTCTTGTCAGCGGAAGGGACAGCTACCCCGTCAAGGTTCTCAGTACCAGGGGTCAAACCGTAGTTGTCGAATATCCAAGAAATGCCCTTGGTACCCCGATACGCATATCAAAAGGAACAAAAATCGCCCTCTCGTTTTTTACCAAATCAAGCAACGGCTTTTCTTATGACGGTACTGTAGGGGGAGCCGTAAATACCGACCACGGACAGGGGCTCCAGATTTCACACTCCGGCAGAATGAAGCCCCTTGTCAAGAGGAAGTTCAGGCGCAGAACAATTGATATACCGTGTGAATTTTTCTTTGTAAAGATTGAAGAAACGGGAACAGGGAAAAAAAAGACGACAAAGCTTGTCGTTGTCAACAGAAAGTATACCGGATTGATTAAAGACATATCTGTCGGCGGGTGCGCGTTGAAATCGTCGGCTCCCGTTCAGATTGGCTCCCGCTTAAAAATCAGTATTGATTATGATGACAACTATGCAATTAATGTTTTGGGGCAAGCCATCAGAACTAACCGCTCCACTGCGGGAACCATTATTCATATCAAATTCCTTAAAGTGCCCCAGAGGGCTTTCAACTCTATAAGTACTATTGTCTTTGGGTATAATGATGATTGACTTACGGCATGAAAAGGATGTATCATTACTTAACATCAAGAGGGCCATATGCGGATTATTGAAATAAAAAACATGACAAGAAAAGAAATGCCGATTTATTACAGGCGGTTTTATTCCGGCGTTGTCGTTTTGGAGCTTGTCAATAAACCCATTGAATTTCCCATTGAGTGGCAAATTGAGCACAAGGCAACGGGTCAGACAGAAGTTGCCTTAACGCTTGCTCAAACTATCGATTATCCTTTGGTACCCCTTCAAAAGGAACTTAAAAAATATATTGGCTCCCTTGATTCGGAAGGAAAACTGCCAAACTGATATCGAAGGCAGTCTGGCATTACCCGCTTCATTTATTTCTTCAACTCCGGAAGAAACCCTTTTTTTAGGGGAAAAAATCGCCTGCCTTCTTGAAAAAAGTAGTGTTGTGGCCCTGCATGGGCCTTTGGGAGCCGGAAAGACCTGCCTGGCAAAGGGAATTGCGGCTGGATTGGGCGTAAAAGAGACTGTAACCAGCCCCAGCTACACCATTGTCTCCGAGTATGAAGGCATTTTACAAGGCAAATTTATTAAGATTTACCACATTGACGCTTACCGTCTTGCCGGAAATGATGATTTTTCGGCAATTGGGGGAGAAGAAATTGTCTTCGGGGACGGAATTTCCATAATAGAATGGTGTGAACGCATCCCCGATTTCATCCGCAACGGCGTTTTAAGGGTGGATATTCAAATAATGGATGACGAAAGACGGAAATTTGCTGTCTACATGGAAAATAAACAATGAATGTCCTTGCAATTGATACATCAAGCGATACTTTATCGGTCGCCCTGGAAACTGAAACTCAAATTTTACATGAGGAAATTGACGAGGTTCATGGCCATTCGGAGTATCTGATGGAATGCGCGGACAAGCTTTGCAAATCGGCAGGTATCCGGCCTTCCGGCTTAAACATGGTTGCCTGCATGAAGGGGCCCGGTTCGTTTACCGGGCTCAGGATTGGGTTTTCCACGGCAAAAGGCATAGCCCTTGCCCTGGGAATTCCCCTGATCGCCGTTCCCACCCTGGATTGCCTTGCGTACCCCTTTTCTACATGGCCTGGATTGGTCCTCCCGGTGCTTGACGCCAAAAAAAACTGCTTTTTTGCCGCTTTTTACCGGGGCGGAGAACTGCTTACAGATTTTTTTGACGCAAGCCATGGTGAGCTTTTAAAAATCATGTCAGGTATCATGATTTCCGCAAACGAGCCGATACTTTTAACAGGCGCAGGGGCAAAATTATTCCTTTCACGGTTTGAAGGGGCATCCCAGGGAAATTCACCCCATGGAGATTTAATCTATGCCAAAGAAATTACCAAAAAGATGAATTTAGACAACAAATTCGCCAGCGGAAGGGCAATTGAATTGCTAAGAATGACAAAAAACAGTAGTATTTATAAGAAAAGCGATATTGACGGAGCCCCTGTTTATTTGCGGAAAAGCGATGCGGAGTTGAACTGTAAAAAAGATGGCTGAAACTACTAGAAAACATTCCGGTTTATACTCACGTTTACAGGCATGGGAAAATGCCGGAAAACGCCTTGCGGAAAAAAATCAGGAAAATGCAGATTTGGAACCTGTCGAAGAAGTTCTTGACCTGGAAGAGGAAGCGCTGTTGGAAGCGCCGGAAGAGGAAGTAAGCAACACCCGCTTTTTGGAATCCACAAATCCCTATGTAAACAGCTTTTTCCCCGTTGTTATCATCGACAATAAAATGAAAATTCTCTTTGCCAACGAGGCGTGCAAAGATCTTTTTTCCGGGTATGTTGATCTTTCGGGCAAATACTTTGTAGATGTATTCGGCAAGCCTTTTGGGATTGACGAAATTCGTGAGATACACAATACAATTATAGAAGGCCAGAACGGTCATTTCTGGAAGGGGGAAGTCCGGATAAAATCCAGAAACATCGTTTCCGCTCAAATAAAAGTCTATATTTTTCCGGCGGATTTGGAAGAGAAAGAACCCACGGAATTCCTTGTTATGTTTGACGATGTAACAGAAGAAACTAAAATGCTGACCAGAAATACCTTTTTAAGCCTTCTTGAGGCTTCCAAATTAAAGGACAACGATACCGGCAACCATATCCTCAGGGTCAATTTTTATTCAAAAAGGCTTTCGGAAGAGCTTTTTCAAAGCAAAAACCCGAAATACAACCGCATTGACGCGGACTTTATTGACAATATAGGTTTTCTCGCTTCAATGCACGATGTAGGAAAAATTGGCACCCCGGACGACATTTTAAACAAGGAAGGCCCGCTTTCCGATTGGGAATGGTCGGTAATGAGGGAGCACACCAAAAACGGCGCTTTTATTCTATCCACCTATCCCAATCCCATGGCAAAGGAAATTGCCCTTTCCCATCACGAACGCTGGGACGGCTCAGGATACCCCTACCAGCTTTCAGGCGAAATGATACCCCTTGCCGCCAGAATTGTTACCATCGCGGATGTATACGATGCCCTAAGAATGGTAAGAAGCTACAAGCCCGGTTTTGACCATGATGTAACAATGCGAAAAATGATTGAAGAAAAAGAAACCCAGTTCGATCCCTTCCTAATCGAAGTTTTTTCTTCTATAGGGGATGATTTTAGAAAGATCTTCGATGAAAACCAGGATATAGGAAAGGCCAGTTAAACCGGTTCCCTTTTGGCGTCGATTGTTAAAACCGGAAGAACAGGGGCGGACTGAGCCGCGGCCTTGTTTTCCGCCTTTATTGCGTCGAAAACTTCCTGCCTGAAAACCTTAACCGATTTGGGAGCGTCAACTCCGATGCGTACCTGATCTCCTCGGATTTCTATGATGGAAACGGAAATATCGTCTCCTATCATTATCTTTTCGTTTGTTTTTCGGGAAAGAATCAGCATAGATTTACCGCCCTTCCCGCTTTAAGCCAGCGAGTTCCGCCATGATATCGTGTTTTGTCTTCCACCTGGAGTCCGTCAGCACCGCCTGGATTCCAAGCCTGCTGTCGCGGTTTATAACCAGCGGGCCCTGAAGGTTGGCCGTCATTGGGCTGTTATCGGGGGGAATGGTAACGATTGAAAAAATGACAGCCTTTTCGCTTTCGGTGATGCCTATAGGGAGAAGCTCTTCATTGCTGATGTCCATTTCATAATCAGGCCGGAAAATAAAGGGATCGATAAGAATAAAGGCCGTATTCTCTTCATCCATGGATTGCAGCCAATAAAATGGCTCCTGCGCCGCGTCCAAAAGCACGTAGTCTTTCAGGGATTCAAAGCCGAAAAGGCCGGAAGGAAAAGTGATCTTCTGCCGTTCGTTTACCTCAATCGTTCCGTACGCTTTTGTTATTACCTTCACAATTCACTCCTGTCAACTTATTTCAAAAAATCAAGCAAGGTGGTCGGTATGATCTTTGCGGTCGTTTGCAGGGCCGCCTTGTGGGCAAAATCCATCATTCCCAAATCCGTCGCGGCGTCAATCATATTGACAGACGATTCCCTGGCCAGCATAGAAGTAACATTCGGGATTTCCTGGTTTAGCCTTGTCCAGGTCGCCGTGGCCCGTTCATGTCTGCTTCCTATTTCGGTCAGGCGGCCTTCCATGTTTTGCAGGGCCAGGTCTATACCGCTAATTCCAAGGCCGCCTATAAACATCTTGTCCGCCCTGAAAAGCGCGTCCCGGAGCCTTATTACCATATCGAAAGCAGAGCCGCCCGCGACTCTTGCCGAGGGGGCCCAGTTAGGCGCCGAAGGATCGTTGTTAAACTGGATTATCCCAAGCTCTTCAAGCGTCCTTGAGCCCTGCCTGTCTTCCATTCTTATAAGATGGGGATTTGTGCCTGTAAGCATTAGGCCCCTTGTTTCAGGATCGACCGAGGCTTTGACTGCCGCGCCCGATTCGTTTATTTTCGCCACTATCGCCGGAAGCGTATCGCCCGCCCTTACGGCTATTTCGTAGCCGTCCACATAGAAAGCGCCGTCTTGCAGGGCACGCCAGGCGGAAGCGTCAACCGAGGAAAATATCTGCATCTTTTCGGCCCAGAATGCCTCCCCTCCTCCAATATCCAGTTCAGTATAGGCACCGTCGCTTATTTCGGCCTTTCTTCCCGGCCCGGAACCTCGGTACTCTACGTTTACCACCAGCGTTTCACCACCACCCTCGACCGTGCCTTCCACAATCCTAAAGGGCTCGGTAAAAGCCTTGTCCCCCGCAAAGAGCTGTTTTCCGTCGGGCCCTATCGTGTTGGAAATTGAAACCAGCTCTTTAAGAAGCTCGTTTACCTCCACGGCCATTGCCCGGCTGTCGTCTTTGGTATATATGCCGTTCGCGCCTGTTACCGCAATTTCCCTTATCCTCTGCATAACATCTACGGCACGCTGAAGATAAATGTCTATCTGGTTGTAGTGATCCCTGGCGTAAAGGGTATTTGACTCAAAGCGCTCAAGCCTTGCCAGATACGATTCGTAGCGCACCGCATGGGAAGCCGCCAGGGGATCGTTCCTCAGTTGGTTCAGCTTGTTTCCGGTACCTATCTGAGTCGTAAGATTATGCAGGCTGTCTTCCTGTCTTCTAAGGTAGTACTGCATATCCGTATTTGCCATATCCGTTGAAACCCTTCTCATCTCTTACTCCTTTACGCTACAGTTCGAAAAACGCCTTCTAGGTACCCAAGTGGATAATTGTATCCAGCATGGAATTGACAACGCTAATAAACCTTGCCGCGGCGGCATAGCCGTGCTGGTACTTAATCATATTGGAAAGCTCTTCGTCCATATTGACCCCCGAAACGGACTGACGCAGTTCGTCGAGCTGTTTCATGATCAGGTTCTGCGTCTCCAGGGCTATCTGGCTCTGCTCGCCCAATAACGCGATACGGCCTACAGACACGGCGAAATAATCGTCGAAGGTCCTGTATTGCCCTACCATCGCTTCGGTATTCCTTATGGACGCGATAGCCATCGCGGCCTCGCCGTTGCCGGGATTGGCAGGGCGTCCGTTTTCGCCGAAACCGGCGGCCACCGACATGGGGTCCCTAATCAAAGCGGAGTTAATTTCTATCCAGCCGGAAGGGTGCGCGATGGGCGCGACTTCCCAGTCCGTAGGGCCGCCGCGCAATGCGGCAACGGCGTCCGGCCTTGCCCAGTCATAGGCACCGTCCGGGCCGGAAGCCCTCAATAAGCCCGCGTACCCTTCCAGGAAGCGGCCTGAATCTTCGATATGGCGGATCACAAAATCGGGATTTTGCCAGTCGTCCGAGGGAGTCGCCTTCATGGTCAGGTAACCGTCGCGGTTTAGGCGGGCGGTTACTTCCGCGCCCGAGTTGTTGATTCTGGTAATGACATCCGCCACGGTATCCGTGGGATAGTACGGGATTCTCCTGTCGCCCCCAAAAGCGGAAAGCGTGATTACACCTTCAAGGCCGACCTGGGCGCGGCTTTCAAGGATGTTTGTGCCTGAAACCCTGAAAATATAGGAGGAATCGTCGTCTCCGTCCCCGTTCCTGTCGTAACTGCCGTTCACGTTGGTAACAAAGGGGTGTTCGCTAAAAAATTTCAGCCCGGTTTCCCCGTTAATGCCGTAAGCCTTTTCGTGGACTTCGTTTACAAGGCCGACGAAATTCATGGTCATATTGTCCAGCGCCTGAATTTCCGTGTTGATGGTATAGTCGCGAAGGTCGACAAGCGCACCGAGGCTCCCATTGTGATCGTTGTTGAGGAATTCCAGTTTGTTTCGGGTATCGCTCCAGATAACGTCCGAATAGCCGGTTTCAAGGTTCAGCGCAAGATCAAACTGGCGTCCGATTCTGCCCTGGACAA
>Ga0268262_10007587_pt1 | contig 10065 bp, 7 predicted proteins | sample TergutNc150P3_FD_190354 | JGI IMG/M metagenome (GOLD analysis project Ga0268262, IMG submission 190354) | Nasutitermes corniger P3 segment gut microbial community from laboratory colony in Florida, USA - Nc150 P3 (SPAdes) (version 2) | ecosystem: Host-associated > Arthropoda: Insects > Digestive...
TGGATACGCCTAAAATCCAGCTAAATGACCAGTCTTCGATCGCTTTTTTGAAAACGCCTGAAGCGTCGCGGAAGAAGAACCCGCGAGCGCCAAACGGGAGAGTATATGAACCGTTGGTGTTCAATACGTGCGAACGATGAGTGCTGCCCAGTACGTAGTCACGTTCGCCGAGATAGTTCGTCCACGCCGTGTTGCCAAGCTGGCGGCTCCAGGTGTACGTGGCCTGGAAATTAAGACCGCGCGTGGGACGCATGGTCGCCTGCGCCTGCATCGAATGATAGTTAGACATGCCCCCATTATACATTATCGTGGGGCCGCTGAACTGCGGGTTTGCTGACAGGTAATTCCATGGAGTGGTTCGCGCGCAAGGGAAATTGTATGCGTTTACGGTGGGGTTAAGATTGAAGGCGGCCGCATAGCCCGGCCGATCCTGCGGCAGGCATCCTGAACGGATAACCAGGCCGTTTGTGGCGGTATTCGGCAACGGGAGCATGCCGTTGGTAGTCGCCAGGGTAGAGGCGACGCTTTGGAAGTTCGCCCTGCCAAGGGCTGCCATTGTAGAAGATGAGCGTCTGAGCTGTTCCGAGCCGCTTTGGTTCGCCGTGGTCGTGAGCGCCCTGGGACCGATAAGGCTGTTTAACAGCATGCTCTCTCCGCCGTTACGGACTGTGTTCATCTCGCTGTACAAACCGTTGGCGATATAGTCCACAATGTTGGCGCTTGTTGACAATGTCTGTTTCCGGCTCAACGTACCGATATAACGGACATCGAGCGTCAGAAATCTGTTGAGATTATGCGTCAGCGACATGTTGGCGGTGTGTACCATTGGATTCCGGATATTCTCGTAAACCACCGTCGGCGAGCCGCCATACCGACCGACAGGATTCACCGTCAGAGGTTTGACGGTGCTTGGCGGGCTCATTGGCAGGAGCTTTGCCAGATCCGTGGTGTCCATGTAGTAGTTGGAATTGACGGTATAGTTTGGATCGTTTGGATCACTGTTGCTGCCGACGCCGGTGTGGACTTCCGTATAGGAGATGTTCGCGGCCGCGACATCGGCGATTTGGGTGCCATACCAGTCAAAGTTATTGACTTGCGCATAGTTGATCGAATAACCGCCGCGCAGCGTAGTACCCGCTCCTTTAAGCCACGGCAGTTGCCAGGCAAAACCGACATGCGGTGCGAAGTTGTTAAGATCTTTGTTGAACGCGCCACGGTTGGGATTGGGCGAGCCTGGCCCCACATACTCGTAGATCATCACTGGATCAGGCGGGGTCTCGGAATAGACGTACATGGATTCCCTATTTGTAAAGAACGGGTTCCAGAATTCAGGATCCGGCGAAGGCGTGGATTTCCGGTCAACCGGCGTAATGCCGAAAACATTCAGGCTGTCGCCCTTTATCCTGAACGTCCTGCCGTTCCATGTATGGGGTACGCCATAATATTCATAACGGACGCCGAGATTCAGCGTCAGGTTGTTGGTAAATTTCCAGTCGTCCTTGAAAAAGAAATGAAGTTCATTGTTATACATTTTGTAAGCGTACCAGTCTTCGCCGAGTGACGGGTCGTTCCACCTGTTCGGATCGTTTTCACTCTGATAGAAATACTGCCGCATCTGTGAGATCGAACCCGAGAAATACGTCATCAACGCGTACGCGTTCGTGTAGTTCCCGCCGGGTGTGGGTGTCGTATCCTGGCTGCTTGGCGCCAACTCTGTCCAACCGGTGGCATTTAACAGGCTGCCGACGCGGCGAATATTGGTGGCGTTGGTCGTGCCGCCGTAAACCGCCGGTTCCTTTGAAAGACCGCCGGTTCCTGTCAAGCCGCGGAGTCCGGAGTAATCCTGGTAGGACGACTGACGGCGGTATTCCATGCCTCCTTTAAAGGAATGCGCGCCCTTCATCCAGCTTATGGTGTCCGCCGCCGTCCAGCGGTCGTCAAGACCGCCCCATGTCGAGGGGATATTTTGCGGGCCGCTGCTGCCAAGTGGGTGGCTGCCCCCGCCGGTTCCAATTGGATCGGTGTGGAAAAGCATCAGCCCGGTTCCGAGGCCGAGAATCATGGTCTGATCCTGGAACCCGGTTCCGGCGAAGATGGTGCCCGAACCTGTCGGCATCAGTTCTCTCAGTATGCTGTACATCTTGTCGGCGTCGGGGCCGTCAAGCGATGACCTGGTCAATGCCTCCGTACGCATAAAACCGAAACGGGCCTCGTTGAGCAGCGTCGGGCGTATTGTGGATGTCACGGAAACCGTGAGGTTGTGCGGTCCGCGGTAAACATCGCCTCCGTAAGCGCCATACTCCTCCGGCCATTGTTTTTGTGCGGTGGCCACGTGGTATTTTTCAATGCTATAGGTTCCGCCCACCCGGTGGTTGGAATTGATGTTGTGGTCGATCCTGGCAGTGAAGGACTTTCGCATGGGATCGCCTCCTATGCCGTAAAGATTTCCCTGGCCCTTTACCCGGTTAACCCAGCGATGACCGCCGACATTCAAACCGTCGCCGATATCCCAATTGTTTATGGGGGGCATGATCACCTTGCCGGCGATGTAGTCGACGCCGTTCGTGAAACGGCCTACAAAATTTGTGCGATCATAAGCGCTGCGGTAGGCCTGCCCGGCCGCGAATGAATTTGCTATAACGCCGTGGGCAGTTCCCGTTCCATAGAGGTCGTTTCCCGGAGCATAATTGAAAGCCAGCGAGTCGCAGTTTCCGTAAGCGCCGCCTGCGCCCTGTTGATTCAGAAGCGAACGGTTCTCAGGCGTCAGCGTTCCGAATACGCTCTCAAAGCGCAGTTGGCCGAGATCGTTAGCGTGAAGGACTCCGTTGCCGACAGTCGTTGCTTGAGCCTCGCCGGGAAAGAGAATCTGGGTTGACCCGACAAGCGGCGTACCGTCGGCATTCACGCTCGGCCGGCTCCAGGTGCTTCTGTTTGGCATATCGGTAAGATTTTGCGGGACCCAGCCCGAAATATAACGATAGATGCCCTTTCTCGCGCACGGGGTAAGAACCTTTACGTTGTCCTGCTGCTTTTCAAGAACGATATTCTGTTCCCAGCTCGCGAAAAAGAAAGACTTGTTTTTGATTATCGGCCCGCTGCCGGTCAGAATGTAGTTGTGGACGTTGCGCCAGAAAGGCATTGTATTCCTTCTTTTCGCTTCAAATTCCCGCGAGTCGAGAGCCGTATTCTGTGCGCTCCAGACCGCCGATCCGTGATAGGCGTTGGAACCCGACCTGGTGCTCATCTGCACCTGCCCGGCGCCGCGTCCCATTTCCGCGTCCACCGCCGACAGCACCACCTTGAATTCACCGACTACTTCCGTGTTTACGTTGGTGTTGGCATTTATGCCCGAACGCCAGCGGAGTTCGTTAACCGACATGCCGTCGCGTGTTATGTTGACCTGAAATGAATTGACCCCGGCAAACGTCTGGTATTCCGATGTAAAAACCGACTCCTGCAGGCTCACGCCGCCCATTATGTTAACCAAGTCCATGACGCTATTACTTAGCAGCGGAACTTCCTGTACCATGTCCCCCTGCAATACGGTTCCCGTGGATGAACCGGCTTCCAGGATCACGGTTTCAACGGTTCCGGTAACTTCCACTTCCGTGTGTGTTCCGGCGACCGCCATTTCAACATTCATGCTGCCCCGTGTTCCAAGGCCAAGCCTTATGCCGGTGCGAACGGCGCGCGAAAAGCCCGCCGCTTCAACGGCCAGGTTATAAGTGCCGGTCTGCAGGCTCTGGAAATTGTATATCCCGGAGTTATTGCTTGTCGTTTTCGTTTCCACGCCGGTCTCGACGTTGGTAACGACGACGGCCGCTCCGTATATAACCGCCTGCGAAGCGTCGGTGATTGTTCCGCTTAAAGAAGCGGATCCCTGCCCGAAAGCCGTTGCCGCCGGAAACATAAACGACAGAAGCGCGATCAGGCACACTCCTAATTTTGGAAATAGCTTATTTATTCGACTATTGCAAATTCGTGGGGTGGGGGATACAAAGCGTTGCTTCATTTGTGAGAAGCATTTATTAAACATACATACCTCCTTAACAGAGAGCTTTCTTACGGCCAAGGCAGAAGAAAGATGTTGGGCAAAATGACTTCGAGGCTCTTCTTCCTCTAAAGACAACCTTCACCATTCTTCACATTAATTAGATAGTGTCAACAAAAAACCAGGTGCGCGGCATAAAGTTGCAGCCCAGGAAAGCAGGTGACCCGGGATCGCCGCGTTGAAATTCCTCGCCGTTCCTGTACAGAATTACCTGTATTTCGATTTGAGAAAGGCCTATCGCTTCAGCGTCGGCGTTATAATTCATTCTTCCCAGAAAGATGGCGCTATTTCAATGACGCCATGCTTCCAGGTCAACAGCTTGCGCCGGCCGAGATCCTGCAATAGGCGCGACAGCGTTTCCGGCGTGGCTCCTATCGCGGCCGCAAGCTGTTTTTTGTTGATCTCCGCGGAAATACGTTCTCCTTTGCCGTATTGTTCCATCAGAAACGCCCGTAACCTTTGTTCGACGCCTCGGCTTGTCAGTTGATATATGCGATTGACAAGGTATCGCTGTTTGCCGAGCAGCATGGCGATAAAATCGTTTCGGAAAGTTTCTTCGCGAAGCAGTGCCAGAAGATCACGGCGCTGCAGGCTCAGAATTCGAATATCAGTCAGCGCCACGGCCGTTACGGGATAGGAACGCTGTTCAAATAAAATGACTTCCGCGAAAGCGTCGCCGGATTTCAGAATTTCTATGACTGTCTCAGCGCCTTCCTGTGAAAGTTTATGAAGGGCTATGCGGCCGCGTACCAGGAAAAACATGACTTCTCCATATTCCCCTTCGCGGAACAGCACGGTTTGTTTCGGCCGCTCAATCGGAACGCATCGGTCGGCTAACGCCTTTTTGCCGGATTTTGAAATACCGTCTAAAAACCGGATGTTGTCCAGCGTGTTACAGACATCCATAAAATAAAGGTCTCCGGCGGATAATTTTTTTTACTTTTCTTGATCTGCGTCAATTATGTTTTACCTGAAAAAAAGTAAGATACATTCGGTTGCCGTAAAAGATCAATGAGATGATATGTTAACGGGAGGGTGTTATGAGTATGTTTTGTTATCAGTGTGAACAGACGGCCGGCGGACGCGGCTGCGAAAAACACGGGGTTTGCGGAAAAGACGAAGCGACCGCGCTTTTGCAGGATCTGCTGGTTTATGCGGTAAAAGGAATCGGCTGGTACGCAGTGAGGGCGCGCGCCCTCGGCGCGAAAACGCCGGAAGCGGACCGCTTTGCGGTTGAGGCGCTGTTTACAACCGTCACCAACGTAAACTTTGACGTGGACAGCGTCGAGCGGATGTTGCGCAAGGCCGTCGAAGTTCGTAAGGGAGCCAGGGATATTTATGAAAACGCCTGCTGCCGGGCAGGGAAAACGCCGGAAACGCCGGACGGTCCGGCCGCGTGGATTCCCGCGGCGGAACGCGGCGGCCTCCTTGAACAGGCCTCAGCCGCCGGCATTACCGCCGCCCGCGCCGCGCTGGGCGACGACGTCGCCGGATTGAAGGAACTGCTGACTTACGGGCTGAAAGGCACGGCGGCTTACGTCGATCACGCCCGCATACTTGGAAAAGAAAACGACGGTGTTTACGCTTTCTTCCATGAGGCTCTCGATTATCTCACGGAACCCGCGCCGACTGTTGACAGGCTTTTCGCGCTGTCCATGAAGTGCGGCGAGATAAACCTTGCGGCGATGGAAATGCTCGACGCGGCCAATACCGGCGCTTACGGGCAGCCTGTGCCGACGCCGGTGCGCGTTACGCCGGTTAAAGGGAAGGCAATCCTGGTGTCGGGTCATGATCTAAAAGACCTTGCCGATCTGCTCGAACAGACAAAAGGACTGGGAATCAACGTCTATACACACTGTGAGATGCTTCCCGCGCACGGGTATCCGGGATTGAAAAAATATCCCCACCTGGCCGGCAATTACGGCGGCGCGTGGCCGGAACAGGCAAAGGAATTTGAAGCCTTCCCAGGCGCGATTCTCATGACCACCAACTGCATCCAGAAGCCGCTGGAAAGCTATAAAGACCGCATCTTTACTTCCGGCCTTGTCGCCTGTCCCGGAGTTGCGCATATCGGCGACGGGAACTTCGCGCCGGTCATCGCCGCCGCCCTGGCCGCGCCGGGCTTCGCCGCGGACGAACCGGAAAAAACGATTCTGACGGGCTTCGGACACAACGCCGTTCTGGGCGTCGCAGACAAGGTCATCGCCGCGGTTAAAGGCGGCCTTCTACGCCGTTTCTTTTTGATCGGCGGCTGCGACGGTTCCAAACCCGGCCGCAATTATTACACGGAATTCGCTGAAGCCGTTCCGCGCGATTGCGCGATCCTGACGCTGGCCTGCGGCAAATTCCGCTTCAACAAACTCGAATTCGGAGACATTGGAGGCATTCCCCGCCTGCTGGACTGCGGGCAGTGCAACGACGCCTATTCCGCCATAAAGATAGCCGTGGCATTGGCGCAGGCTTTTAACTGCGGCGTCAACGATCTGCCGCTTTCGCTGATTCTTTCCTGGTACGAGCAGAAGGCATGCGCCATTCTGCTGACGCTGCTTCATCTCGGACTCAGGGACATCCGCCTCGGTCCCAGCCTGCCGGCGTTCGTTACTCCGACGGTGCTGAATGTGCTGGTTGAAAAGTTCGGTATCAAGCCGATTACGACCGCGGCCGGGGATCTGGAAACGATTCTCGTGAAGTAAAGGCGGACGCGCTGAATAAATGTCTGTGTGAGATGAAACTCAGGCATTTATTCAGCGCTTACATATTGAAACCGGCAAGTATGCCTTGTTCCACCGGGCGCTTCGTGGTAAACAATGCACCCGTGAGCCAAAACCGGAATCTATTTGACCAGCCTGAAGATCATCGAAAGATATACACGGTCTTCGACATTACCGCCGGGATCAAGCGGGCGCTTGACGACCTGGGCGTTCTATGGGTACAGGGCGAAATATCGAATTTCAAGCACCACTCTTCCGGGCACATGTATTTCTCGCTCAAGGACGCGCGCGCGCAGATAAAGGCCGCCTGTTTTCGTAACAGCAACATGTATCTGAAATTCCGTCCGGAGGACGGTATGGAGGTGCTTGCGCGCGGGCGGGTGAGCGTATATGAGCCGCGCGGAGACTATCAACTCCTGGTCGAATACATGGAGCCGGTTGGTCTGGGTTCGCTGCAGAAGGCTTTTGAGCAGTTAAGGGAAAAACTGCGTCTGGAAGGATTATTCGACGAGAGCCGCAAGGTTCCGCTTCCGATGCTGCCGAAAAAAGTCGGCATTGTTACCTCGCCTACCGGCGCGGCGGTGCGCGACATGCTGCGAATCCTCAAGCGGCGCAACGCGGCGATCGACGTTTTGATTTATCCCGCGAAAGTTCAGGGTGCTGGCGCGGCTGAGGAAATCGCCGAAGGAATCCGCGTCCTTAATGAACTGGGCGGCGTTGACGTTATTATCGCCGGGCGAGGCGGAGGCTCCATCGAGGATCTCTGGGCGTTCAACGAGGAAATCGTCGCTCGTGCGATCGCCGAATCCAGAATTCCCGTCGTTTCGGCCGTCGGCCATGAAACGGATTTTACAATCGCTGATTTTGTCGCCGACGTGCGCGCCTCAACGCCGTCAAACGCGGCGGAGCTGGTTTCGGGCGTCCGCGAGGAAATACTGACGACTGTCCGCGCCCTTGAGAGCCGGCTAGGGCAGGCGACCCGCCGGAGGATTGATATTTGCCGGCTGAATCTCGAACGCCTGTCGCGCAACCGGGCTTTCGCCGTCGCGCCGAATAAGGTAAGGGAACTCGCGCAGCGGTTTGACGAGGCGACGCTGCGCATGATTCACGGGATGCGTAACCGGACGCTTGATGCCCGGCAGCGTGAACGCCTGCTGGCTGCCCGTCTCCGTTCGGCAGATCTCCGCCGCATTGTCGCGCGCAAAAAAGATGCTCTGGCGGGCGTCAGCCAGGGATTGACCGCCTCCATGCGGGCTTTCGTGAATTCCCGTAAAACACGTTTTGCCGTGGCGGCGGGAAAGATGGATTCACTCAGTCCGCTCGGCGTCCTGGCGCGCGGTTTTGCAATCTGTCGTGACGGGGAAGGGAAGATTGTCCGCAGGGCTTCGGATGTTCGCGCGGGCGGCGATGTGCGTGTCCGGCTTGCCGCCGGCGAACTGGAATGTGAAGTGAAATCAGTGATTAGTGGTCAGTGAGCAGTGATCAGTGAAAAGGGAAGGGAACCGAGATGGAAGAATTGAAGGTAAAGGATTTTGAATCGGCGCTGAAAACGCTTGAGGATATCGTCGGCAAGCTGGAAACCGGCGATCTGACGCTCGAACGGTCGCTGGAGCTGTTTGAGGAAGGAATAAAAATCAGCCGGTTCTGTAGTTCCAGGCTGGAAGAGGCCGAGCGTAAGGTTGAAATTCTTACGCGCGCCGCCGACGGAACTCTTTCCGGGCAGCCCTTTCCGGAAGAAACTGAAAATTAATTACGAATCAATAATTAACGGTTTTGATTATGGATATAAAAACCTATCTCGCGGAAACGCGAAAGCTTGTCGACCAAACGCTTGAAAATCTGCTGCCGCCTGATGACGTAACGCCGGCGGTTATTCACAAGGCTATGCGCCATTCGATTTTTGCAGGCGGTAAGCGGCTGCGTCCCATTCTTGTTTTCGCCTCCGGCGAATGCCTCGGCGGCGACCGCGGCACGCTTCTTCATCTCGGCGCGGCGATTGAAATGATGCACACATATTCGCTGATTCATGACGATCTTCCCGCGCTCGACAACGACGATCTTCGCCGGGGCGTGCCGACCTGCCACAAGATTTTCGGCGAGGCGATGGCAATCCTGGCCGGCGACGCGCTGATGACGCGCTGCTACCAGGTGTTGACGGAACTGCCCGGGGCGACCGACGCCGTGCGCGTCCGTATTATCGGCGAGCTTGCTTACGCAACGGGAACGGTGCGCGGCATGATCGGCGGGCAGGTTGCGGATATCGAGTCTGAAGGTAAGCCGGTTGACGCTTTGACGCTCGAATACATTCATCATTCCAAGACCGGTGCGCTGCTTTCCGCCTGCGTGCGCACGGGCGCGCTGGCCGCCGGTTCGAGCGACGCCGATCTTGAAACCATGACCCGTTTTGGGAACAAGCTGGGACTGGTGTTTCAGATAGTGGACGATATTCTTGATGTTACGGCGAGCAGCGAAACCCTGGGAAAAACCGCCGGCAAGGACGAAAAAGCGCAAAAGGCGACATATCCGGCGCTTTACGGAGTTGATGTTTCGCGCCAAAAAGCACGGGAACTGGTTGACGGCGCGCTTTCGGACATAAGCGGTTTCGGCGCCGGGGCTGATACTTTGCGTGAACTGGCACGGTATTTTATAAGCCGCACCGCCTGATTTCCCGGCATATTAACTCGTATATTTCATAAAAAGGATTATCTCTCATAAATTATAAGTTATCGTTTTGAGTTACTTTTTGTGCCGACGGGGCACTCTTTTTTACCCGCGATCATTCGCCGCAAACGTCTCAAAAATGCTTTCGTCGGCTGTTCTTTCAAAAACGATTCGACATGGCGTTTCTTTTTTTCTTTGAAAATATCATTAAAATCAATCAAAATTCCGGTATCTTCTACGGCTCCAAATTCGTGATAGACAACTGTCCCGAAAACACGCATCGAAGGCGACAAATTCATGTAAGCACTAACCAAAGGAGGGATATTGATGCCGTATTTACGCACTTCGGTATTTAAAATTTTGTAATCTTCTTTGTAATTTGGTTTGTTAAAAAGCTTTTCTAAACGTTCATAGTCGATATTTGTAACCAAAGGATCAATCGGAGTTACTAATCTTTCCCGGTCTTTGAAATACTTATCCAAAAAGAAAAGAATCATGTTGCGTGCTTCGGTATTGTAATCGTTGTAGATTGTCATTTTCCCGATAAAATAACGGAAATCGGGATCTATGACCGACAAAGCGCCCAATCCATCCCACAAATTATCCAATGCAAACAAGCTTTTAGCTCCGAATCTGCTCGAT
>Ga0268262_10007588_pt1 | contig 10064 bp, 10 predicted proteins | sample TergutNc150P3_FD_190354 | JGI IMG/M metagenome (GOLD analysis project Ga0268262, IMG submission 190354) | Nasutitermes corniger P3 segment gut microbial community from laboratory colony in Florida, USA - Nc150 P3 (SPAdes) (version 2) | ecosystem: Host-associated > Arthropoda: Insects >...
TTATTACAACAGGTTTAGAAAACATTCTTTCAATGGATACTTGACACCGGAGGAAAAAGATTCTATATTTATGACTAACAACAAATATGTGGCTTAACTAACTATACATTTTTCCAAGGCCAGTTCAGACAAAAGGGCAGACAAAAATGGCACACTTTTTGCACCGACAAAAGTATGGCCGATAATCTCACTATTTCAGGTACTCGTGGCAGGCTCTTTAATACAGATACCCGTATGCTTGTGTATAAAGGGCTGGATGCAAATGCTATGCGTGGCAGGGCTATAGCTCAAAACATAGCCAATTCAGGAACCCCAGGTTATAGGCGCGTGGAGGTTAATTTTGAAGATCAAGTGCAAGAGGCTATGCGAAAGCATATAGATGGTGCTAGGACTAATGAAAATCATTTAGAGCTTGGGCGCAAGGCTTCCATTAAAAAGGTTGAGGCTTATTCTTTTCTTCCAGACGATCCGGCAAACCCAGGGGAAGTGAATAATGTGGATATTGATATTGAAAACGCAAAAATGGCGGAAAATCAGATAGAGCAGAATTACAATATGCAGTTTGCTTCTTTTGCAAAGTTCAATGCTGCTATAAAAGGACAAACTTATTGATGAATAGGATTGGCATAGGCTTTGATGTGCACAAACTCGTTGAGGGGCGCAAATGTATTATTGGCGGCGTTGAAATTCCGCACTCAAAGGGGCTTTTGGGGCACAGCGATGCCGATGTTCTAACCCACGCTATATGCGATGCCTTGCTCGGTGCGGCAGGTCTTGGAGATATAGGAACTTATTTTCCCGATAATGACCCAAAATTCAAAAACATAGACAGCCAAATACTTTTAAAGCAGGTTAATGAAGAAATTTCAAAACTGGGTTTTAAGATAGAGAACATAGACAGCATTGTAATGGCAGAAAAACCAAAGATAAATCCTCATCGCAATGAGATGAAAGCAGTTCTCTCAAAAACTCTTGAAATAGAAGAAACCAGAATAGGCATAAAAGCCACAACCACGGAAAAACTCGGCTTCACAGGCAGGGAAGAAGGCATAGCCGCTCAGTCGGTAGCCCTGCTCTCCGCATAAAACTTCTCCCAAATTTCATATTTGCCGTTTCTCGTTATTTCCACAAAAATAAAAGCTGTGTCTTTTGGCGGCAAAAACCCAAGTGCTATGTCTGTTGAAATTATGCTGCCCGTTTGAGCACTGCTGTCTATACTGTGAAGTCCGGTTGTTTTTGAATATATGTTTTCACCGTGGTAAATTGTTATGGAGAAAAGAGAATCGGAATGTTGCTCCACATTTAATATTTTTCCTGGCAATATCGCATTGACCGGAGTTTTGCCTATCGCGCTGAATTTGTTTTTGAAAATTTGGTCATCATTGTAGTCGTCTATGGCGAATTTTTGAAAGATAATTGAACCTTTGAGCGGCATAACGGGGCAAGGCGTGGGAAATCTGCAACCATTGTTTATATTTCGCCAACCAGAATTTTTGTTCTTCGCTATTGTTATGCTGTTTCCCGAAATCCATACTGAATCTTCTGTTCCTTCGGGAAATGAAAAAATATGTTTTACTCTCAGCGGAAATTCCTGCGGAAACCTTTCGCCTATCAGCCTTGCCATTGGAATGTAAAGGGTATCTACGCCAAGTGGCTCCAAAGGAATATCAGAGATGGATTCATAATTTGAGAAACATTCTATCAAGTCATTTTTTTTTGAATGGATTTTTATTTCATTGCAATTCGGATACTGTTCGGTGTAGCTTTGCGCATCCAGAATAGGCTTTGATTTATTCATAAAAACAATAACTATAAACAGAGCCAAAATTGCTAATAATAGCACGGCAAATAAAACTCTAAGGCTTGGCATACAAGGTTGTTTTTATATTAGTTTTACTTTTCCATAAATGAATTTTTGGCGAAACTGCTCAACAAGCTCCTCGCTTGCCCCTTTAATGGAAATGGAGTGTTTGTCGGCAATTCGGTCTAAAAATGTTATGGCGGCAGAATCCATGGATTGCAAATCGGAAAAATCAAAGGTTAGGCTAAAGAAATCCAAAATGCTTTTTTGCAATTTGTCTAATTGTTCGCCATCAAACATATTTCCCTTGCATATTATATCTGCAGATTCATTGTCAATTTTATTCAACTGCCATTCAAAATTCTGTGCTAAATTGCTCAATTCATTTGCTGCGTTTTTTAAGCTATTCCTAAAATCATCTGAAGTTTTGAAAATGGAGAAAATGCTATCTAACTGGGTTATTTGCAAGAGATTCATTATTTCTGGAGAAACATCCGAAATCACAAAACGCAGGTTGTTTTTGTGCATCATCTGGTGAATTCTCACAAATATTGCAAGATGCGAGCTATAAAGAACACCTACTGGCTCAAGCGATAAAAGCACATCTTGTTTCTTTGTTTTCAAAGCACTCTCTATTTTCGCGAGAACATTATGAAAACCGCCGACCTCAAAGTCAAAGCCCGCGATTTGATAATATCCACCTTTATCTTCAATAGTACATTCTGCCATATTTTATCTCCGTTTAAGAATATAGTAAATGTTACACGGACTCCATTTTAATTGCCCCGGCCATCCAGCTTATCTTCAAATTCAGCAATTCTTGCTTAATTTCTTTGTTGGAGCCAAATATTGAAATTTTAAGGATAGGCGAAATAGAAGCCGCGCTAATCAAAGCGTCCCTATCTGGCATTATTTCTATTAATCTGAGCAGTTTTTTGCGTTTTGCCGTCAATTGGTTCTTGCTGTCTTTGCAAGTGGTTAGCTGCGAGTTGAGGAGTTTTGCTTGGTTCTCAAGTTCAGGGGTCATTTCGGTTGATTTCATTGAAAAGAGCTTGTACTCCAAAATCTCTATTGCCTTGTCTAATTTCTGTATAAGCTCATTTTGCTTTGTCAGTTCCTCTTTGAATTGCTCGCGCTCGTTTTCAACAAGGGTGAATTCATTCACGGATTCTATTTTTCCGCCTATATTTCCGCATTTTATGCGACCGCGAAAAGCTATAGATGTGCTTATGATTTGCCCAGTGCGCGGCATACTCAGATTTTCAGTTTCAATTTGGCAACTGCGAATAAGCCCTTTAACCACAAGGTTTTGGCCAACTATGACTTTTGCATCTTGAATGTTTTCGGCGTTTAAGTTTTTATTTGCGATTATGGTTGCATTATTCAGCCCAAATACGGAGTTTTTTAAGAATACATTGCCACTCTTTGACTCTATACGCGCAGATTCCACAATTCCCTCAATGGATATATTGCCATCGGCAATAACGGAAAAGCCAGCATTTACGTTCCCTTTAACTAGAACATCGCCGGAATATTCAATATTTCCTGTTTTGAAATTCACATCGCCGTTTATCACATAAATGCTGCCTATGCAAATTTCACGGTCCCCTCGCCTGTAAAGGAAGCCGTTTATGGCAGCTACTAGCTTTGTTTCGTTGTCTATGGCTTTGGTGTTCATTCCAACAGGAAGGGCAATGTCTTCGCCTGGGGTTGGCGAGAGAGGCAGCCCAAACACGCTGGTGCCCTGAATGCCCGGAGTTGGCGGAATGCGAGTGCATATAACTTCGCCTTTCTCCACTTGCCTTATGTTATCCCATTTTTTATAGTCTGCGGTGCCGTCTTCATTTAAAAAGGGTTTTGCGTCTGGATCTATGGGTATTATTTCTGTTACAATGGCATCTTTGCCGGCAATAGGCGGGGTTGCAGTGGCAATTATGAATTCTTGCCCACAGATTCCGTTAGTCAAAATTTCGTCTATCATTTCATAGTCTATTCCATAAACAACAGCTTTTTCTGCCATAATAAATAAAACATCTGCTTGTGTTATATTGAGATTGGTTTGCAATATGCCTGCGTTTATGGAAAAGCGCACCTGCATAGGCGTAACTTGCAGGTAAAGATACTTGCGTTTTGCTTCTTCAAAAGATTCAAACGGAGGACCAATTCGCTCTGACTTTCCGGTCTGGGCTTTTATTGTGCTTTCAATTTTTGCAATGTCAAAATTTACAACCTTGTTTATCAGCAGAGTTCTTTTGATTTCTTTTATATCCCAATTTTCAGGGACATATCCCCGCGTAACAGTTAAAAATGTTCCCTCTGGAGATATTCTCCACGAAAGCCATTTATAGCTTTCGTTTATGCTTGTACTTCCAGAAAAACCCATAAAAGGTAAATATAGTAAATAACCCCTATAATCCTACACAAACCTCAAATTAGCGAATTTCAGCACGAATTTTCGCTTTGAGCCGTCTGTGAACAAAATTTCAACTTGAGTGTTCTCTCCTAAGCCGCTTTGCCCCACAATCTTTCCCTCTCCATATTTATTATGAGCGGCAAACTTACCCACCAGCCTTGGCTCAACCTGGCTGTATTCATCGTGTTCATAGACCTGCGTTTTTTCCCTTGGTTTTGCCCTTGCGAAATGCGGGGGGTTTATGGATATTGTGAAAGGATTGCTTTTGGAGGCTAGTCGGTCAAAAAAAATTGTTGAAGTGTCCATCTCTTCTATAAAGCTGGTGGGGCTAAAGCTCTTTTGCTCGCCACGCCAGAATCTGGCTTGGCTCGTGTAAAGAAACAAATGCTTTTTTGCCCTTGTTAATCCAACATAAAAAAGCCGCCTTTCCTCTTCAAGTTTTTCTCTTTTCTCTTCGGGAGTGTACTCTGCTTCGTATGCTTTGCTAGGTAAAATACCCTCGTCACAGCCAGCTATATGCACGCTGTCAAATTCCAAGCCCTTTGCGGAATGCAAGGTCATTAAGGTTACAAAATTTGCGGAGTTTTCGTTTTTGCGGTCTGCGCTTGTTAAAAGAGAAATGTCTTGCAAAAAAAATTCAAGAGTTGCACCTGGATTTTCTTCGCAAAAATCTTCAATACCTCGGAGCATTTCATCTAGGTTGGCTTTTCTGTCGTCTGCGGTGGCAGGGTCGTCTTTTTCCAGATACTCGTTGTATTTTGTGGCTTCTATTATTTTCTTTGTCAAAAAAACTATGGACTCAGTCGGTTCTTGCAAAAAGCCACTCATCATTTTTGCAAAAGGTTCAAGTTTTGGAACGCTAGGCAAAGCATCCCAAAGCGATGTGCCATTCACTTCTGCGTTTTGCTGCAAGGTTTCTATTGTTTTTTTTCCAAGCCCCCTCGGAGGAACATTTATAATTCTGAGGAGTGCTCCATTATCTTTTGGATTCACCAATAGGTGCATATATGCCAAAATATCTTTCACTTCCATTCTATCCCAAAACCTTGTGCCGCCGATTATTATGTTTGGAATTCGCAGTTTGTTAAGCCCAGCTTCTATTAAGCGGCTTTGGGCATTGTTGCGGTAAAACACCGCTGTTTGCGAATAGTTTTGCACACCGAGCGAAAATATTTTTGTCGCTAAAGTGTTTGCCTCTGTATAATCGTCTGCAACCTGTTTTATGTGGATTAACGAGCCTTTTTCCTGATTTGAAAAAACCTTTTTTTCCATCTCTTTAGGGCGTTTGTTGTTCGCTATAACAGAACCGGCAGCTTTGACTATATTTGAGCTTGAACGGTAATTTTCCTCTAGCTTAACTATTTTCACAGGTGCAAAGTCGCGGTGGAAATTTCTTATTATGTTCAAGTTCGCTCCGCGCCAGCCATATATGCTCTGGTCATCGTCTCCTACAACGGTTATGTTTTTGTTGTTGTTTGAGAGCAGCAATTTTAGTAAAATGTATTGCGCATCATTTGTGTCTTGATATTCATCAACAAAAATATATCTAAAATGTTCAGAGAATTGCTCCGCCACAGATGGCACTTTTCTTAAAATCTCGGCAGCACGCAAAAGCAAGTCGTCAAAATCCATCGCGTTTGAATTCATCAGTTGAATTTGATATTCTTCGTAATAGTTCGCTAAAATTTTCTGGTCTTCAAAAATACTTTCTGTCTGCGCTTCTTCGGGGGAAATGCCTCTGTTTTTCCAAGACGAAATTGCCCATGCGATTTTTTTAATCCGTGCGGCATTTGCCAAATCGCCTTCTTTTGGAACAGCTATGAGTTTCAATAATTTCTTTTGGTCATCATCATCGTAAATGGAAAAATTTTTTGTGTATTTCCATTTTAGCGACTCTGCCAAAGCGGAATTTTCAAGGCACACTCTTAAAATTTTCACGGAAAGGCTGTGAAAAGTTCCCATCCAGTCCAAGCGAATATGCGGATATTCCAAAATTTTTGCAATTCTATCTTTCATCTCTTTTGCAGCTTTGTTTGTGAAAGTGACGGCTGCTATTCGCCTTGCTTCAACATTGTGATAAGAAATTAAATGCGCAATTTTATATGCTATTGTGCGGGTTTTGCCAGACCCTGCCCCTGCCAAAATGAGCATTGGTCCTTCAACGGTAAGGGCGGCTTCGTATTGGACGGGGCTGAGTTCCCGCTGGAGAATTTCGGGGGTTATGGAGAGCATTCAAAGCCTCTTAGCTTATCCAACTCCAATTTTTTATCTTTGCTTCGCATAAGAATTTCGCCAATAAGAACTGCATCCACATTGCCAAGTGCCAAAATATCTTCCCTAGTTTTTATTCCGCTCTCCGCCACAAATAATATATTATCTGGAACCAATTTGCGTAACTTTGCGCTTGTTTCAAGAGCAACCTCAAAATTTTTCAAATCGCGGTTATTCACGCCTATTATTCTAGCCCCCGCCTCAAGTGCAAATTTCACCTCGCTCTCATTATGCGTTTCCACCAACGCCGATAATCCTAATTCATTTGCAATGTCAATATACTCTTTCAAGGTTTTTGCATCAATCAAAGCGCAAATAAACAGCACCGTAGATGCTCCAATGGTTTTGGCTTCATATATTTGGTAAGAGTCTATGATAAAATCTTTTCGTAGCAGCGGCAATTTTACTGCCTTTGATATTTCGGTGAGATATAAATCGCTTCCCATAAAAAAGTCCGGCTCGGTTAGCACGGAAATTGCGCTGGCTCCGGCTGCTTCATATTCGCAGGCAATTTCCAGATAAGGAAAATTTTCCGCAATTATTCCCTTTGATGGAGAAGCCTTTTTTACCTCGCATATAAAAGATAATCCTGGTTTAGAAATTGCTTTTTCAAACACAAAATCACCTTTGGGGAGTGCTTGCGCCTGCCTTTTTATTTCGGCGAATGGAACTTTTTTCTTCACATTCTCAACACGTTCACGAGTTTTGTCTGCTATTTTATCTAGAATCATTTTTCCTCTTCTCCAATTCTTTCAATCTCTCCGCAAGCATTTTTTCTTTTCCGTATTCCGTAGGTTCGTAAAATTCAGAGCCTTTTAATTTTTCTGGCAAATGCTCCTGCCCCGCATAAGCACCGGGCACATCGTGGTCGTATTGATAGCCTTTGCCATAACCCAAATCTTTGCCCACCTTTGTAACGGAATTTCTAAATGCCCTTGGAACAGGCAAAGTTCCGGTTTGCTTAATGCAACCATTCACCTTTGCACCCATAATTTCAAGGCTATTGCTCTTTGGCGCAAGGCTTAGATAAACGGTTAGTTCATCAAGGGCAATTAAACCTTCCGGCACTCCCATAAAATCAAAGGCTTCAAGAGCCGCCGTTGCAAGCAACAAGGCGTTTGGGTCTGCAAGCCCAATATCTTCCATAGACATTCGCATCAAACGGCGCAAAATATAACGTGGGTCTTCGCCTCCGTCTAACATTCTGTGGAGCCAATAAACCGCAGCCTGCACATCGCTGCCTCTAACAGACTTGTGCAAAACGCTGATTAAATTATAATGCTCTTCGCCGTGCTTGTCGTAGCGAAGCGGTTTTTTATATTGAATTTGCTCCATCAATTCTGGCGTTATTTCTGCCTCGCCCTGAATTGCATTCGCAAGCCATTCAAGCTGGTTCAACAAAAAGCGAGCATCGCCATCTGCCTGCCCTATCAATTTTTGCGTTGCTTGTTCAGACACGCTCAAATCTTTTCTCTTTAATCCGCGAGGGTGTGTGTGCAAAGCGCTTTCCATTAGATTTTGCATATCCTGTTCGGAGAGAGGTCCAAATAGAATTAGTTGGCAACGAGAGAGCAAAGCGGAATTCACCTCAAATCCTGGATTTTCAGTGGTGGCTCCAATTAAAGTGACGGTTCCGTTTTCCACCGCGCCCAAAAGAGAATCTTGCTGTGCCTTGTTAAAGCGGTGTATTTCGTCTATGAATAAAATTGTTTCCCTGCCGTTTTCCTTATACGTTCTTGACTCATCCAAAATAGTTTTTACCTCTTTCACCCCGCTAGAAACCGCAGACAAAGCCACAAAGCGTTTTTTTCCGTGATTTTTAATAACATTAGCAAGGCTAGTTTTTCCGCAGCCAGGCGGTCCCCAAAAAATCATGCTAGGCACATTGCCGCTCAAAATAGCGGTTCTGAGCATACTCGTTTCCCCCAAAATGCGTTGCTGCCCCAAAAATTCGTCCAAATTTTGAGGTCTCATTCTTTCTGCAAGAGGAGTGTTGTTCATTTGGGGGTAATTTAGATTTTTTCTACATTAATATTTAATTTGCAAACGGAGAAATTATGCAGCCAAAAATCCACGAAAACAGGAGGGCTAAACTATGAGTGATTCAAAATTACTGGTATCCGGCAACGGCATAGGAAATCCAGAGATTTCCACTTCACAGAAAGATGCAGTAATTCATGCGGTAGGGAATACAACTGTTTGTTTATTTGCATTCTGGTTTTCTACCAGAGGATTTCCCATTTTCTGGACTATGACAGAGTTTATTCTTGCGGTGGTTTTTGGTGCACAAGCTGCCTTGGCACTCTATTTTAGAAGTCATATTTCAAAAATAATAGAAGCCACCAATATTAATGTTTATGAAGATGGTATCAAAGGTGTAGTTGTTGACAAGGATTTTGCTGTAGATTATAAACTGATTTGTTGGAGCATTGGTTGGAATAAAGCGAAACTTATCAGTTTTGATTTTGCTTTCAAGCAGATATCATCGGTAACTTTGGAGGATAATGCGATAATAATTAACGCATCAGGAATGAATTATAAATGTTTTGTTTCAAACGGTTCAGAAATTCAAACTGCCATCAACAATAAAATCCGAAATGTTTCTTAATACACCCTAACCCAATCAGTTTTATACTCAACAGCATCGCCGCGCTGCTTCATCAAACCAATGCCGAGTTTTTTGGCTTCCTGAACAACCCTGTCTTTGAGAACCAAAGAGCCAATTCCCAAATACAGTTTACATTTTGCATATTTGGGATATAGAAACCTGAAATTCGGCACTTTCTTTTCTACTAGTTCCTTAAGGTCTTTTAAATTCGCTTTGTACTTAGCCTCTATAAGGGCTAGGGAATCGCCATTATGCAAAACAATATCAAACTGTGCCTTAATCTCTGTTTTATCTGGCATTGTTTTTTTGCCGTTAAATTTGTTGCTTATAACGTCAAAATGAATACCTGCAAAGGTCATTGTTTTTTCTAGTGAATTGTAAAAGAATTCCTCTGCGAAATCCCCGTTACTGTTGCTGATGCCGCCGATTTCTTTGTGCATAGCCCAGAATTTTTTGTCAAAATCCTCGCGTTCTTTTTGCCATTTTCGGTCGATTTCCTTGTGCAAATCTCTTAACTCCTGGTCTGTCATAAATATCCTCATTTTGGGTTTTATTATATAAATATAGCTATAAATTTAGAAAAATGGGCAAGAAAAAGCAAAACCCTTTCATTTTGCATACAATTGTTGACAAAATTTTTACCCCAAAATGCGCTGCTGCCCCAAAAATTCGTCCAAATTTTGAGGTCTCATTCTTTCTGCAAGAGGAGTGTTGTTCATTTGGAGGTAATTTAGAAAAGACTATTTTCTATATTTACACCTAAATATGCCTTTTAGCAATAAAACAATTTTTGGCAGGGCTTGCACCGCAAGCTCTAAAATTGATTTTTCCGATTTGCTTTTAAATGCCCCAAATATGCAAAATAAGCCATTCTTTTTTCAAGTGGCGAAAAATGGTTCCGAAGCTGCGTATCGCCAAATTTGGGCATCTAGAATGCGTTTAAACGCAAATCTGCCCCCCCCCCCCCCCCC
>Ga0268262_10007589_pt1 | contig 10064 bp, 21 predicted proteins | sample TergutNc150P3_FD_190354 | JGI IMG/M metagenome (GOLD analysis project Ga0268262, IMG submission 190354) | Nasutitermes corniger P3 segment gut microbial community from laboratory colony in Florida, USA - Nc150 P3 (SPAdes) (version 2) | ecosystem: Host-associated > Arthropoda: Insects >...
AAAACAGCTTATTCAGGTTCGCGGATCGGTTCCCGGAAACAACGGCGGACTCGTGCTTGTCCGCGCCGCGGTGAAAAGGTAGAAAACAATGAATAGTAAAGTTTATTCAAAAGAAGGCAAGGAACTTAGATCCATAGAATTGTCGGACGAAGTCTTCGGCCTTCCGGAGAACGAGGCTTTGATCTGGTCGGCGATTAACAACGAGCTTGCCAACAAGAGGCAGGGCAACGCCTGTACCAAGGGCCGCGCCGAAGTTCACGGTTCCAACGCCAAGCCCTACAAGCAGAAAGGCACCGGGCGCGCGAGACGCGGCGACAAGAAGTCGCCGGTACTGGTCGGCGGCGGCGTTATTTTCGGGCCCAAACCCAAGGATTATTCCTACGCCATGCCGAAAAAGGCTAAACGCAAAGCCTTAAAAACCATCCTGAGCCTTAAAGCCCAGAATGATATGTTAAAAATTATCGAGGACTTTTCGATTGAAACAGGAAAAACAAAAGACCTTGCCGGACTGCTTGACAACTTCAACCCCGGCACAAGAACGGTTCTTATTTTAAAAGACGACGACCCGAAGCTCAAAAGGGCGGCCGCCAATATCCCCTGGCTCACCTATCTTTCCTATAACCGCCTGCGCGCCCATGACCTTTTCTACGGCCGCCAGGTGCTTGTGCTGGAAACGGCGGCAAAGAACCTCAATGAATTTTACAGCTCCAGGGAGGACGCATGAACCAATACGAAGATATTTTAATCGAGCCGGTTCTTTCCGAAAAAGCGAACCTTCTGCGCGAGCAGGGCAAATATGTGTTCAAGGTTGATCCGAAAGCGAACAAGATTCAAATTAAAGAAGCTGTGCGCCGGATGTTCAATGTCCATCCCATCTCCTGTACGGTGATGGTAGTAGGCGGCAAGCCGAAACGCCTGCGAAACCGCGCCGGTTACACGGCGACATGGAAGAAGGCCATTGTGCGTCTTCCCAAAGACGAGAAGATCGCCGTCTTCGAGGGCGTATAGGGGATTAGCATGGGTATTAAATCATATAAACCGATTACGCCGGGTATGCGTCAGTGGACCAGTCTTGATTTCTCCGACCTGACTCCCGGCGCGAAACCGGAAAAGACGCTTACCAGCGGCAAGCCCGCGAGAGCCGGCCGCGATTCCAACGGCAGGATCAGCGTGCGCCACAAGGGCGGCGGACACAAGCGCCGTTACCGCGAAATTGATTTCAAACGCGACAAAACCGGCGTTCCCGGCAAAGTCGTTTCCATTGAATACGATCCGAACCGCAGCGCCAACATCGCCCTGATTTTTTACAAGGACGGCGACAAGCGCTACATTATAGCCCCCAAAGGCCTCGCCGTCGGCAGCACAATCCTCAGCGGGCCGAACGCCCCCATTGAGACGGGCAACGCGCTTCCCCTTGAAAATATCCCCCTGGGCTTTACCATATGCAATATCGAGTTGACACTTGGCAAAGGCGCGCAGATGGCGCGTTCAGCCGGAGCAGGAGCGTTAATCGTTGCCAAGGAAGGCGACTATGTCACCATCAAGCTGCCTTCAGGAGAAGTTCGCATGGTATTCAAAAAATGTTATGCGACAATCGGGGCTGTCGGCAACGAAGACCACATGAACACATCCCTTGGAAAAGCGGGACGCAAACGCTGGCTAGGCGTGCGCCCGACTGTCAGGGGAATGGCGATGAACCCCGTGGATCACCCCCACGGCGGCGGCGAGGGAAGAAGCAAGGGTATACATCCTGTTTCTCCCTGGGGCCAGCCGACAAAAGGTTACAAGACCAGGAAAAAGCACAAACCATCTTCCCGGTTTATTGTAAGCCGCGGCAAGAAAAAGTAAGTATAGGAAGGTAGGATGTCAAGGTCGGTCAAAAAAGGCCCTTTCATAGAAAAGAGCCTGTACAAGAAGGTGCTTGAATTGAGCAAGTCCGGGGACAGGAAGATGATTAAAACCTATTCCCGCTGTTCAACCATTATTCCCGAAATGGTCGGAGGAACCATATCGGTGCATAACGGAAAAACCTGGGTTCCCGTGTATATCACGGAAAACCTTGTCGGACATAAGCTTGGCGAATTCGCCCCGACCCGGATTTTCCGGGGACACTCGGGATCGGATAAAAAGGCCGCCGCGAAATAGACAATAGGTAGGAATATGGAAAAGAAATCCGGTTACAGGGCAGTTAGCAAGTATCTTTTGGGCTCGCCCTTTAAAGTAAGGCCAGTCGCCGATCTCGTTCGCCGCCGCTCATATCCGGACGCAATGTCCGTGCTTGAGAACATCCCGCATAAGGGCGCGCGGCTTATCCGCAAGACGGTAAAGTCGGCGGCTTCAAACGCCCTTTCCGGGAACAAGCAGCTTGATGAAGATATGCTGTACGTGCGGGAGATTTTTATTGACGAGGGCCCAAGGCTCAAGAGGGTCTGGTTCAGGGGCAGGGGCAGGGCCGATATGCAGCTTAAAAGAATGTGTCACATAACCGTAGTAATTGGCGAGACCACAATGCCCGGAACGGGCAATGTCGCAGCAGGAAAATCTGCGGGCGAAAAAACGGCCACAAAGGCGGGTAAGTAATGGGACAGAAAGTAAACCCAATAGGGCTTCGAGTCGGAATCAACAGAACCTGGGGTTCCCGCTGGTATGTGGATCCCAAGGAATACGCAGACACGCTGCATGAGGACCTTAAGCTCCGCAAGCAGATCATGGGTATGCCGGAAACAAAGGGCGCGGATATTGCCGAGCTTGAGATTATACGTCATCCCCAGCGCGTAACGATTACAATCCATACAGCGAGGCCCGGCGTTATTATCGGGGTCAAGGGCGCTAATATAGAAAAGATCGGCGCCGAACTGCAGAAGAACACGGCAAAAAAGATTCAGATAAAGATAAAGGAAATACGCAACGCGGAGGGCAACGCCCAGATCATCGCCCAGAATATCGCGCGGCAGCTTTTGGCGCGCTCGTCTTTCAGGCGGACAATGAAGCAGGCGATTTCCAACGCGATGAAAAAAGGCAACGCCCAGGGCGTAAAGGTAAGGCTTTCAGGCAGGCTTGGCGGCGCGGAAATGTCGCGCACCGAGGAAGCCAAAGAGGGCCGCATACCGCTTCACACCCTGCGCGCTGATATTGAATACGGTTTTGCCGAAGCGCAGACCACCTTCGGGGCCATAGGCGTCAAGGTGTGGGTGTACAACGGCATGAAATTCGGAAAAGAACAAAAAGAAGACGCGGGGGCGCTTGTCCGCAAGCGGCGGGAACGCGCTCCTGGCGGCAGAGGTTAAATTATGTTAAGCCCAAAAAGAGTTAAGCGCCGCAAGGTGCAAAGGGGCAGAATGCCCGGAAACGCCACAAGGTGCAACACTGTGGTGTTCGGCGAATACGCCCTGGTCGCCATGGAGCGGATGTGGATCACCAACAGGCAGATAGAAGCGGCCCGTATCGCGCTTAACCGCCATATAAAACGCGGCGGCAAGATATGGATTCGCATTTTCCCGGACAAGCCTTTTTCCAAGAAGCCGGCGGAAACCCGCATGGGCAAGGGAAAGGGCGGTCCTGAATACTGGGTCGCGGTTGTAAAGCCGGGAACCGTTATGTTCGAGCTGGGCGGCGGCATTAACATCGCTCTCGCCCAGGAAGCTATGACCCTCGCGGGATCAAAGCTGCCGATTAAAACAAAGTTTGTTGCCCGTTCCGATATGGAACTGGGGGCTTAGGAGCGCTGCGGTGAAAAATTCATTTAAGAGTCTTTCTTACCAGGAGCTTAAAGCCAAGAGGGAAGAGCTGAAAAAGAAGTTCATGGATCTGCGTTTCCAGATGGTTATAGGCCATGTGGACAATCCCCTGCAGAAGCGCATAATGCGCCGGCAGATCGCAAGGCTTAACACACTTATCCATGCGCATGATCTTGAGGTAAGGAGAGAGGCGGCGATAAAGGCAATGCAGGAACTTCAGCATTCAATGAACAACCTGCAGGGCCCGGCCCACATGGAGGTGTAATCAATGTCTGAAGAAAAAATTGAGGCCGTAAAAGCCAAAAGCGGCAAAAAAGAATTTGTGGGGATTGTCAAAAGCGACAAGATGATGAAAACCATCGTGGTCGCCATAGAGACGATGAAGCTCCATCCCCTGTACAAGAAATACGTCAAGAGGACCAAAAAGGTAAAGGCCCATGACGAGAAAAATGACGCGAAGATCGGCGACAGGGTTCGTGTAATTGAGAGCCGCCCTCTGAGCAAGGAAAAACACTGGAAGCTGGTGGAAATCATCGAGCGCGCCAAATAAGGGAGTAACGGAAAATGATACAAGTGGAATCCTTCCTGAATGTGGCGGATAATTCAGGAGCCAAGCGCGCCCAATGCATAAAGGTTCTGGGCGGCAGCAAAAGGCGCTACGCCAGCATCGGGGATATTATTGTTGTGGCGATAAAAGAAGCCCTGCCGACATCGGCCATCAAGAAAGGCTCGGTGGAAAAGGCGGTTATAGTTCGGACCCACAAGGAGTACCGGCGGCCTGACGGAACATATATCCGTTTCAGCGACAACGCCTGCGTAATTATAGACGCCGCGTTGAATCCCAAGGGCAAGCGTATCTTCGGGCCTGTGGCGAGGGAGCTCCGGGAGAAAGGGGAATTTATGAAAATAGTGTCCCTTGCTCCGGAGGTATTGTAGGAGTAATCATGACAGAAGCGGCGCATAAATTTAAACTGAAAAAAGATGACACCGTTGAGATCATTGCCGGAAAGGACAAGGGCAAACGGGGAAGGATTCTCAAGATACTGCGCGACAAGGACCGCATAATAGTGGAAGGGGCCAACATCGTCAAGAAGGCCAAGAAACGCAGGAACCAGCAGGACAGGGGCGGCATTGTCGAGATAGAAGCGGCGATACACAGTTCCAACCTGATGATTGTCTGCAAAAAATGCGGGCCCACGCGGATAGGATACAAGATTAGCGGAGACAACAAAACAAGGGTCTGCAGGAAATGCGGGGAGGCGTTATAATGGCGGATAAATACGTACCTCGGCTGAAAAAAATATATAAAGATCAGATCGCCCCCGAGCTGTTCAAGGAATTCAGCTATAAGTCGCCTATGCAGATTCCCAAACTGGAAAAAATAGTTGTGAGCATGGGCGTTGGCGAGGCGCTGGTGAACAAGAAGCTTCTTGACGAGGCTATCACCACACTCACACAGATAACCGGCCAGAAGGCGATCAAGACAAAAGCGAAAAAGAGCATCGCAAACTTTAAAATAAGGGCGGGGCAGGAAATAGGGGCGAAGGTTACGCTTCGCGGATCCATGATGTACGAGTTTTTTGACCGCCTGGTAAATGTCGCTCTTCCGCGCGTAAAGGACTTCCGCGGCATAAGCCAGAACGCCTTTGACGGACACGGGAATTATTCAATGGGGATAGAGGAACAGATCATCTTCCCGGAAATTGATTTTGATAAAATTGAGAAGGTAGCCGGTCTGAACATTTGTATTGTGACATCGGCTAGAACGGATGAGGAAGCGAAAGCCTTCCTTGGCAAATTTGGGATGCCGTTCAGAAAGTAAAGGGCGAGAGTCCAGGAGGTAGCATGGCAAGAAAAGCGATGATCATTAAGGCGCAGCGGACGCCTAAATATAAAACGAGAAAAGTTAACCGGTGCAGAATCTGCGGAAGGGCAAGGGGCTATCTGCGGAAATATGAAATGTGCCGCCTTTGCTTCCGCAAACTCGCGAGCGAAGGCCTTATTCCCGGCGTAACCAAATCGAGCTGGTAGGAGGACAGGATGAGCATATCTGATCCCGTTGCTGACATGCTGACAAAGATCCGGAACGCCGGAATGTCAAAGCACGAAAAAGTTGATATTCCCACCTCCAGACTTAAACTTGAGATTGTAAAGATCATGAAGACTGAAGGTTATATCAAAAACTTTAAAAAGGTTAACCAGGACGGCTTAAATGTTATTAGGGTTTTCCTTAAATATGACGATTCAACGGCCCCGATTATTCACGGCATTGAAAAGGTGTCAAAACCCGGCCGCCGCGTGTACATGGGCTATAAAAGCATGCCGAGAATTTTCAACGGCTATGGAACCCTGATCGTTTCAACGTCACAGGGAGTAACAACCGGCAAGAAAGCCGCCGAGAAAAAAGTCGGCGGTGAAATAATCTGTTCGGTGTGGTGAGGTAATAAAATGTCGCGCATTGGAAAAATACCGGTCAAGCTTCCCAAAGGGGTAAAGGTGTCATTCGCCAACGAGCAAATGACCGTCGAGGGCCCCAAGGGAAAACTGACGCAGAAATACCATCCCGTCATTTCCTTTGAGAGCAAGGGCGACGAGATAATCGTAAGCCGGGTCAACGATGAAAAACAGGTAAAGGCCTTTCACGGTCTGTACCGGAATCTGCTTAACAATATGGTAAAGGGAGTTTCCGAAGGTTTTTCCAAGACCCTGATTATAACCGGCGTAGGCTACCGCGCCGAGGTGCAGGGCAAATTGCTTGTCATGAACCTTGGTTATTCAAATGATATTTTTGTCGGCATTCCCGCCGGAATCAACATCGCCGCGGAAGGCGGCACAAAAGTTGTTGTCAGCGGGATTGACAAGCAGAGGGTGGGGGAGCTTGCCGCCCAGATACGCAAGCTGAGGCCGCCCGAGCCTTACAAGGGCAAGGGTATCCGTTATGAGGATGAACATATCCGGCGTAAAGTTGGGAAATCGGGCGTAAAATAACTTCGTTATTTTACGCCTCGGAGAAATTGCAAAGCAATTTCTCCAGGGAAGGAGTTAAGGAAAGGGTTATATGTTACAGAAAATGTTGGAAAAAGACCGGAAACGGCTTAAAAGGAAAGTGCATATCCGCAAAAGGATTTCCGGCACGGCCGAGCGGCCCAGAATGACCGTTACGCGAAGCAACCGCAGGCTGTCCGTCCAGATTGTTGACGACGCGAAAGGCCAAACCCTGGCTTCCGCATCCACTCTGGAGAAGGAACTGCGGAGCATCAAGGCTACCGTAGCCGGGGCAACGCAGCTTGGCGAGTTGTTCGGCAAGCGGCTTTTGGAAAAGAATATTAAGACCGTGGTCTTTGACCGCAACGGGTATTTGTACCACGGTATAGTCAAGGCTTTGGCCGACGGAACCCGGAAAGCCGGGATACAGTTCTAAGAGGTTAGAGATGGATAAAGAGATTGAAGAAGCCGCAAGCGCGGGCGCCGACGGTTTAAACGCGGATGAAGACATTGTTTCCACGGACGCTCAGGTTGAAGCCGCCGGGACTGCAGCTCCGGAAGCGGAAGCTGCACCGGCCAGACATTACGGCCGCGGCGAAGGCAGAGGCGAGGGCCGCAGGGGACGCGGGCGCGACCGCGACAGAGAGCCGGCCGAGAAAGAATTTATTGAAAAGCTGGTAAAGCTTAACCGCACCGCCAAAGTTGTAAAGGGCGGCCGGCGTTTTTCTTTTTCCGCGCTTACGGTCATCGGCGACCGCAAGGGCAATGTGGGTTACGGCTTCGGCAAGGCCAACGACGTTTCCGAGGCCATCCGCAAGAGCATCGACAAGGCAAAGCGCAACATGGTGAAGCTGCCCGTGAAAAACGGCACGATTCCCCATGAGGTAACAGGTTATTTCAAGGCTTCGCAGGTTCTGCTTAAACCGGCCTGCTCCGGAACCGGCATTATCGCCGGAGGGCCGGTGCGCGCGATTATGGAAGCCGGCGGCGTAACCGACATACTTTCAAAGTCAATCGGCGCGGCCAGCCAGTATAACGTGGTCAAGGCGACTTTCGACTGCATCAGCAGGATGATGGACGCGAAGACAATAGCCAAAAACAGGGGCAAGTCCCTGACCGAGCTGTGGGGTTAGCATGAAACAAGTTTCATGTTCGATTATTATGTGCGGCTATGCAGCCGCATGGGATAGAGGTTAGTATGGCGAAAATACGCATAACGCTTGTAAGGAGTACCATTAGATGCCTTCCCAAGCAGCGCGCCACGGTTCGCACCCTGGGGCTCCGCAAGATTGGATCGCATAACGATATTGAAGACAATCCGGCGGTGCGCGGAATGGTAAGGGCCGTGTCCCACCTTGTTTCCGTGGAGGATATAAAATAATGGCTCATGATTTTAATTTGCACGCCCCGGTCGGCGCGAATAAAAAGAAACGGATCGTCGGACGCGGACAGGGCTCAGGCAGGGGTACAACCGCCGGTAAAGGCAATAAAGGCCAGCAGTCACGCTCGGGCGGCAAGACATACATAGGCTTTGAAGGCGGGCAGATGCCCCTGTACAGAAGGCTGGCCCATCGCGGCTTTTCCAACTACCCCTTCAGAAAGGAATGGGAGATAGTCAACCTTGGCGAGATCGAAAGCCGTTACTCCGCGGGCGAAACCGTTGACGCGGCCACCCTTATACAGAAGGGGCTCGTCAAGAAAAGCCACCCTGTAAAAATTCTCGCGGTAGGCGATTTGACAAAGAAATTAAGTTTCAATGTCGCGGCGGTTTCCGCTACGGCAAAAGAAAAAATTGAAAAACTTGGATGCGCCCTGACCTTAAATCCGCCGAGAGACAAGGCGCGGCCAAAGATAAAAAAAGGGAAGAAGAATGGCTAATCCCCTTATCGGGTTGTTCAGAGTAAAGGAACTCAGGGAGCGGATCCTCTTCACCGCCGCCATGCTGGTTGTATTCAGAATCGGCGCGGTGTTCCCCATACCGGGGATCAACGTAAGGGAGCTTTCCGCTTATTTCCTTTCGCAGTCGAATTCGGGGAACCCCATAGTCGACTATCTGGACTTCTTCGCGGGTGGCGCGTTCTCAAATTTCTCGGTGTTCATGCTGGGTATCATGCCCTACATTTCCATGTCGATTATCATGCAGCTTTTGCTTATCGTGTTTCCCAGCCTGAAAAAAATATCCCAGGAAGACGGCGGACGCAAAAAAATACAGCAATGGCAGCGTTACGGGACCGTAGTGGTCTGCCTTATCCAGTCCTTCGCAGTTACGCAGTACGCGCAGAGCATTTCCCGCAGCGTGGAAAATCTTCTTAATATAGGAATGCTGCCATTTACCCTTATCGCCATGCTTACGGTTACCACGGGAACAATGTTCCTCATGTGGATAGGCGAGCAGATAACAAAGCGCGGCATAGGCAACGGCATATCGCTTTTGATATTTGCCGGTATTGTCGCGCGGCTTCCCCACGCGGTGTGGGAACTCGGCGGCAGGGTGCGCGACGGGCAGTTAAACCTTGTGTTTGTTATCGTTGTACTTCTGATGTTTGTGGCGGTAGTTGCCCTGGTTGTGTTCGAGCAGCAGGGGCAGCGCAAGATTCCGGTTAACTACGCAAAGCGCGTTGTCGGAAGGAGAATGTACGGAGCGCAGAACACCTACATACCTTTCAAGATTAACCCGTCAGGCGTCATTCCCGTAATCTTCGCCTCGTCGATCCTAACCTTCCCTCTGCAGATAGCGTCGACCATAGGCGGCAACGTGCCCTGGCTCGCGAATGTGGCCAGAGTGTTAAGCCCCCGCGGCACGATGTACAATATATTGTATGTGGCGCTTATCATTTTCTTCGCGTATTTCTACACGCAGGTGTCGCTTAACCCCATAGAGATCGCGAAGCAGATAAGGGAGAACGGCGGTTCCATTCCCGGAATCAGGACTGAGCGTATAGAAGAGTACCTCACAAGGATTCTTAACCGTATCGTTCTGCCCGGCTCGCTTTATTTGGCGTTTATCGCCGTTATCCCGACCATTATACAATGGGCGTTTAAGTTCCCCTCGTCAATTTCCTATCTGTTGGGAGGCACTTCCCTCCTCATCATGGTAGGTGTTGATCTGGACACCATGAGCCAGATTGAGGGATTGTTGAAGATGCACCACCACGAGGGCCTTACCAGAAAGGGAAGACTCCGTGGGCGGAATTTGTAATGAACTTTAGTTCAAGGAGTATGAGATGAAAGTCCGGACAAGCGTGAAACCTATTTGCGATAAATGCAAGGTTATTAAACGGAACGGTATTGTTCGCATTATTTGCGAAAATCCCAAACATAAGCAGAAACAGGGCTAGGAGG
>Ga0268262_10007590_pt1 | contig 10063 bp, 4 predicted proteins | sample TergutNc150P3_FD_190354 | JGI IMG/M metagenome (GOLD analysis project Ga0268262, IMG submission 190354) | Nasutitermes corniger P3 segment gut microbial community from laboratory colony in Florida, USA - Nc150 P3 (SPAdes) (version 2) | ecosystem: Host-associated > Arthropoda: Insects > Digestive...
CATAATATAACTGCGATTTGTTTTTTCAAGATAAGCCTCCTGGTTGGTTTTTGTTATCTAAAACCATCAAAGAATAACGGTTTAATTATTAGTTAATAATAATATATTTGTTAAAATTTGGTTAAACCCTTAATACAAAAAAGTTTTTATCAAATTTACATTCTAATTAACAACAAAGGGCTGTCCGAAAAGGGCAGCCCTTTGTTTAATAATTTTTTCATAATCTATTAATAATCTTCTAACAATAAAACAAGCCCAAAAGTGTAAAGTATAAAGTAAGTTTTGTAAATTTTTATGTTTTTGAGGAGAAAGACAATGAAAAAAACAGTCAGGGCGCGCATTGCGCCGGCAGCAATTATCGCGCTGATCGCGATAATCGGATTTGTGACGGTGGGATGTTCCCAGCCTATCGGACAACCCTACAATACAGTTCCAGTAGAAGAAGATTTTGACATTAGCGATCTGTCGGCTCCCTTTGACGGCAGCCCCAAAGAGGTAAGCATAACACCTAAAGCAGGCAAATCATACGGTTCAATAACTGTCTACTATACAGGTATAGACGGCACGGAATACGGCAAAAGTACAACCCCGCCTTCTGATATTGGCAAGTACGCCGTTACCTTTGACGTTTCGGGAATAGTCGGCTATAAGGCGGCGACCGGCTTGATCGCGGGAACGCTATGGATTATAGAAGAAAGCGACGATGACGCTGACCCAATAGAGGAAGATTTTGACATTAGCGGTCATTCGGCGATTTATGACGGCGAGCCTAAAGCGGTAATAATAACGCCCAAAGCGGATAAGTCCCAGGGGACGATAACCGTTTATTATGGCGGTGATACCGCCGAGCCATCGGATGTCGGCAGCTACGTGGTTACCTTTAATGTTGCCGCGGCGGAAGGCTTTAAAGCGGCAGCCGGCCTGATCGCGGGAACGCTGACGATTAGCGAACAAAGCGCCGATGCCGTTGATCCAATAAAAGAAGATTTTGATATTGAAGGACTTTCGGCGATTTATGATGGACAACACAAAGAGGTAAGCATAACGCCCAAAGCGGGCAAATCAGAAGGCGCAATAACCGTCTACTATACAGGTATAGATGGCACGGTTTACGCCAAAAGTACAACCCCGCCTTTGACAGCCGGTAAATACGCCGTTACCTTTGACGTTGCGGCGGCATTAGGCTATAAGAAAGCGGCCGATCTGGACGCGGGAACGCTCGTTATTATTCCAGGCCCTTATACAATAACATTTAACAAAAACGGCGGGGAAACGGAAGCAAATCCAAAAACTGTAATGGTTTCATCTCCGGCAACTACTGTTGAAAACCTGCCTGAGCCGCCGACACGGACAGGCTATACCTTTGCCGGTTGGAGCACGTCATCCGGCAGTACGGGAACGCCTTTTGACACAACAACAACCGTAACCGGAAACAGGACTGTTTACGCAAAGTGGAATTTAAATATTTTAACTATCAACTATGCCCCGGGTGAAGAAGGGGAAGGCCAAGGCCCGGCAAGCCCGGCAGCGGCGAATTACGGAACCAGGGTTACCATACCCGAAAATACATATACCCACATTTTGGGCGGGACTTTTACCGGGTGGAAACTGTCAGATTCTGATACCATTTACCAGGTGGGAGACAACCCAACTGTGGCCAGCCTGTCACCGGTTATTGCCGCCGGTAACGCAAGTATAACGCTGACCGCGACATGGAAATACGCCCCCAGCAGTAACGCCAATATCAGGGCGGTTTCCGGCGAAGGAACCAACAAACTTTACGGTTTGTACATGGCCGGTATGCCCGGAGTAAGCAACGGTGAGCCGAGAGCTACCGCGGAAGGTTTTACTGACACAACGGATACAATTATCGTAAACTACACCCTGGCCAGGATCGAGAGAAGCATAGTGGTTATTGTTGAGGACGAAAAAGTATCCAAAGTAGAGTTTGGAAAGAACGCCGGAGCGGATTCAGTCAGCAGTACGCCTCCGTCTTCGTGGACAACCTTGACAAAAAATGATGACTATTCAACACCGGATACTGTTGGCAAGAGATGGGTAGGTTCGGTGTCCGGAACACCCGATGGTACCAAAACAGGATTTTATGTGAGGATAACCGCGCAGGACGGTACGCAGCAGGTTTACCGTTATGTGCAGCATTATTCAACCTCCAGCAGCGATGGTGCGTATCGGGGCGAGCTTAATACTTTGACCATTGGCGGAAAAAGCGTTATAAGCGGCGGCAGTGTACAATCGGGCCAATCTAAAGGCACTTTCGCCGGCTCGTGGAACAAAACGGTTGCTCCGAACTTTGAGCCCGGACAAGTAACAGTATTTTCAGCGGACAGTAATTTAACACTTAACGCTGTGTTTACTAATGGAGACGGTCAATCCGTACAATGGGCCAAAGTTTCCGCGGCTGGCTGGCCGTTAAAGGAAAACAGCGCGGTAACCTTTAGCGAAGTTACATCCGGTATGACCCTCAACACCACTGTCAGCGATGTTAAGAATGGGGATTATATAATAATCCGGATGAATTCCAAAGAAAATACTTACGCCTCGCTCAACACCCATTACATTATCAAGGTAAATGTTCAATTTCCATATACCTTGTCGATTAACTATGCCGGCGGCGGCGGTACCGGTTCCGCTCCAGCAAGCCCGACATCGGCGGCTTTAGGAACCAATATTACCATGCCCGCCAATACCTATAGCTACAGCGGCAAATATTTCGTCGCATGGGAGGTGTCCGGAACGGGTTCCATAGCGGGTACTTATTTTGCGGGTGCAAGCGCGGCCGTATCTGATTTATCAACGGCTATTGCCGACGGTAACGCAAGCATAACGCTGACCGCTGCATGGACTGACCGCAACCCCAGCAAAAACGCCAATATCAGGGCGGTTTCCGGCGAAGGAACCAACAAGCTTTACGGCTTGTACATGGCCGGTATACCCGGAGTCAGCAACGGTGAGCCGAAAGCGACTGCGGAAGGTTTTACGAACACAAATGAAACACTGATGGTAAATGCCACCTTGGCCGGAATCGCCAGGAGCATAGTGGTTATTGTTGAGGATGAATATGTATCCAAAGTAGAGATTGGACAGAACTCAGGCGGGTCGTCCTCCCCTACCAGCACCGCTCCGTCTTCGTGGACACCCCTGACCAAGAATGACGACTATACCACACAGAATACGGTTGGCAAAAGATGGGTAGGTTCGATGTCGGGAACACCACCTAATACCAAAACAGGAATTTATGTGCGAATAACCGCGGAAGACGGTACACAACAGGTTTACCGTTATGTGCAGCATTATTCAACCTCAGGCGGCGGCAGCTCCGCGTATCGGGGTGAGGCAACAAGCCTGAGCATCGGCGGAACAGCGGTTATAACCAGCAACAGCGTGCAATCGCCCCACAGTAAAGGCACTTTCGCCGGCTGGTGGAACAAAACAGTTGCTCCGAACTTTGAACCTGGATCGGTGACAATACCGGCATCAGCGGTAACGAACGGCAATGTAACACTTAGCGCTGTGTTTAATAATGGAGATGGTCTATCCGTACAATACGCCAAAGTTTCCGAGTGGCCGTTAAAGGAAAACAATGTGGTAACCTTTAGCGCGGTTACTTCCGGTATGACCCTTTCTAACGCCACTGTCAGCGATGTTAAGAATGGGGATTATATAATAATCCGGATGAATTCCAAAGATGGTGTTTACGCCTCGTTCTTCACCCATTACATTATCAAGGTAAATATTCAATAAAACCTTAACGGTTAATTTGAAGTAACCAGGAACCTGACCCGTCCAACCACTTGCAAGTGGCCGGATTGGTCAGGTTTTTTATTTGTGTTGACTTACCATTCCTTTGGTTGAAAATCCTTTGGCGGTTCGAGTAAATGGACGTCTCTTCCGGTTAATTCCAGTACAAAAAAACCGTTTTGTTCAGCGTATGTCCGCACGTCAGGATGTACCAGGGCGCCAACTATCGCGCCCAGCAATTTTTTTCCTTTAGCTTCAGGAGGCGGGTATTGCCGTATCAACTGCATTCGTTTTATATGTTCATCAATATCTTTCTTGTGTTCAAGCCAGCACTTGACTTCCACAGCCATACACATGGTAGTATCTGAAAGCAAAAAATCTATATCAGAGCGCATCCTGGCGTTATCATCATAGATGGGAACGCGCCTGAAAATCCGCTTGAGATTGTAATTATAAGCGTCAAACTTCTCGCCCAGATGAGGCGCAAAAAGGACTTCTACCAAATCGCCCATGGACAGGTTAAGCCCGCCGACATTCTTACTTACATCTTCAACTTTTTTCTTCATTTCGTCAAAAGTATCTTTATCGAAGGTGTCAATTTTAGCCTTCAGTTTGTCGAGTTCATTGATATCAATTTCGTAGACATTGCTTACACGGGCAAGTCTTTCCGCCAGTTTATCGATCTCGCCGGCATTGGCGGTTACCCGATCAGGCTTTTCCGCCATTTTGTTTAGCCCGCCTGCATTGGCAGTTACACGATCAAGTTTTTCCGCCAGTTTGTTAAGCCCGTCGACATTGGTCGTTACCCGGTCAACTTTTTCCTCTAATTTCATTAAAGCCGCCCAAACGGTAGGAAAATCAAGAGTTTTTCCCCATTCCGCCGCTTCTTGAGCCGTCATTTCCGCCATAAAAGGCCTCCTGATTACCTTATATTTTTAATATACGGCAAGGGCAATAAAAAAACAAGCAAAAAAAGGAGCCCGGCCATTTTGGCCGGGCTCCTCAATAAATCAATGAGCAAATCAACATCAATGAGTAATGAGGTAGTATCGATGCGCAATGTTTTGGTTAGTAATCACTCGTAGTGTTTTCCCTCCCAGATTACTATCATTGCCCATCGCTCTGTTCACTCCTCATTACTCATTGCCTTTTGTTCATTACTCGCTGCTTCAATTCTTAATTGGTCTTCGTTACTTCTACCCAGTCATAGGGAATGTCTTTGTCAAAACTATAAGCCTGAGCAGCGCCACTGGTACCGGTCTTGGTGGTAATGGCATAGGTGCTGAATTTTATAGTCTTGCCGTTGACTTCAGCAACTGAGTAGCTGGGTATATAAGGCTGGACAAAAGCAGCTGTGGAGACGGGTCTATAATTGCCTGTCATTAGGCTTGCACTTCCTTTTGCAGTAGAACCTGCCCCGTTATCCGTAACATCACCCAGATACGGATACGATGCGTTATTTTTGTTATACAGTTCTTGGCCATACTTAAAATAGGGATCAAAACTTACCTTGTAATATTTTAATCCGCTTCCCGTTGTAAACGTAAGATAGATGGGATTGCCCGGGTTGGTATAAGTCTGGCTGGTACCGTTTGTTTTATCCGGTACGGAGACCTTACCGCTGTCCAAACCTTGCAGAGGATAACTGCGGGCGTATACATGGTCATGTCCTGCAAGGACAAAATCCACTTTTTCTGTAGACATAAGCGTTTCAAAGCCCTGTTCTACAAAGAGTTGAATATCTGCGTCAGCAGCATGTTCAGCAACGCTGGCAGTGGATTTGTGGTGATGAACAATAAGCCAGTCGTATTTTCCTGCGTGAGCGGCTTTCGCGTTCTGGATTGTAGTTCTAAAAGTGTTGATTTTTGACGTACTCGATGACCCTGAGGTGTTAAGACCTACAAACAGGATGTTATTGTAGAGGTAATAATAATTTGCGCCTACATCGGTACTATTTTCGGTTCCCTGTTCATTGGGGATGTTGTAGTGCTGAAAAAACAAAACGTTTGTATCGTGGTTGCCAACTACAGGTGCAAAAGGAAGGGTCTTGATTCCTTCCGGCGCGAACAAGTTATTATATTGTGTTTCATTATTGGAAGAATCAACCTGATCCCCGGCGCTTACGATAAAGCTGACACCTTTTGTTGAAATTATATCCATTGTTTCTTTCCAGCCCGCGGCTGTAGTAACACTGGTAGCGGGATAGCGGCTATTAGCGTCAACAGCCCCTGTAGTAAGCTGCGGATCAGCTACTACTGCAAACTTGAAAGGACCTGTGGCTGCTGGAACCTTGAAATCGTACATCGGACTCCAGTTATTGCCATCAATGGATACTGAGTACACATAACTTTCACCCGGTATCAGCCCTGTTACCGTAGCCTTATGCTGGGCAGTGGTTGATGATCCTGCCACTGTTCCGGTAACATTAATCAATTGTTTTCCGGCAATGAGAGTTCCTCTAATGAACCTGATATTTGTTGTGGCTCCTGATCCTGATCCTCTATACCATGTAACTCTAACTTCTGTTGTGGTATTTCCGGGAGTCAAGCCAAGAGTTGTCGGAGTATATGTAGTTCCCCAGCTAAGCGAAGTGCCGTAGTTTATTTCGTCTGTGACACTCAATGTTCCAGCCGAAAGCCCCGATGCCGCTTTCCATGCTCCTGATGCCGCTACGTCAAAAGTAACGGCGTATTGCCCCACTGCCTGTGGGATCGTTATGTTGCCTGCATATCTAATGTTACTTACCGCGCCGGGTGATCTGTTGTTGTCTTTTTTTGCTATGATTACGGCAGTAACGGTGTTCGGCCTCTGGTTCAGGTTGCCAATATCATAATCACCTGCTGCCGGGGTTCCCCAAATGGTGAGAGTTCCGGCCAAAAGGGCTGTTGCCGAGTTCCAGACTCCTGCCTGCGCCACGTCAAAGGTTACGGTATAGGTTCCCACCGCAGAGGGGAGAGCTGTTGCATTGTTGTAATAAATCGTTACGCTGCCTTTGGATTTGCCTTCTATCGGATTTATGCTTACGGCGGTAACGCTGCCCGCTTCCTGCTCAAGATTATCAAAGTAGAAATCAGAAAAAACGGGGGTTCCGGTTATTGTAAGGGTTCCCGCGGGAAGCGCGCTTGCCGGGTTCCAGCCGGATACGCCGGCCACGTCAAAGGTTACGGCGTAGGTTCCCGGGTCAGAGGGAGGAGTTGAGCTTCTGTTGTAGCTTGTGTCTCCGGTTCCCGCATAGTAAACCGTTACCACGCCGGGTGATTTGTTGTTATTTTTTTTTGTTACGGTTACGGCTTCAACGTCGCCCGTTGCCTGCTCAAGATTTTCGCTAATGTCGTAATCATCAACCTTGGGGGTTGGCAAATTGGGGTCGCCGATGACGAGGTTTCCCGCCGCAAGCCCGCTTGCCGCTTTCCAGGCTCCTGACGCCGTCACATCAAAGGTTACGGCATAAGTTCCCCCCGCATTGGGAAGAGTTGTCGAATTGTTGTATTTAACCGTTACCGCGCCTGTGGATTTGTTAGCTTTCACTGTTATTTTTACGTCGGTAACGCTGCCCAGCATCTGGTTCAGGCTGGCGCTGTTAATTTCGTAATCGTCGGATACGGGGGTTCCCCAAATGGTGAGAGTTCCGGCCTCAAGCCCTGTTGCCGCTTTCCAGCCATAAGCCGCCGCTATATCAAAAGTAACAGTATAAAAGCCTACAGCAGAAGGCTTGGCAACGCTTTTTGGGTAAGTCGTGCCATTTATTCCCGTATAGTGAATTGTTATTGGACCCTGTGACTTGTCTTCTTTTGGTTCAATGGTTACTGTTTTTTGAGTACCGTCATGATCCTGATCTAAACCGGTAATTTCAAAATCACTTTTGGCAGGATCTAAAGCGGCTTGGCTTTGATCGGTAATCTTAAGCGTTCCCGCGTTCAATGTTGCCTGTTTCCATTCGCTTGTTGCCGCCACGGTAAAAGTAACATCATAATTGCCAATCACCGAAGGTCCGGTTGTACTTTTTGTATAAATCGTGCCGTTTGTTCCTTCATAGTAAGTTGTTATTTGCCCCTGTGACTTGTCCGTTTTGGAAATAATCGATACCGTTTTGGCGCTGCCGTCATAAATCGCCGATAAACCAGTAATAGTAAAATCATCGACTATCGGCAATTGGCGGTTGTCTACCTGCCCAATGGCAATACCGTCTCCGGGACACGCAATAAAAATAGTTGCAAAAGCCGCCGCCAAAAGCAGGACAGCCGCCCGCAACACCGTCATTTTTTTCAGTTTCTGAAATGACATAAATTCCTCCAAAAATATAGTTTTTATACTAGAAAAATACACACAGAATGTTAAGAAAAGACAAGAGAAATGTTTATTTTTGGTTAAATTTTGCTTTGTTAGAAAACGGTTAAATTTGTTAGAAATTGGTAAAACGCATTGTCTTACATCCAAAGATAATTATTATGAGACCAAAGGAGATTCATTGAATGAAAATCAGGATTTTTTCACTTGTGTTGTTTTTGTCTATTATAGTTACAGGAGCCTGGGCGCAGAATCTGCCCGGCTTCCCTCTCGGCCCCGGCGAGAACTCAAAACATACCTGGGCGTCAAGTGTTTGGACATCAGCTCAGAGCTCCACTACGGAAGGAAGATACCGCAGTAACGCGGATGACTTTATCCGGCCAGATTCATATACCGGGGTAAAATTTAACAAATGGTTTGGAATGACGTCCTTTCTATGGGCAGGGGAGGAAAACTCAGGCGAAATGATTGCTACTTTAGGTTTCGCGACCAAAGTGAGCAATATATATATCGGGGCATTATACACAGGCAATCTGTGGACAGGCCTGGCGGTTAACAACTACACCGAAGAGGTGCCTGGAGCGCCTGTGGCAGGCGGTTCTGCCGGAACGACCTATAATACTTATAGTTCAATCAGCGTTTCTGCGGTTCCCGGCAACAATTTCGCTGTTTTAATCGGCGTCGCCGATATGGGTTTTAGGCTTACTTACCGTACCAACCATCAGGCGTTTAAACAAAGTGACATTGTAATAGGGAGTATGTTAAATGGATACAAATTGTACAATAGCTACGAAACAGATGAGGGCTATATAGCCCCGCAGATTGCCTGGGCAATGGCGAAAGATTTAACCAAAAACGGAATTAGGCCCTATGTCGGTCTTGATCTGGTATTCTACCGTGAATTTTTAAAATATCAAGATGCCAGTGATACTGTTTCCGGGGAAAGGATTGGATATTCAAAAAATCGCTTTGACCCGTCTCTTTCCGCGGGACTTGGAGGTTATACCTTATACAACAAAGACGGTTTTAAGCTCTCAGCCGATGTTGACTATGTTCTTACCTTTAATATTTATAACAACGAGTACAGTTATCCGGAAGGCGGCAGCTACAAAACCGGTAAAATCAATGGATGGGTTGCTGAAAGCGGTGATTTAATTGAAGCGTTTTATGTATCAAATTTGCTTACTCCCTCACTCAGCGGTTCATGGAGCAAAGACGCCCTGTCGCTTAAATTTAAACTTAACCTGCCTATAATGCTGTCCACAAGAGAAGGTAACTCTGCCGCTTTGGATCCTAATAATAATTTGTATTATAACGGTCAGAATGAATCCACCACCACCTTTACCTTCCGGCCTGACATACGGCTTGCCATGCAGTACAAGGTTATTCCAAATCGTATCATCCTAAATCTTGGTGCGCGGCTTCAGGCTACCATGCTTACCCTGGAAACAGTTGAACAAGCAAATTATGATCCCCTCACAGGCGTGCTTATCAATAATAAGAAGATACACAGGGACAAGGTTTTGAACGATGCCACCGGAACTCAATTCGTCAGCCGTTTTAACATTGGCCCTACTATTTACTTTACGGACAATGTCTGGTTAGAAGCCACAACCGGTGTTTCAAAAGCCTTTGGCGAAGGAGCCGTTAATTTATTTGGGACTGGCGAAGGCAGCTTGTTTGTTTTCGGAAGCCTTCTGTTCGCGCTGAAGTTTTAAGGGGGAATTCAGGGGTGACTGTCACTTTTTTGCGAATGAAAGCAAAAGGTTTCGAATCGGTGACAGTCACCTTTTAAGGAATTTTCATGTTTTCAATAATACTTTCAATTATAGCCGTTGCTTTTATAAACATATTAGCCTGGTACAAAAAATGCGCCGTATTATCAAGCCTTGGCAGCTTTACATTCACCATGTCGCTGTTTCTTGTTTTAATAACGGTTTTTTATGAAATAAACAAATATATAGATTTTGATATTAAAAAAATCGGCATAACGGTTAAACAAAAGTTTTTTGGTAAA
>Ga0268262_10007591_pt1 | contig 10062 bp, 6 predicted proteins | sample TergutNc150P3_FD_190354 | JGI IMG/M metagenome (GOLD analysis project Ga0268262, IMG submission 190354) | Nasutitermes corniger P3 segment gut microbial community from laboratory colony in Florida, USA - Nc150 P3 (SPAdes) (version 2) | ecosystem: Host-associated > Arthropoda: Insects > Digestive...
CGTTTAAGCGGGCGTACAATTGTCAATGTATCAGGCGATGTTTGCATCGTTTTTACTTTTCCGTCCGGTGTAAATTCCCCGAAAATCTGCACAATAGGGAAGCGGGGATTTTCCGGGTTTACATCGACAACCTGCCCTTTCTTGTCATTTGATAATAACACATAAAGACCGATTGGGTAAATAGATAAAGATATAACAAGCGCTTTTACGATAGTATCGTCGTATTGTTTGCCGTCGTTCTTCAAAAGTTCCAGCATGCCCGTATAGCCGTCTTTTGCCTCTTTGTGCGGTCTCTTGGAGCTTAAAGCCTCGTATGAGCAGGTAACGGCTATTATCTTTGAATACAGGCTGATTTTTTCGCCGAGCAATTTTCTGGGATAACCTGTCCCGTTTTCGCGTTCATGGTGTTCAAGAGCTGCCAAACATACGGGAAGCGGGAAATTAAAAGATTTCAGCATACTGTAACCAAGAATGGGGTGCGTAAAAATCGCTTTCTGTTCTTGAGGTGTAAGAGCCCTCTGGCTCAAATAAATATTTGACGGTAATTTTAACATTCCCGCTTCATGCATTAGAGCGGCTACTCCTAGCTCTATCAGGCGATGGTTGGGAAGTTTAAGGTATGTGCCGATTATAATCGCTATTATAGTTGATCTTACCGAATGGGTAGCAAGATAGTTTTTCCCTTCCGCAGGCTCAATGTCTCTTATAACCCTCATTAAAAAACGGCGGTCTTCTTTTATGTATTCGGTTATTTCCTTGATTTTGTCGGTTACCGCTCTTTCGTTCAATTCGTCGGATACAGACGCTTTAACAAATACATTTTCCACATAGAAAAGGAAATTTTTGTAGAAATCTTCCGCTTTTTTTAACTTGTCTGCGTCCGATTGCTGAGAAAGCTCATATATTTCTTCCGAATTGGCGCCGCCGTCTTCTTCCGCTTTGGCGTATTCATCGCTGGCTTCGCCCTCGGTGGATATGGTCTTAAATCTCCATTTATCCAGCAATTTTATCAATTCATCCGAAAACGGTATTTCGGGAGCGGCAAGGACAAAAGATTTACCAAGATAGACCGGTTTAGAGAAATAACAGCCGGGCTTTACTTCTTTGATACTGATTTCGTTCATTCTGTCCCCCGTGGTAAATAACAATCACAGCATTGTTGACGTAATATAAGCTTTCTTCTATATTGTTTAGTAGGAGAGTTTCCATTGAAATTTAAACATTTGATAATTGTGTTTAGTATATTAATAATTATCATTATATTAATCACGGCGTTATTGCCGCTGATATTATCAGGGCATGGGAATGCGGTAATTTTCAGGAATGTTACTTTACCGCTGATATTGTTCATGGCTGTTCTCCTTATCTGCATGAGCATATTTTTCTTTTTTAATTATCGGCTTTTTTCTCTCTTGGAAAGAGAGGATTGGCCCGCTTTAGCCTATTATTTGGAGCGAAAAGTCTATGTAAACGGCAGATATTCAGACCGTTATGTAAAGCTTTTAGCCAGTTCTTACCTTGTAATTTCGGATTTTCCATCGGTTTTAAAGCTGGAAGGCAAGACCGCGCTAGCCAAACCGTCCCTTATAAACAAAAATGTTCTTATTTTCGGGGCGGCGAGAGTTTTAGGCGGCGGTCATAGGGAAGCGATTTCTTTTTTTAAGACATATCTTGAAAAATGCAATAAAAAAGACAGGCAGTGGGTACATTGGTTCTACGCTTTTTCTCATCTTTTAAGCGGCGAGTTTAATCAGGCGGAGCCTGAATTCTCGTCATTGGCTGTTTCCTCGGACAATGTTTTGATAACAGGGCTTTCATCGTATTTTTTGCATAATTCGATAGAAAAACATTCTTTAACCCCTCAAAAATGCCGTGAAACAGCGGAAAATGGACGTGAGCGTGTAAAAAAGGCGATTGTTATCGCCGGAAATTGGAAAAACGAAGCGGAAAAAGTGGGCGCTGAAATACATATCGCCATAATAAAAAAATATATTGATGAAGCGGGAAAATGGCTTTTTACCGAAAAACCCGCCGAGCCGCCGCTTTATACCGATCTGCCGCCTGTTAGTGACGATACTTCGGAGAAAGAAAGCACATGAAAAAGGTAGAAAAATCGTCAAAACTGGAAAATGTATGTTACGACATACGAGGACCGGTTTTAAAAGAAGCCAAACGGCTTGAAGAAGAAGGTTTTAAGATAATCAAACTCAATATAGGCAGTCCCGCCGCTTTCGGTTTGAACACCCCAGACGAAATTGTCCACGATATGATTGTAAATCTGCAAAACGCCCAAGCTTACGGCGAATCACGGGGGCTTTTTTCCGCCCGCAAAGCCGTAATGCAGGATTTTCAGTCCAAAGGCGTAATGGATGTGGGAATTGATGATATTTTTATCGGTAACGGGGTAAGCGAATTAATATCGATGTCGATGCAAGCCCTCCTTGATTCAGGCGATGAGGTTTTAATACCGATGCCCGATTATCCGCTATGGACAGCAGTTGTTACCCTTGCCGGCGGCAAGCCTGTTCACTATCTTTGCGATGAATCCGCCGATTGGAACCCTGTTTTGGACGATATCCGTTCCAAAATTACTCCGAAAACCAAGGCGATTGTCGTAATTAACCCAAATAACCCGACAGGAGCGGTTTATGACCGTTCAGTTTTGGAAGGAATCGCCCAAATTGCCAGAGAAAACGACTTAATTGTATACGCCGATGAGATTTACAGTCGTATAACCTACGATGACGCTGTACATGTCCCCTTTTCCACCATAGCGCCCGATATTTTAACCGTCAGTTTTGACGGATTAAGCAAATCTTGGCGCGCGACAGGCTTTCGAGCGGGTTGGATGGTTCTTTCCGGCGACAAAAAATGCGCCGGCGGCTATGTGGAAGGCTTGGACATGCTCGCTAACATGCGTCTTTGCCCCAATATGCCCGCCCAATACGGCATCCAAACCGCCCTTGGCGGATATCAGAGCATAAAGGACTTAATTCTCCCCGGGGGCAGATTGAGAGAGCAGAGGGATACGGCTTTCAAAATGGTCAACGAAATCCCCGGTCTTTCCATGGTAAAACCCAAAGGCGCTCTTTATTGCTTCCCAAAAGTAGATATAAAACGCTTTAATATAAAAAACGATGAAAAATTTATGTTAGACCTGTTGAGCGCGCAACATTTACTGCTTGTGCACGGAACAGGCTTTAACTGGAAAGACCCCGACCATTTCCGCATAGTTTTCCTCCCCGACAAGGACACCCTTGCAGACGCCATGCGCAGACTAGGCGTATTTTTGGAAAAATACAAACAAAATTAGGGCATAAAAAAAGACGATGCGCCTGGACGTCAGGGTCGAAACCCTATGCACACCGTCTGATTTTAGAGAGGATTTCCCTCCCGGTAATAATAATATCGGCTTGGGGTAGGGAAGACTTTAGAGGATTTTGGTTTGAAGTGAAAACAGTCAAAAATGAGCCAAATTTGTTCTTTTTTTAGAAAATATCAGCTTTTTTTCAGTTTGTTTAGCTCTTCTGCGGCAGCGTCAAAATTAAAATCTTTTAACGCTGTTGCGGCTTTTTCCAAAGCGTCGTTATTTTGGGCGCCGAAATCATAGTTGAGCAAATCATTTATAATATTAAGACTCGTATCTCCGTCAAAATCATCAGCCGCTGAAAGAGCTTTTTCAATGTTTGTTATTAAATAATCCATCTCGCCTTTCTTTTTCTTTGTCTCTGTTTCAGTTTTGTTCGGGAAAATAACTGACAGTTTTTCATTCAAACTTAATAACTTGCTTTTGAAAAGAGGAAATCTCTGCGAGCAAAATTCAATGTCATTGTTTTTAGAAGCCGTTTCCATTCTTAACGCCGTATCGGATAAACCCATCGCTCCTATGGTGGACAATCCTGATTTCATGGCGTGTATTAAAATTGAAAATCCTTTTATATCTCCATTATTCAGTTTGTCAGACATGATGTCGCAATCTGCCGCAATTTTATTATTAAAAAGTTCCAGTGTTTCTTTGTACATATCTTCCATGCCGGAAACACGCTCAAGACCAATCTCTGTGTTAATATCATTAATTTTGTTTATTGTGGAAATAAATTCACTTTGTGTTTTGTCTTTGGAAGCTTCCTTTTTTTCGTCTTTTTTTATTTCTATTTTCTCCGTCGGCAGCCATTCTTTCAGAATTTTGTACATTTCCTGCATATCAATGGGCTTTGAAATAAATCCGTTGAATCCGTTGGATAAAAACATTTCTTTCGCCCCCTGAACAGCGTTAGCGGTTAAGGCTATAATCGGCAGCTTTTTATATTTGTCGCCGATTTTCCTTATTATATTTGTCGCCTCAACTCCGTCCATTTCAGGCATCATGTGATCCATAAATACAAGGTCATAGTTGTTCTTTTGAACCATATCTATGGCTTCCTTCCCGGAATAAGCCGCTTGCACATTAATCTTGAACAAACCCAACAGTCCTTCAGCGACCTTTATGTTGAATTCATTGTCATCTACAACCAGAATTCTAGCGTCAGGCGCCAACAAGGTTTGTCCGTCTTCCAATCCTTTCTTTAATTTGACTTCTTCCTTGTTGCCTTCTAAGATCGGAATTATCACAAGGAAAACGCTTCCCTGTTCATATTCGCTGTCAACAATTATTTGTCCGCCCATCATCTCCACAAAAGTTTTGCTTATTGAAAGTCCCAATCCTGTTCCTATTATGTTATGGCTTTTTTCTGTCTCAAGGCGTTGGAAAGTATTAAACAGTTTAGGTAAGTCTTCTTTGCGAATTCCCATGCCGCTGTCTTTGATCTCAAATTTAAGTTTGTTGTCTGCGGCGGAAACTTTAAATTTTACAAATCCTTTCTCGGTATATTTAACGGCGTTTCCGCAGATATTGGTTAACACCTGTTTAAGTCTTACATCGTCGCCGTACAGGTAATGGGGCATTTCTCCTTCAACTTCGTATTCGAATTTAAGTCCTTTCTTTTGCGTAACATAACTGAACATGGAATAAATATTGTCCAAAAGCACATGAAAATCGTAATTGACGGGATTAAGCGTCAATTTTCCCGCCTCAATTTTTGACAGATCCAATATGTCGTTGATAATGGCGAGAAGCGAATGAGCGGATATTTTAATATCATGGACAAAACCCATTTGACGTTTGTTAAGCTGTTCGTAAGCCAAAAGATCCGTCATGCCGATAATGGCGTTCATCGGCGTCCGTATCTCGTGGCTCATGTTTGCCAAAAAAGAAGATTTATGCCTGTTTTGCAAGTCGGATTTTTCTCTTGCTTTGTCAACTCGAATCAGGACGAAAATTAAAATTGATGAAAGCGCCGACCCCAATATAACAAGAATTATCGCCATATTGATTACATTCTTATAGTAAGGTCCTTTAGGCGTTACTATGCCGAGAACCCAGTTGTTGGGAAGAATTCTAAAAGTAGCGACGGCAGGTTCGCCTTTAAAAGTTATAAGCGGGTGTTCGTTAATTTCAATTCCATTCTCCAGTTCGTTGGCGAATATTGAAAAGGGAAGATCGTGTTCATGCGCGTTTTTTCCTACAAAAGCCTCATTCGGGTGGGCGAGTACTATCATATCTTTGCTGATCAGTATTCCGTATTCGTTATTGGCACCAATCGTATTAACGATATATTTTTTAATAGTGTCAATTTGCACCCTTAAACCCACAACGCCCAGACGTTTTCCCGCATTATCAAAAATGCAAAGAGAATATATAAGCATGACATTTCCGTAAATAATATCATTGTACATTAATGTTTCTACGATACTGCCGTTTGCCGCAATTGCGTTCTGAAACCAAAGTCTTTCTTTTGGATCAAAATTAGCCGGTCTATCCCATTTTAAACTTTCCAAAAAAGTATCTCCTTCGGGAAGCGTTTCAAAAAAGCCTAAAAAGCCGTTAAAACTCAAATAGCTTTGTTTGTTTAAAGCCAGATAATTTGATATATCAAGGAAATATTCTTGTATTTTTTCCGTATTATCTCCGTGCAAAATCATGTTTCGAATCGTTTGTGAAAAACTTGCCAGCGCTATTTTCGGTTCTTGCAAATCAGATGTTACTTGAGTCTGTACGGTATTTAAAATATTTTCAGTGTTTTGCCTTAAATATTTTTGAACAATATTGCTGGCGGATAAATAACTTAAAATAACCATTAACAAAAACGCGAAAATCGTAAAAATTATCTGCACATACAACGGTTTCTTGGGGGTTATTTTCTTTAACAGGGTGTTAATTACTGACATAAATTTTATTTTACCGCCTTATATTTTATTTATTACCCGATATATTTTTTGATTTTAACGATAAGATTTTTTTTGTTTATTGGCTTGACAATAAAATCAACCGCTCCCGCTTTGACCGCGTTTGTTAAATATTCTCTTTTTGCGTTGCCTGTAAGGAAAATAATCGGCGCTTTGCATTTTGTTTCTTTTATTTTTGCGGCAAGTTCATAACCGTCCATTCCCGGCATTTCTATGTCCAAAAGGAAAAGATCCGGCTGGCGTTTTTCAAGATATTTAAGCGCGTCCCCGCCTGAAATTACACAAGTTAATTTGTAACCGGTATCCTGCAGATTGTTTTTTAGCATGGTCAAAAAAAACGCCGTATCGTCAACAGCCAATATGCTTTTTTCTTTATTGGTTCTTTCCGGTTTTTCAATAGTCTCGTAATTTTTCTGTATAGCGGCTTGCATATCATTGCTTTGATCCGCCATCTGAATGTCAATGGACAGCATGGACAAGCTTGACAAAAAGTAACTTGTAAAGGCTTCAAGTTTTTCAGGAGGTTCGCTGTCAAATTTGTTAATATGTTTTAAACAATCCTGAGCCATTTCGTCAGCGTGAATTTTTTCCAATATTTCCTGAAATGCCGTAAGTTGTTTTTTCAAAGTATCGTAATCTTTCGCTTCCATGGCGGCTTTTATTTTGTCTTCCTGTTCTGAAAAACTGTCGGTAAACGAATTTAATAATTGGCTGTAATTATCAAGGTCCGCATTGTCCATTTGCTCTATTTTTTCAACAAGGTTTAACTCTGAAATTGTAAGCAGTTGTTCCTTGTTAATCATTTTCTTTAATTCTCCTATATATATTTGCGGATTTTGGATATAAGAACATCTCTGTTGATTGGTTTGATTATGAAATCCGTCGCCCCTGATTTCATTGCCATTGCGAAATATTCTTTTCTGGCGTTGCCTGTCAGGAAAATAATGGGTTCTTTGTGTCCTTTTTCTCTTATTTTTGCGGCAAGTTCAAATCCGTTCATTCCCGGCATTTCTATGTCCAAAAGGAAAATATCCGTTTTGTGTTTTTCAAGGAATTTAAGCGCGTCTCTGCCGGATGTTACACAATTTACTTTGTATCTGGTGTTCTGCAGCTTTTTTTTAAGTATGACAAGGAAGAACGCCGTATCGTCAACAGCCAATATTTTTTTGTCTGTTTTGTTTCCTTCTTCCGCGGCGCTCTTTGCCTGCAAAGAGGCTGTTTTGTTCACTTTGTGCAAAGCCATTTGAATATCAAGGGATAACATGGATAAACTTGTCAAAAAATAACGCATATAGGCTTCTATTTTTTCATGCTTGGCTTTGCCAATCAAGTCAATCTGCTTTGAACATTCTTCCGCCATTTCATTGGCGAAAATTTTCTCCAATACATCTTTAATGCACGTTAGCTGTTTTGTCAGAGTTTCGTTGTCCTTTACTTTCAACGCCGCTTTTATTTTATCTTCACATACGGGAAAATCTTCTGTAAAAGAATCCAGTAATTTGACATAATTTTTGAATTCTTCATCTTCCATTTGCTCTATTTTTCTGTCAAGATTCAATTCCGAAATGCCAAACAGAAGATCCATATCAATAATTTTGCTTTTTCCAGTTGTATTTTTTGTTTCGTCCGTGTTTACGGCGGACGCTACTGTTTGCTGCGCTTTTTGAATATCAGCGGCTAACATTGACAAGTTCGTCAAAAAATAACGCATATAGGCTTCAACTTTTTCATGTTTTGAATTGCCGAAAGAGTTAAGCTGTTTGGTGCAATCCGCCGCCAATTCGTCAGCGTAAATTTTTTCCAAAATACTGCGAATAGACGTAAGGTTTTTTGTCAAAGCGCTGTAATCCCTTGTTACCAATGCGTCTTTTATTTTTTTCTCCTGCGCAGGAAGGTTGTCGGTAAACGAGTTTAACAGTTGAACAAAATTTTCCAGCTTGCTTTCTTCCATTTGTTCTATTTTTCCGGTGAGGTTTAATTCTGTTATGGCAAGCAGTCGTCCCCTGTTAATCATTTTTTATTCTCCTATATGTATTTGCGGATTTTAGAAAGAAGAATTTCTTTGTTGATGGGCTTTATTATGAAGTCTGTCGCCCCCGCTTCCACCGCTTTTGCCAAATGTTGTTTCTTGGCGTTGCCTGTCAGGAAAATAATCGGTTCTTTATGCCCTTTTTCCCTGATTCTTGCCGCAAGCTCAAAACCGTCCATTCCCGGCATTTCTATATCCAAAAGGAAAATATCCGTTTTGTGTTTTTCAAGGAATTTAAGCGCTTCTCTGCCTGACGGAAAACAGGTTAATTTGTAACTTGTATCCTGCAAAACTTTCTTTAGTATGGTCTGGAAAAACGCCGTATCGTCAACCGCCAGTATTTTTTTGTCTATGGACGCCGTATTCATATTGGTCGGCGAAGATGCCGATAAATCTATCTTTTGCTGCGCCATCTGAATATTAATGGATAACATAGACAAACTGGATAAAAAATAACGCATAAAAGCTTCTATTTTTTCATGCATTGTTTTACCAATAGCGCCGATTTGTTTTGCGCATTCCTGAGCCATTTCATCCGCATGAATTTTTTCCAATATGTCCCGAGCGTCTGAAAGCAGTTTTTTCAAGGTATCGTCATCTTCCGATTTCAACGCCATTTTAATTTTTTCTTCTTGATCCGGATAGTTATCAGTAAAAGAATTCAACAGTTGAATGTAATCCCTAAAACTGTTATCGTCCATTTGCTCTATTATTCCGGCGAGTTTCAATTCTTGAATGGCAAGCAGTTTTTCCTTGCTTACGCCTTTGTTTTTATCGGTTGCTTTTTTAGCGGTTTCGTCTTTCTTCTGTTCGGCTGTTCCGCCGTCCGCTTTTTGAATATCTTCGGCTAATGTAGCCAAGTTGAATAAAAAGTAGTGACGCATATAGGCGTCAAGTTTTTCATGTTTTATGACGCCCAGAGATGTAATTTGCTTTGCGCAGTCTGCCGCTATTTCATCGGCGTATATTTTCTCCAATATGCCTTTAACGGCGGTAAGATGTTTTGCCAAAGCCTCGTAGTTTTTTGCGTCCAAAGCGGTTTTTATTCTTTTGTCTTGTTCGGGAAGGTTGTCGGAAAACGTATAAAGCAGTTGGTTGTATCTTTTAAGGTCGAGATCATTCATTTGCTCCAATTTTCCTGCAAGGTTTAACTCAGAGATTTCCTGCAATTTTTCCTTGCTAATCATTAATAGTCTCCTTAACTACAATTATACTAAAAATTTACTCATTTTACCTATTTTTTATATAAAATACAATACATTTAGAACTAATTACCATGAACCCAAAGGCTATCCATAGCGGTTTTTTACGGAAAAAACACATATTCCGGGCGATTTATTCCATTGACAAAAATACGATATGTGATATACTTTTTTAAGGTTTTCGGTAAATTTCGGTTTATCGGCGCCTGAATAAAATAACCCAGAAGGGAGGCCAGCGTATGGCAAAAGTAGAGCTGAAAAGCATTTCCAAAGTGTACGACGGCGGCGTTAAAGCGGTAGACAACGCCAATATCGTAGTAGAAGACAAGGAATTTGTCGTTCTTGTAGGACCGTCAGGATGCGGTAAATCAACCACACTCCGTATGGTCGCGGGTCTTGAGGATATCACCGAAGGCGAACTCCTCATTGACGGCGAAAAAATGAACGATGTTCCGCCGAAAGACAGGAATATCGCGATGGTATTCCAGAATTACGCCCTTTACCCCCACATGTCAGTCTATGAAAACATGGCGTTCGGTTTAAGGA
>Ga0268262_10007592_pt1 | contig 10062 bp, 9 predicted proteins | sample TergutNc150P3_FD_190354 | JGI IMG/M metagenome (GOLD analysis project Ga0268262, IMG submission 190354) | Nasutitermes corniger P3 segment gut microbial community from laboratory colony in Florida, USA - Nc150 P3 (SPAdes) (version 2) | ecosystem: Host-associated > Arthropoda: Insects > Digestive...
TGATAGGAGCGTTTAACACCATTTTTGGCGGTTTTAAATTTGATCCTGAAGGAAAGGCGCCAACGCCCGTGTCGGCGCCGCCGATAATGGCGAGGTTATAAAAGTCATCATGCGAAACTTCGCCGCCGCCCGAAATGGTCAGTATGCCGACGCCTTCATTTCCGACTATGAAGTTGCCGTCAACCGTTAATTTTGAGGTCGGTCCGGTTACATTGACCGTACCCGTGACGCCCGGTTCATCGCTGATATGGCCGGGCCCCAAGACGTTGACTTCGCCGGATGCGATATCCAGCGTGCCGCCGCCGCCGGCGTCGCCGACGATGAGCTCTCCGGGAATGGTCTTCGGTGCGGTGACTGTTACCGTGGCGCCGCCGTTGATCGTTTCCGCGTACCCTGCCACGGCCGGCATGATAAACAGGCCGGCCAGTAACGCCAGGCGGATCAGGGTGCGGGGACGCGACTTGCCGGCGAACATTTGCCTGTGTACAGGCTTACGTCCGTGCCGGACGCTCGCCGAAAAGTTAACATTTGTTACCTGTGTGTTTACTGCATTTGAATTCACTCTCATTTTGCCCTCCTTGATACTAATCTCCATAAACCAGTCGGGGCGGCGCTTCCATGGAGAGGAGGCTGTGTTTTGCACGTACCCCGGCGGCATTGGCGCCCTGGAATATGGACAATTTTGTATTATCTTTAAGCGATCAAAATGAACCATGCAGATTCCGCAGGACTTTTACCGTCGGGCAATGAAGCGGAACATTGCGTGCTCAGCGCCGCGCAAGGTTCCGTTGATGTAGCCGTCCGGCAAAAGGACAAGGAAGATGCATAATTCACTTTTACACGCTTCCTCATGGACGGCTTTTCGGATACCTGAACCGCCTAAGCCGCCCTCTCTCCGAACATAAACACTATAAGGTTAAGATTGAATCCTAAAAAAGCAAATTGGTTGATAAACATACTACGCCAGCACAGGCAATTATCCAGCGCTTGCATAGGGTTAACACCGATCGTCATGTCTGACAACTGCCTGTCGGCAGACATACATGATCGTCCTGTTTAATTCCCAAATATGATAATATTACAAATTATATGATAGAGTCAACTCCCGTGAATGTTGCAGACGGATTTACACTGCGCGAGAACCATGGAATTCCGTATTACAGTTGCCTGGCTTTTGAAAAATTTCCGTGGCTGCGCCACGGTTTTTCGACCCGCCGGGGCGGCGCGGGCGGATTGCCGCTGAATCTGAATCCAGCGGCCGGGGAGGATCCCCGACGCGTAAACGAAAACCGTCTCCGGCTGCTTTACGCGCTGGGCATTGAAAACGCGGCGCTTGTCTGCCTGAACCAGGCGCATTCCGACAGGGTTTGCGTGGTTGAATCAGCAGCCGGTTTTCATGAAACGCCGCTTTCGTTTCGTTTATTTCCGTCGTCGGAAGGAGGGGTGGGAGGAAAGCAAAAACCTGGAACGGAAAATCACGAGGGCGACGCGCTTATTACAAATACGGAAAACGCCGCGCTGGCGATAAAAACCGCCGATTGTTTTCCCGTTCTGATCGTCGATCCTGTTCACAGGGCGGTCGGCGCGGTTCATTCAGGCTGGCGTGGAACGCTGTCCCGCGTTTTGCCTGGGGCGATTGAGGAAATGCGCCGCCGGTTTCAGAGCGATCCCGCGCGTCTTCTGTTTGCTCTGGGACCGGCGATCCGCGAATGCTGTTTTGAGACAGGCGAAGATGTCGCGCGGCTTTTTACCGAAGCGTACCCGGAAAAATCGACGGCGCGGCCGCATCCGGCCGCGCCTGGAAAATACCTGGTGAACCTTGCCTCTGTTTTAAAGACACAACTGACGCAATCAGGCGTGCCGCCGGAAAATCAGTACGACACCGGCATGTGTACCTGCTGCAATACGCGCGAATTTTTTTCCTGGCGCGCCGAAGGCGCGGCCGCCGGCCGCATGATGGCCGTCATCGCCGTTATCAGGGTTAATTAACGCTGATTTCAAAGGGCACTTTCAGCTCTTCCCATTGCAGATAGCCGACGGCTCCCGTGTCGGATAAATTTTCAAAGCCGTATTGCAGCCATTCAGTAAAGGGAGCCTTAACCGGCGTGACGGTTACGCGCAGCGCGTCTTCCGCCTGGTCATAGGAAAAGCTGCCCCAGCTTGAGGAATTTTTGCTGAAAATAACCGTCCAGTCTTTTTCAGTCGGGATGAAGTGCAGACCGTATTTTCCGGCCGGCAGCGCATTGCCCTTGATTTTGACCGGTTTGCTGAATTCGATAACGGTAGTTTCGTTTGCGCCGCCCCGCCAGGGGAAAGGATTCTTCGCGTAATTATTTGCCGGCGCGAGGCCGTAGGGAACAAGGTCGCCCCAGATTTTACGTCCCTTGACGCCGGGACGGTTGTAATTGACGGTTATGTCGGTATCGGCGCCGATACGCTGCATGACGGAAGCCTTAGGGCTGGGCTGCGGTTTCGGAGCCGGTTTCGGCTTTCCATCCTGCGCCCAGACGACGGAGCACCCAACAATAGCCAAAGCCAGTAAAACTGTCATCAATCTTGTGCGTTTCATAGCGTGTATCTCCTGAATTGAGGTTTTGCAACAAACCTATAATATCCCAAAGTGTTTATGTTCGCCAGCATTGACAGCGTAAAACTTTTTCCGCGGCCCGGGTGCGTTCTCATAAATTGCGCCAAGCGCGCGGAATTCATTGATGGCGTTCAGGAAAAACGGCGAAATGCCGCCGGGAGCTTCGTTCGCGAAAGCCGTCTGAGGAAGCGGCGCGAAGACATGCATATGTATGCGCGCGCCCATGCCGACTATTTCTCTCATCACGGACAGGCTTTCGCGCCTGTCCGCGTCGTTTTCTCCGGGGAGACCGAACATGAAATCCACAATGATTTTGTAACCGTGCTTTTTCGCGCAGGCCACGGCGGATATGACATCCTCCACCGTGTGCGCCCTGCCGCAGGCGTCGAGCATCCGTCTGCTTCCGGATTGCGCGCCGATGACGATTTCATCATTGTCGGCAAATTCATCGAGCAGCGAAAGCGTGTCGGGCGTTACGTGTTCCGGCCTTGCTTCCGAAGGAAAATGGGCGAATATGATTCGCCCGTCCGCCGGCAGCGATTCACGCAATGCCGCGAGTAGATCGCGAACGGCGACGAGGTTCAGTTTCCGGCCGTCGGGAGAACCATATGAAAAAGCGTTCGGCGAAAGAAGCCGCACGATTTTTCTATTGATGGAACGCAGAGATTCGGCCTGCCGCACGATTTTCTCAATGCTCCGGTGGCGCAGCCCGGCGCCGAAAATCTGCGATGTCTGGCAAAAACGGCAGGCGAAGGCGCAGCCGCGCGTGATTTCAATCGGTCCGAACATCTCTCGTTTTGGTGAGAATGAATAAGTCCGGTCGAGGTCTGTCAGCGTATCCGCGGATTGAACGGGGGCGCAGTCCGTTCCTCGCAGGAGAGCTTTTAAGACGCGCGGAAAGCTGATTTCCGCTTCGCCCCGAAAAACAATATCAGCGCCCGCCCGCAAAACATCTTCAGGCCGCGCGGTTACATGCGGGCCGCCGGCGATGACGGTTAAACGCCCGCCATGTTCGCCGCGCAGCCGTTTTATCAACCGCGACGTTTCCTCGAACTGGCAGGTCATTATAGAAAAAGCGGCAATCGCCCGCGAATGATTTTGCAAATCCTCTGAAATCCGTTCGCGCAAAGCGTCGGCCGTGAGCGCAATGCCTATGGGAATATCGGCAAGTTCCGTATCGGCGTCAATCGCTCCGGCCAGCGCGTTGAAGCTGTAGCTGTTAATCCTGTGATAATAAAAAGCCAGCGCATGATTTTTGAACACGCTTCATGTTGCCATAAACGCGCGGTATAAGGAAACACCCGAAACGCCCGCTTCCGTTTTTGCCGGTATCGGCGTACACTTTCACACTTAACTTGAAGGAGACCTTCGATGATAGATTACGTCAACGCTTTTATGGCCCGTGTCGAGGAAAAAAATCCCGGAGAAACGGAGTTTCACCAGGCCGTGCGCGAAGTTGTTGAATCAATCTCCCTTGTGCTTGACATGCATCCGGAATACCGTTCCGCCAAAATTCTCGAGCGAATGGTGGAGCCGGAACGTACCGTTATTTTTCGGGTTCCATGGATGGACGACCAGGGTGAAATACATATTAACCGCGGCTACAGGGTCGAAATGAACAGCGCGCTCGGACCCTACAAAGGCGGCCTGCGATTTCATCCCTCGGTCAACCTCGGCATATTCAAATTCCTTGCCTTCGAACAGATTTTTCAGAACAGCCTTACAACCCTGCCGATGGGCGGCGCGAAAGGCGGGTCGGATTTCGATCCAAAGGGAAAGAGCAGCCATGAAGTCATGCGTTTCTGCCAGAGTTTCATGACCGAACTGTTCCGTCACATCGGGCCGGAGACCGACATCCCGGCCGGTGACATCGGCGTCGGCAGCCGCGAAATCGGCTATCTTTTCGGACAGTACAGGCGTCTACGAAATAACTTTTCCGGGGCGTTGACCGGCAAGGGGCTGAACTGGGGCGGCGTAAACGGCAGGCCGCAGTCCGCCGGTTACGGCTGCGTTTATTTTGCCGCCGAAATGCTCGCGACGCGCGGGCAAACGCTTGAAGGCAAAACCTGTCTCGTTTCAGGAAGCGGCAACGTATCGCAATACGCCATCGAAAAAATTCTGCAGCTCGGCGGCAAAGTCCTTACCGTGTCTGATTCCAACGGCGTCATTTTTGACGAGGAAGGTATAGACGCCGGAAAACTCTCCTTCATCATGGATCTGAAAAACCTCCGGCGCGGACGCATAAAGGCTTACGCCGACAAATACAAGAGCGCCGTATATACGCCCGCCGACAATTCCGGCGGCTGCAACCCTATCTGGAATTACAGGGCGGACTGCGCGTTTCCCTGCGCGACGCAAAACGAGATCAACGCCGAAGACGCGCGCCGCCTGCTGCAAAACGGCGTTTCGCTGGTCGCCGAGGGAGCGCACCGGCCGACGCGTTCCGAAGGCGTTAAAATATTTCTTGACGCCAATATCCTTTACGCTCCAGGCAAGGCGGCCGGCGCGGGCGGAGCGGCGATTTCGGGGCTGGAAATGGCGCAGAACAGTATGCGGATGTCCTGGACAAAAGAAGAAATGGACAGCCGCCTTGGCGGCATCATTAAAAATATTCACTCGACCTGCCTGCAGTACGCCGAACGTTTCGGCACGCCAGGAAATTATGTGAACGGCGCGAACATCGGCGGTTTTCTGAAGGTCGCCGACGCGATGATAGACCAGGGATTAATTTAGTGATAGGTGGTCAGTTGACAGTGGTCAGTTTTTTCAAGTCGCCGCACGCTGGTACACGCATATTGCGGATTTTGGATTTTGGATTGCGGATTGGATGAGCGCGCGAGCGTTCCGCCCGCGCGAATTTTCGATTGATAAAGCGGTCGCCTTACGGCGGTTTGCCTGATTGCGCCGACACAGTAGAGTTCCCATGAAATATTTGGGTTAGCTGCGACTATTATGGAAAAACAACTGGATCCGCTCTGGATTGAACACGGTTACGGAACGCGCTTTCAGGGTTTTCAAAACCTTATGCGCCGCCGTATCCGCGACATTTTGCTCGTTACAAGCCTTTACGACCTCTATCTTTTTGAGGAGGACGGCCGTTTTGACGAACTCATCAGCAATGAGTACCAGCGTCTCAATCTGAGCCACTCGCCTGAAGTGACGCGGGTTTCCAGCGGGAAGGAAGCCGTCCTGCTGGCGGCGGAAGAACGGCGCTTCGATCTTATACTTACGACGCTGCATGTTGAAGACATGACGGCCGTCCAGTTGGCGCAGGCGGCACGGGCGGCGGGCGTGACTATTCCCATAGTGCTCCTTGCCTACGACAGCAGGGAACTGACGCAGCTTTGGGCGCAGCGCGACACGGCGGCCTTTGACCAGCTTTTTGTCTGGCGCGGCGATTACAGGCTCATAGTAAGTATCATCAAGTATTTCGAAGACCGGATGAACGTCGATCACGACACGCGCCTCGTCGGCGTCCAGTCCATCATTTTTATCGAAGACAACATACGATCCCGTTCCACGATCCTTCCGCTGCTTTACACCGAACTGATGGAACAGTCGCGCCGGCTGATTTCCGAAGGCATCAACCTTTCCCACAAGGCGCTGCGCACGGTCGCCAGGCCAAAGATACTTGCCTGCGACAGCTACGAGGAAGCGTGGAAATATTTTGAAACCTACCGCGAACATATCCTCGGCGTTATTTCGGATATTGATTTTCCGCGCGAAGGACGGCCGGACAACGAGGCGGGCATTCGCTTTGCCAAAGCCGTGAGGGCGGTGAATCCGTATATGCCGATTCTTCTGCAATCGCTGAATCCCGAATACGAGAGTGAAGCCGAAGCGCTGGATATTTCTTTCATCGCCAAGGAATCGCCGGATTTCACGGCGCGGCTGAGCCGGTTCATGACTGAATATTTCAGTTTCGGCGATTTCATTTTCAGGATTCCCGGCGGGCGTGAAGTCGGGCGCGCGTCGGATCTGGAAAGTCTCCGTGAGCAGTTGCAGTATGTGCCGGATGAAAGCATTCACTATCACGCCGAGCACAACCATTTTTCAAACTGGCTGAAGGCGCGTACCGAGTTCCGCCTGGCAGAAAAAATCCGCCTGCTCAAGACATCCGATTATCCGGATACGGATGGGATGCGCCGGACGCTTATAACCCTGCTCGGCGCTTACAGGCGATCGCAGCAGCAGGGCATTATTACGGAATTTGACGGGGATTCATTTGATCCGGCGCTCAGTTTCGCCCGCATCGGCGGCGGATCGCTTGGCGGCAAGGCGCGCGGCCTGGGATTCCTGAACATGCTGATAAACAATTATGAAGTCCGCGGGCGCTTCGCGGGGGTTCATATCTCGGTTCCGCCGGCCGTCGTAATAGGCGCGGATATTTTCGACCAGTTTCTCGACCGGAACAACCTGCGTAAATTCGCGCTTGAGTCGCGGGACGACGCCGAGATTACCAGGCGTTTCCTCGGCAGTGTTTTTCCGGAGGAACCGCTGGGCGACCTGGCGGCTTTCCTGAACCTGATCCGTGAACCCCTGGCCGTCCGATCCTCAAGCGTGCTGGAAGACTCGCAGTACCATCCTTTCGCGGGCGTGTACCAGACATACATGATTCCGAACGATCATCCGGATCGTTTTATCAGGCTGGGTCATCTTGTATCGACCATAAAACGGGTTTACGCCTCCACTTTTTACCAGTGCGCCAGGGATTACTTCAAGGCTCTGGAATATCAGCACGAAGAGGAAAAAATGTCGGTCATAGTACAGAAAATGGTCGGCATGCGCCACGGCGCGCGTTTTTACCCGGACTTTGCCGGAGTCGCAAAATCCTATAACTACTATCCCGTCGCGCCGCAGAAGCCCGGCGACGGCATTGTAGCCGTGGCGCTTGGACTCGGCAAAACCATCGTGGACGGAGGCGCGTCCGTTCGTTTCTGCCCGAAATATCCCGGCCACCTGCCGCGGTTTTCGCCGCCCGACGAAACGGCCGGCGACAGCCAGACGCGGTTTTATGCTCTGGACATGGAAGCGCCGCCGATAGAAGACGACGTGACGCGGGACTTGCGCGTCAGGAACTACGATCTCTGTGACGCTGAAACGGACGGTGTGCTGTCGAGAGTCGCCTCCACGTATTCTTTTGAAAATGACGCGATGTACGACGGCGTGTCGCGCGACGGACTGCGTGTTGTAACTTTCGCGCCGATACTGCGGCATAAAATATTCCCGCTTTCTGAAATCGCCGAACTCCTGCTGGACATGGGCAGTTGGGGGATGGGCGCTCCGGTCGAGATGGAATTCGCCGTTAACCTGTCTGTTCCTCCGGGGCAGGCGCGGCAGTTTTCCATGCTGCAGATGCGGCCGTTGGGACTCAGGCGGGAATCTGATTCAATAGAAATAGAAGACGTAGCCGATTCGCGGCTGGTCTGCCGCAGCGAGAGGGCGCTGGGACACGGCGTTTACGATGATATTAAGGACATCGTTTATGTTGACGCGGAAAAATTCGACCGCGCGCGAAGCGGCGAGGCCGCGGACGAAATCGCCGTTTTCAACGGGAAATTGGCAGATCAGCGCCGTCCTTATATTTTGATCGGAATCGGTCGCTGGGGTTCGCTGGATCCCTGGCTTGGCATACCGGTAAAGTGGGATCAGATTGCCGGGGCGCGGGGGATTGTCGAGGCGGAATTCAGGGACATGGATGTCGATCCTTCGCAGGGGTCGCATTTCTTCCACAATATTACTTCGTCCCGCGTCGGCTATTTTACGGTGAACTTACGGAAGCGGGACGGTTTTCTGGACTGGGCGTGGCTGCGATCCCTCCGCGCCGAGGAAGAAAAAACTTTTACGAGGCATATTCGCCTGGATGCGCCGATTACGATGAAAATCGACGGGCATAGGAACAAGGGCATAATATTGAAACCGGAGTAGCGTTGTGGCCGCTGAAAATATTGAAGAAATCAGTGAAAAAGCGTTTCAGAAACCCGGCGGAACCTATGATTCCTGCCCCCATTGCGGTCAGAAACTGAGTCCGTGGCAGCAGGTTCTGCTTGCCATCGACCGCGCCCTTGTCTGCAAAAACTGCTGGTACCGCATAATCCTGGATATTCCCGGAACGGGAAACACATCCTCAGCGCCGCCGCAGTAGAAATATCCGGGTTGGGTTAGTTCGCGAGCACACTATTAAAAGTCCCGGGGCTTGCAAAGAATCTCGCGGACTTTCAAATCAAAAAACCGCGCGCTGTTTGCGCCCTGGAGCGCCAGCGCCGTATCCGCCCCCGTGCCTGTTCCGCCGATGGAAATCACGGTTTCATCAGTACGAATTAATCCAGCATCGGCGGCCATAAGCGCAAGTTCAATCGCTACTTTCGTTCCCTGGCCGAATACACGCAGCGTAAAGGCCATAATTTCATCCACCTGGTAAGTCCCAAGTTTGCTGCGTACCGCTCTTCCGACGCCGCCGAAGGCATGCTGCCCCGTAAACACGGTAATTTTCTTTTTCATGAGAGTCGAACGGTTTTCGTCCGACAACTCCTGGATATCTGGAGCGGCAAAGCCCGTCACATGAGTTATCGCAATGATCCTGGCGGTTGACGGGAAAATATCCGCGGCCTCAAGTGCGGTCTTTCCGGAACACGTGGCGACCAACACGGTTTTGATCCCCGTATCCTCCGCGTACTTCGCGGCGATTTTCAGCACCTGCTGCGTATGCGCCGCCCCCGGAGACATGAAATACGTAACAGTCCTTTTTTTCATTGCGTTACTTTTCGCTGCCATTGACACTTCCTCCCGTTCGGATTTTCAAAAAACTTTCAATCGCCTCAAATAACAGCACCAGCGTGAACACCGCCATTGCTATCGCCATGGCGCAGGCAAAGGGCGCGCTGCCGATATTCAAAACGGCGGTGGCGGCCTTTTCCGCGGAAAACTTCGCCGCCGTCCTGAAAGAACTGATTGTCACCAGGCAACTCAGCACAACAGTGAAAAGCGCCACCATGCCTTCCAGTACATGCCGCGCCCCGGGAGGAAGCCGGTCCGTCGCCATCGTTACATGCACATGCCCCTTTTCCACCTGGGTATAGGCAAACCCGCAGAACACTATCAGCACCATGCCCATTTCCACCATTTCCGCGGCGCCGAGAATCGCGCTCCTGAAAAAATTGCGCAGAATAATGTCCGTCACCAGAATCGCCATTACCATCAAGATTGCCGCCATGGACAAATAACTGATCCATCGGCTGACGCTCCTGACCGCCTCGTGTACCCTGTTAAACATTTCCATATCAATCATCTTTCGGGTAATTTTCAGCGTTTCCCCTTATGCTTCGCGATCATTTCCAGCGCGGCATCAAGAGCTTCCCGCGCCGGATAGCCGTCTGCCGTTCTTTGGGCGACCCAGTTTTGCCATGTTTTACGCGCGAACACTTCCAGTTGCGCCATATCCGCTTCCGGCAGCGCGGTAATATTGCCGCCCCGCT
>Ga0268262_10007593_pt1 | contig 10061 bp, 9 predicted proteins | sample TergutNc150P3_FD_190354 | JGI IMG/M metagenome (GOLD analysis project Ga0268262, IMG submission 190354) | Nasutitermes corniger P3 segment gut microbial community from laboratory colony in Florida, USA - Nc150 P3 (SPAdes) (version 2) | ecosystem: Host-associated > Arthropoda: Insects > Digestive...
GGCGGCAAACCAGTCGGGCCGCGCTTCGTAGCGGTACTTCTGAGCGCCCCTGAAGTCGATCCTCGTGATAATGTGGAAACCGTTCTTGTGCAATTCCTCGCAGAGGTCAGCCAGAATTTCCTGGCCCTCTTTCATGAACTGATTGGGATGGCAAAACTCCGTATCATTGTGAAAGAAATCTATGATGCCCCCCGCGTTTACAACAAGCACATTGGAATTACTTTTTTTCATATATTCCGCAACAGCTTTCGCGTCGTAATTGACGATGTCAGGCTCGCGTAAAACAGTTTGCAGCATCCTCAGCTGATTCTGGTACCAGTACTTCATGATAACTCCTTTAAGGGTATGTTCTATGATAGCAAGCTACAACCCGCCCTGCAACCCTGATGTTTTCCAACTCATAACCTGTTAAGCAGAGAGGCTCATAGTCTGGGGTAATAAACTGCCACATCGCCGTCATTGATATTTACTCCAGTCATACTGTTTCCTGCAACAAAGACAGCCTGTAGTTTTTCTGGTTTATATGGTGCAATAGGAAACTTTATTGTCTTTTTATTAATATCAGAGATTTCCATGTTTTCCTTCTCCCAAGTTACTCTATTACAGCTATTTTTAGAGGGTTTCAAATGTTAACCCGGACAGTAGTGTTATCATATAAAATCAGTAATTAGACAACTTGGCTTGGTAATTTTACAAAAAATTTAAATTATTTGGGGCATTAATCACGACAAACGCATGAATAATTCCTGAAGGACACCTGTCGAATATATGCTGCAAAATATTAGACCTGTTTAATAACCACTTAAGCAATCCGGTCATAGTTTATAATACCACAAATTAATTTCATCCTTAGCGAATGTCGATTGCAGCAGTGCCCCCGGTAAGGGTATGACATACATCTGAATACTTTTATCCTGGCGTTGATATGTTCAATGACAACACGCCGCCTTGCAAGCCGCCTGTTATACGCCTTTTCCTTTTTTGTTGGAAGGCCGTCTCTTTTCTGGTTTTACTTTTACCGCTTTGTCGTCAATGTAGACCAAGACCTGTTTTACCGGCTTTGCACTCAGGATGCGGACAACGGATTTTCGGTGGTAGCCTGTCAGCCTGGTGAATTCGTCCAGGATGGTCTTCGGGCGTCAGTGTGGGCGACTTGCCGCCTCTTTTATGCATTTCGTTGAATTCCTTTTGCAGAATGGCGAGCATTTTGGTAAATGTAGCGGGCTTCACTCAGTACAGCCGCTTAAAAAGGGCTTCTTTGGCATCCTTTGCCTTCTTTCCCCTATCCATTCGGCTATTATATAATTTTCTGGGTTATTAAACAGGTCGATTGTTAAAGGGCCATTAGGATATCCAAATAACGCCTGAAGTTCATGCTGATAATGTAACGCTTGTTTTTCATGCTCATCCTTGCTATGCCGACATCCACCAGCTTCAGCGTGTTAATGGACATCTTTTTTACAATGTTCAAATTATACGCAGTAGCCTTATCAAGGGTATGGTTGGCATCTTCCCGAAAAGTCACGTCAAGGTGCCAGTGATAACTTTCCACCATCCAATGGCTGCGAATTACACGCGCCGCTTCCCCCACGTTTAATAGCAGGCTGCTGGATAAAGTACCGTACTTCCGTCGCAGTATCGTCGTCTCTTAAAATAGTGTTTTTTGTCATGACGATGGATGAAAGCCCCGCCCCGCCCTTCCCCTGCTGCAGCCACGCTATGTCATCCGTCTGCCAATATTCGCGTGTTTGGACCGCACCGTGGGTCTAGTTGTTTAGCTACTTCCGGCATTAAATAGTGGTTTTTAAAAAAGTTAATGTTCTCTCTGAAAACAAGGTTATGAGCTATTTCAATGTCCTTAAGCCGTCCCCTGTATTTTGATTCCAAGATATTTTCCAAAGTCCTCACTACCGTATATCCCTGCAAGATAGGATCCTGAAACACTACGGCTGTCAGCAAATCGCTTTCCAGGCAGCTTAGCGTAGAATCATCAATATCATGCTGCAATGTAATGATACGGCTAAAATCAAAGCGTTTGAGGGCTTGATGGTAGATATCATTATAGGCAGGTATAAAGTAAACCGCGTCTGTTTTGGTTTGGTATTTTTTTAGAATTTGCATAATCTGCCGTTCTACAGATGTTTTGTCGTCTACTTGTTCCACAGCAAGGGAAACGCCTGGAAACCGCTCCTTCATAACAGAGAGAAAACCTTCAAGCCGCTCCGAGTTGATGTCCGGTATAGGCGGAAATCGGGAATTCTTTCTGTTAAAACCAACAGCCAGCGCCATGCCCGCTTGTTTCAGTTCCAGGGCCTTGCCTATAAAATTAGCCGCTAAACGGCCTCCTGAACGGTAATCCGTACCTATATAACAGAGCCTTCCTGTGTCTGCGGCGTCAATATTGTATAGTAAATAAGGTATATTTTCTTTTTCCACCATGCCTATAATACTGTTCATGTCAAAAATGTCCTGACAGACAAAAGCCGCCGCATCAAGACCGTTTTTTATTTCCCTGGAGAGAAGAGAGCGGTATTTTTTACTGTCAAAATCCGGAACCCTGTGATAATGAACTTCATAATTAAAAAATTTTATTTGCTCCGCCGCCTGAAAAACTCCCTTTTTTATGTCGTCCCAGAAGTATTCCGGAAAAGTTGACGAAAACACAGCTATGTTCCTAATAGTATTCCGTACCAGAACCTGTGAGGCGCGGTGAGGTTCATACCTGTTTTTTTTGGCGTAATCGAGAATACGCTTTCTTAATTCTTTTGATACATAGCCTGAATTATTAAAAACCCTGCTTACGGTCATAAAAGAGACGCCAAGGTCTCCAGCGATTGTTTTCTGTGTAATTCGCATGATTCAATACTATTATCCCATAAAATCGGTAATTAGGCAATTTCCCTAAAATTATTTGAGACATTGATAAAAAAATCTTGACAGGAGAAACAAAATATGTTATATATATAACACATTTTATTTATTTCGGACATTAATGTGTGTTTTACAGTAAGTTTTGAATTGGGAGTTGGGAATGTATAAAAATTCTGCCTCGGAAATCCCAAAAATTGGGATACCACAGAAAAAAAAACTAGACAATATCACTAAAAATTTTGATCTTTATCTTTTTATACTGCCTGCTTTTATTTTAACTTTCTGTTTTCATTATATCCCAATCTACGGTGTTCAGATTGCCTTTAAAAATTTTTCTCCCGCACGAGGTATTTGGGGCAGTCCATGGGTAGGGTTATCAAATTTTATAAGATTTTTTAATACCTATCAGTCAAAGATAGTCATTAAAAATACTTTATTATTGAGTATCTATAGTATTGCTATCAATTTTCCTTTTCCTATTATGCTTGCGCTGATGATGAATACAATGGTAAACCAGCGTTTCAAAAAGACACTGCAAACCATCACTTACATGCCCTACTTTATTTCGGTTGTTGTTTTGGTGAGCATGGTGTCAATATATCTTTCACCCACCGGCCTCTTTGGAAATTTTATGCGGGCTCTGGGGAAGGAGCCGGGGAATCTGCTCGGGAAACCAAAGGTTTTTTATCACACATATGTCTGGTCCGGGGCATGGCAGCAGCTCGGCTGGGGGAGTATTATTTATCTCGCCGCCTTGTCCGGAGTTGATCCCACGCTGTATGAAGCCGCTACCATTGATGGCGCAAGTAAATGGCAAAAAATTATACATATTGATTTAGCCTGTATCGCGCCGACCTGTATTATTTTATTGATCCTTTCTGCGGGCAGGATTCTCAATATTGGTTTTGAAAAAGCGTTCCTGATGCAGAATCCATTAAATCTGGCAGAAAGTGAAGTAATAAATACTTATATCTATAAGGTTGGGATTCAAAGTACCCAGTACAGCTTCTCCTCCGCGGTTGGTCTTTTTAACAATGGGATCAATTTTGTGATTTTGTCCCTGGTAAACTGGATTTCCAGAAAGGTCAGTGAAACAAGCCTCTGGTAGGAGTCATGGATGTTCGGAAAAAGACAGCTCTGGCAAGATGCTGTATTTGATGCGGCCATAATAATGATAGGCATCATAATCCTGTTCATTATGGCTTACCCGATGTACTTTGTCATTATTGCTTCGGTCAGCGATCCCACGGCGGTGAACAGCGGCAAGGTATGGATCATTCCCAGTAATATCAATGTTGAAGGCTATAGAAGGGTTTTTAATGACGCGCGAATCTGGCGGGGATACCGGAATACCATTATCTATACGGTTGCAGGTACCCTGATAAGCCTGTTATTTACTTTACCCGCCGCTTATGCGCTCTCAAGAAAAGATTTGGTTGGCCGTAACTTCATAATGATGTACTTCGTTTTTACCATGTTTTTCTCCGGAGGGCTCATCCCCACCTATTTAACGATGAATTCCTTTAAACTCACCAATACCGTCTGGGTGCTGCTTATTCCTTTCTCTGTGAGTGTGTATAACCTTATCATCTCCCGAACCTTCTTCGCCTCTACAATTCCTCTGGAACTCCTGGAAGCCGCAAAGATCGACGGCTGTTCCAACGCCAGGTTTTTTGTTTCGGTTGTACTGCCTCTTTCCAAAGCCATTGTGGCAGTTATAGGGCTATACTGCGCGGTCGGCCAGTGGAACCAATTTTTTCTGTCTCTGATCTATGTACGGAACAGGGAATTACAGCCCCTGCAAATAGTATTACGGAATATTCTGCTCCAGAATCAGATTGACGAAATGACCAGCTCGGCTTTCGGTACCAATGAGATCAACCGGGTAGCAGATTTAATGAAATACGCCATCATAATTGTTTCCACGGCGCCGGTAATGTGTTTCTATCCGTTTATTCAAAAATACTTTGCTAAGGGTGTTATGATTGGAGCTGTCAAAGGTTGATTGATCCTGCGGTATAATGCCGCGATCCAAATCGGCGTCAATAGACTTAAAAAGTCTAAAAAATATATGGAGGTGTTTTATGAACAAATTTCGGATGGGGTTCATTTTTCTTGGACTTCTGGTTTCCATGCTGCTCTCTTGCAAAGGAAGCGAGAAAAAGACTGTTGTTGGTAGTGAGATAGGTTTTAATGAAACGGGATTTCCCATTGTTTCAAAACCCCTAACCCTGAAGGCAATAGCCCAGAAAAACGACATTACTATGGACTTTAACACGCTTCCGGTTTTTATTGAACTGGAAAAAAAGACTGGCATTCACATTAACTTTGATTATGCCGGCGCCGATTGGGCAACCCAGAAACCTCTGGTATTGGCAAGCGGCGATCTTCCTGATTTTTTCTTCAATAAAAATGTCCTTGGAGAAAGTGATGTAATTGGTAACATGGAGCTCTTTGTACAATTGGATCCCCTAATTGAAAAATACGCCCCGAATATAAAAAGCATTCTTACGAAGGATGCGGATTTCCGGAGATTCAATACCGCTTACGATGGGCATATATACGGCTTATCCCAAAGGATGCCCCGGCGGCCGGAAATCTATACCGTTTCGGGAATAAACCAGAAATGGCTTGACGAGCTTCATCTTCCCATGCCCACCACCACCGAAGAATTTTATCAGACATTAAAAGCCTTTAAAAAAAGGGACCCCAACTGTATTCCTTTCTCATATTTAGGATTTAACAGCCTCCATGGCATGATGGAATGGTTCGGCCCCTTTGGTATCGCGGAGAGCATAAATCAATGGCTGTCCGTAACCAACGGAAAAGTGCAATACATCCCGGTTCAGGACGGATTTAAGGATGCCATTGCCTATTTTAACCGCCTTTATGCCGAAGGGCTGATGGATAACGAGATCTTTACCCAAAACCGGGCTCAGTTAACCGCAAAGCAAAACCCCCCCGCCGGACAACCGGATAGGGTAGGAGTAAGCGGCACATGGTCAAGGGATCTTGCCTTTGGATCCCAGCGTAAGGTTAATTATACAGTCATAGTCCCCATTAAAGGACCCAAGGGTGATCAGATTTGGCGAAGGAACAAAGATGTAGTGCAGGGGGCAAAATATGTATTTGAGATCACCAGTGCATGTAAATATCCTGAAGCCGTGATGCGCTGGGTTGACTGCCTGTATGATGAGATGGTCAGCATGCAACTCTATTATGGTCCGGTGGGAGAATATATTGATGTCCGTTCCGACGGTACCTTTTATATAGTCCCGCCGCCTTCAAATTACACCGAGAGCCAATGGAGGTGGAGAATGCAGACCAATGACCTAAGCGTATGTTATGTAAGCGACGAGACCAGTGCGAAAATTATTGATCCTCAATTTGATGAGCAGCTTTTGGACAAGGCGAATTACTTAATGCCGTATACGCCGAAAGAGTATTATCCCTCGGTCGCCATGACGCCGGAAGAAAACAGCGAACTGTCAACTTTGCGCACGGATATTCAAAATTATGTTGAAAATCAAGTTGCTACATGGATCGCAAACGGCGGTGTGGAAAAGGAATACGACGCGTTTTTGAGACAGCTGGATGCAATGGGACTCCGTCGTATGGTGCAGATCTATCAGACCGCCTATGACCGGTATATGAGGCAGTAGGAGGATTTGATGGCGGTTTATCACTGTCCTCCCTTTAAGAACTTTGGGTACATTGAGGGGAAACGGATCATCTGGGAAACCGAAGGCGACCTCTTCTGGCTTGAACCTTACGGGAAAGACTGTCTCAGGTTTCGTTCATCAAAAAGTCTGCATATTCAGGATCTTAACTGGACCCTCCTGCCTCCGGGCAGCGATGACGCGGCGGCTAGTGTTGAAGGCGATAAGGCGGTCATAAAAAACGGAAAGATCCGGGCCGAGGTGTTGGGCGACGGGACGGTTACCTATTTAGACAGCCGGGGGAAAACTCTGCTGAAAGAATCCTGGCAGGATATGCGGGAAGAAGCAAACTGGAACGTCCGTAAAGCCCGTGAATTTGAAGCTATCACCAGCGACACTTTCAAGATCGATCTGTACTTCCAGGCAGTTAAGGGTGAACATATCCACGGACTGGGCCAGGATCCTAACGATGTCTTTGATCTTAAAGGCACGGATCTACGGCTTGAGCAGCGTAATACCAAGGTAACTATACCATTTATCGTATCCAGCCTTGGTTATGGATTCCTCTGGAACAACCCTGCCAACGGAGAAGTTAAATTCGGGGAGAACCATACCCATTGGCATGTCAAAATGGCAAAGCAGATCGATTATATGGTTATCGCGGGAGACACGCCGGCGGAGATCATGAAAACCTATACGGGAATCACCGGCCGCGCCCCGGTTCTTCCCGAATGGGCGGCCGGTTTCTGGCAGTGTAAGCTCCGCTATGAAAGCCAGGAAGAACTGCTCAGAGTGGCCCGGGAATATAAACGCCTGAACATTCCCCTTTCGGTGATAGTTATTGACTATTTTCACTGGCCCAAACAGGGAGACTGGAAGTTTGATCCCCGGTATTGGCCTGATCCTCAGGCCATGGTTGATGAACTTAATAAAATGGGCATACACCTCATGGTCTCTGTGTGGCCCACCATGGATATGCGAAGCGAAAATTACCTGCCAATGAGAGACAAAAACTACCTAATCAGGGCAGAACGGGGAGCTTCGGTATTCAAGTTTGCCTACGGAGCCTGCGGTTTTATTGATGCCATGCACCCCGGAGCGCGTAAATACCTCTGGAATAGGGTAAAGGAAAACTACTATAAGTACGGCATCAAGGTCTTCTGGCTGGATGAAAGCGAACCAAGCCTTACACCTTATGATTACAACAATGTACGGTACTATCTGGGTAATGGTCAGGAAGTATCAAGCCTCTATCCCTATTATTATGGCAAAGCTTTTTATGACGGCATGAAAGAAGAAGGTGAGAAGGATGTCCTTACCCTTACCCGCAGCGCATGGCTGGGAAGCCAGCGAAACAGCACTATCATGTGGTCCGGGGATATTCCTTCAACTTTTGCTACTTTAAGGCGGCAGATCAAGGCAGGGCTCAATTTCTCCTATTCCGGTATTCCCTGGTGGACTACGGACATAGGCGGCTTCCATGGAGGCGATATAAGGGATTCGGAATTCAAGGAACTCCTTGTCCGCTGGTTTGCCTTTGGGGTGTTTTCTCCGATTTTCCGCCTCCACGGCAAGCGCTTGCCGTGCCCGCCCTCTGACCGGAACGATCAGAACTGTTTTGTCCCTCCGGGGGCGCCAAACGAAGTCTGGAGTTACGGAGAGGAGAATTGCAAAATCATGGTGGACTTTATTCATCTGCGTGAACGCCTGATTCCTTACATAATGGAACAAATGAAAAAAGCCTCGGCTGATGGAACCCCGGTAATGCGTCCTCTGATTTTTGACTTCCCCGAGGATGAGGCAGCCTATGAGGTTTCCGATGCCTATCTCTTTGGGCCTGATATTCTGGTCGCGCCAATCATCGAATACCAGGTACGGAAACGCAAAGTTTATCTGCCCAAAGGAGCTTCCTGGCTGGATCCGTACTCCGGTAAAACCTGGCAAGGCGGGAATACAATAGAGGTTGACGCGCCCCTTGACCGTATTCCCCTGTTCCTGAAAAACAACGCGCCGCTTCCTATTGTAAAATAAATTGAGTAGGAGGCCGTTTATTATATAGACGGCCCCCTATTGCTTCTATATTTTTACCACGAACAACGGCTTAACTACCTCAAAATCCAGACGCAGGCGGTGGAAGAAATATTCGCCTTGAAAATTTTCCCTTAATGAAGTATAATATTTCTAATGATTAACCAAAAAAGCGCCCATTTCGGTGTTTCTCTACATTGAGGCGTATTACAACCGTGTTCGCATGCATTCAGCTCTTGACTATGTAGCGCCTAACGTGTTTTACTTAGGTACCCCCGCTTAACTGTGTGCACCTATTGGGGTAAAGTCCAAGGCATGAAACTCTACCATCGGTTCTTAGGAGTGCAGGGAAGCCAGCCCACACATGGTTGTGTCTAAATGGATACCGTTTGCGGGAACAGTACGATAAAATAAAGTTTTTCTAAAAACCTGTTTTGAATTCCAATATTTCTTTCCTGTCGCCAAAGGTAAATTCCAAAATTCTATACTCGTTTGGGTATTTCCCTCCTTCAGTGTAAACATAGGGAATGCCATCCTGTGCGGCATAGCCATACTCAAAGAAGATTTTTCCTTCTTCTGGAGGCCCTTTTAGCATCACTTCTGAGTAGCCTTTAAAGGGCTTTCCTTTGGGAATATCTTTGAAGGGGCGTCGGCTATCGTCGCCATCCAGAGGCGTTTGGCTTTCGCCGTAGCCATCAATAGTTATCGTGTCAGAAGTGATTTTAAGTGATCCCCAATATTTACCTGGATCATTCGAGTTCCAGGTTCCCCGCAGTTTTTTACCAAAAGACTTGGTATCAGCATCTGTCATTAGCCCATCGCAGGTGTCCAAAAAAAGAAGGGATAGCAGAGCTATAATAATAGCTAAAAATTTTATGTTTTTCATGGCTTGCACCTCAAAACAGTTTTAATTTCGTCTATCATTACTTTATACTCCTATATGACGAGATTGGCAATATCTTATTTTATGAGTCTCAATTATAACAAATATGATAATTTTGAACCGTCCGACCGAATGTCGGCGGCAGGCGCTCCGCGTTTGCTATCTTTTTGTAAACCATGTCCTAAAAACACAGTCTTTTCCGCCGAACGCGAATGTTTCAATAATACCAACTTTTATTTCCACTTTTTTACCGCATTGTCTTTTTCTTGTCATAAATTCGGCGACAGCATCTAAATATTACTTTTCGTCCGAATAATTATACATTAACTCAGGAAAATATTTTTTCATTTTGATGCAGGTACATTCTTCTCTGATTTACGGTAATTTGAATATAGTTTTTTAGTAATTCATTATCTTTTCCTTTACCCATTTTTGCCTCAATTGCCTTGTGCATTTTTTCAATCGACGGATTCCATGGACTTTACCTATTAATCCAGCAATTTAAAGTTTACCCCGTATCAATGTCGGAATACATGAAAACAACGAGTTCCTGCCAACTCCCAAAGAGGTTACGGCGCATTAGGACGCGCAGCTCATTAAAGAATTCGTCCCTCCTTCGG
>Ga0268262_10007594_pt1 | contig 10059 bp, 11 predicted proteins | sample TergutNc150P3_FD_190354 | JGI IMG/M metagenome (GOLD analysis project Ga0268262, IMG submission 190354) | Nasutitermes corniger P3 segment gut microbial community from laboratory colony in Florida, USA - Nc150 P3 (SPAdes) (version 2) | ecosystem: Host-associated > Arthropoda: Insects >...
TATGTATAATGCTTGGTGGTATGATTATATAAACAATAGCGGAATAACACAAGAAGAAAAAGAAGCGTGGCTGGAGCGAAAGAAATTGGATAGAGAAAATACAATAGATGAGACTATAAAATTATTGGAGAAAAGCGGTTTTGAAAACGTAGAATGTGTATATAATTTTATGAAACTTGGAGTGGTTATTGCGGTGAAATAGCTGTTTTTGGGGGAAGTTTCCCCCTCGCTCCAACCGCCCGATAACTTTACGGCAAACAGACGGGCGTTTTCCGCTACCCCCTCGTGCCCTGATACAATGGCAAAATAAATTTAATCGCAAATTTATATATTATTCAAATGGCGGAAAACCATACTATAAAACTATATCACGGAAGCAATCAGGTGGTTGAACAGCCACAGTTGCTGAAACCTACGCATCCAATGGATTGGGTAATAAATGACTAAGGAAACATTTAGTTCAATAATTTGGACAACAAATGTGCAAATAATCTCAATGATTATGGCAAATTATCATTTACCTTTTATGGAAGCGTATGAGAAATGGATAAACTCAAAAACTTACGCAACGCTTGAAGAGCAATCAAATGAAATATGGCAATTCAGCAACTTGTTCCTCTATATGTTATTTGATGAAGAACAAAAGACAGGTATTTTTGAAGTTCCCGCGGTAATATCATGAATGATAAATTGACCCCAAAAGAACGTTTTACGATATTTATTGCAGAAGAGTATCGAAATTTCAGCCATTTGTCTGGCGCAGAAGTTAGCAAGCTATTTAAACTTGCAGGCATATTCGATTTTATTAACGATACTTACGAAGCATTGCATACAGAAGATTTGAAATTCGTTCTATTTCAAATAGATGAAATTATACAAAAAATCTACATTAAATAAATATGAAATTAACCTCAAGAGGTATATGCAATTTTTGTCAGTCCAAGGATTTTCCAAATCTTCGCAAGAGATTTTGTCCTCGCTTGCCAAGAATAATAAAGTCGTTCTCACAAACAACGGCAAACCATCTGCACTAATGATTTACGCAGATGAATCCAATTTAGAAGATATTTAATAAATGGCATTACAGCTAGATACGTTATAAAGAACCTAAAGTTCTAATTTTTTAATTCTTGAGTTTATCGCTCCTCTTGTCCGCCCGAAATGCTTTGCTAAATCTCTAATATTAATACCTTCCTCATACATTTCAATCAATTCTTCGTCAAGCTCTTCAGTCCAAGGCTTGTAAGCGTCTTTATGCCTTGTTCTAACTTCTTCAATTGAATATGATTTCTCTGCTGTGTTAGAACTTGCTTTTTCTACAAAGATTGATCTTTGCAGAACTGGGGCTTGCTTATCTTCTTTTTTGGCAACTTTCATTACATGAATTTGCTTTGAAGGAGCAAACGCGACAGGCATTAAAGTTTCTGGTATATAAATGCTGTTTTTTGTTCTTGTGATTGCCACATACAAAAGATTTATTTCTTCATTTAATTTTGCGTAACTGGTGCCATATTTTTCAATATCCGTCACAAATTTTTCTATGTCTTCCTCCGTAATAAAATCATCCACTATTTGAACAGCATCATATTCCATTCCTTTGCAGCGATGGACTGTTGAAAAAATCATTTCTGCATTTTTCTTGTCGTCATTATTGATATGTTTTTCCTTTATTGTTTCGATAATACCAGGAATTTTGTTTCCATATTCCTTTACGATATCAACCATCATTCCAAGCTGAATATCGTCTGTTTTTTCAATATATTCTTCAAGTTCTCCAATATTTTTCATTTCTTTTATGAGTTTGTCTTTTATCAACTTATAATTGTGATTATATAAATTCAATACATCATATAACGAAGTACCTTCGTCTGCATAAGTATATGAATATATATTCCCTTCAAAGTAAATGTTCTTTAATTTTTTCTTATCCACTACATATTCAATGGCTTTCAATAGCAAACCAAGATTTGTTCGTGCAATTACAACTTTAGTTTTTATATTGTCTGATGTCCCTTTTCCTATAATTTCAAGAGACATTTCATTGTTAATTAATTTTTTTCTTTTCAAAACTTCCATTGCCAAATTAGCTATGTCTTGGCTGAATCTAAAACTTGTGGAAAGATTGAATGTTTTGAAATTAGCTTTTTCAAGCGAATTTACCGCAAATCGCCAACCGTAAATTTGTTGGTGAGTATCTCCAACAATGATCTTTGTTGCTTTCTGCTTGAAAAAAACATCAAGCATTGCGGCAGAGGCATCTTGCCCTTCATCAAAGAGTATATAGTCATAGTTCAGCTTTGGATTTGAAAGTTGGAATTTTTTTAGATAGAAGTCATGAATTATTTCAATTTCTCCTTTGTCCATTTTATTTAAGAAAATCCTTGTTTGTTCTTCTATGTAGTTATAAAATGTTGAGACAAATTTTTTTACTTTATTGTTAGAGATTGTCTCCAAATAGTTAAGTTCTTGAATTTTTGCCTTGTCACTATTGCAAAAATAAGAAGTAAATTTGTTAATATGATTAGCTAAAATGTATTTTATATGTTTTTCACCATTTTCTTTAAGCCTAAGCAACTCTGCAACTTCATGCGTTTTATAATCATGCGTTTTTATTTTGTAGTTATTATTAAGTACAATGTGTTTATAAGCAAGTGAGTGAGCTGTCTCTGCTTTTGCATTGCTTAATCCTTTGTCAGCAAATTTTTTAGTCGCCTCTTCTTTAACAGATTTGTTGAAAGCAAGATAAAGTATTCTGCTTGTTCTAGGCCTTGCCTTTGCGTATTCAATTATAGTTGTGGTTTTTCCAGATCCAGCAACAGCGTTTATTTTAATGTTGCCTGTTGAATTTATTATATCGCATTGTTCCTTAGTCAGTTCCATATTCCGTTGTTCCTATTTACTTGACAACCTGCGTAGCAGCATCGCCGTATCCTTAGCGGTAATATAGTTATTTCGTTTGGCAAAGTGAAATTAATTTTCTATATAACAATTTAGGAAAAAAGGAACATTTTTGTGGTAATTACAATGCAACATTTGGAATGTGGAAAGACAGAGATGATATTGGAGATGCTAGCGAATACGTGAAGAAAATAAGAAAAACGATAGAATTAGAAGAAGGAAAATTCGTTAGGAACAAAGCATAATTTGTTTAATTTGCACTGTCAAACCCCCTTGATTTTTTTAAAGCCATAGAGAAAGGCTCTGCTCAAGCATTTGCCGCGGTAACAAAACCTTTGGTGGTCAGCTTATAGGAATGACTGGAACATTTTGGATAACCGTTGTCTGGTTCTTTGAATGTGTCTAGTAATCTAAATCTGGAATGTTATTTGGGTCTATGGGTTCAAATGGTGGCATATTTATCTCCTTTGTAAGAATATATTAAATAAATTTTGCGTTTTGGTCGGGCCATTACTCAAGAATGCCTAATATATCATAAATTCCCTCTATTAGGATTATCCATTTACTACTTTTTATCGTTATGTGTGAAACTTTTATAAATCCGTTGCTAGATAAAGATTCTGTGACTTTAGATGAATATTTGTCTATTTATGGAAATAAAATATTGCAAGAAAGTGAAAAGCTCTTTGTACAAGATTTTCTTTTTCCAATATTTGGAGAAAAGAATATTAAATATGTTATTCCTCAATATTCCTTTATTGATTCAGAAGGTAAAGCTAGGCGAATAGATTTTGGTTTGGTGTATAATAATAGAAAAATTGCATTAGAAGTAAATGGAGAAACCTATCACGCTGAAGGTATAATCCCGAATGAAAATTTTGATGATAATTTAAACAGGCAGAATGAAATTCTTAACGCAGGTTGGTTTTTATTACGATTTTCTTATACTCAGCTACAATCTTCGCAATGGCGAAAAAAAATACAAAGAGACTTATTTTTATTACTTCGCAAACAAATACCAGAACTTTTGGATTTCGATATTAGCCCTAATTATCTACAAGGACAAGTATTATCAGCTTTAGATTATTATAGAAAACAAGGTTGGAAAAAAGGTGTTGTAATTTTACCAACTGGAACAGGGAAAACATATCTTTCAGCGTTTGACTCTCTAAACGCAAAAGGAAGAATTTTATTCATAGTTCATAGATTGGATATTTTAAGTCAATCAAAAGAGGCTTTTGAGAAAATTTACCCTAATGAAAAAATAGGTTTGTTAACAGGTGAAGAAAAGTATAATGTCAATAATAGTAAAATTCTGTTTGCTTCAAAGGATACGTTAAGAAATACCGATATATTGCAATCTTTTAAAAGCAATGAATTTGATTATATTATCGTTGATGAAGTTCATCACGGACAGGCTCCAAGTTACCAATCTGTTTTGCAATATTTCAACCCTAGCTTTTTTATGCTTGGATTAACTGCGACTCCCGACAGAATGGACAGAAAAGATATTTTTGAGCTTTTTGATTATCAAAAAGTTTTCGAATACACGATAAATGATGCCATAGAAAATGGTTTTTTAGTTCCGTATAAATATTATGGTTTAATGGATAATATTGACTATTCTAATATTCGTTACAATGGCAGAAAATATAATGTAGCGGATTTGGATAAAACTTTGATAATCAACAAACGAAACGAGAAAATATTTGAAGAATATTTGATAAAAGGAAATGGAAATAAAGCTTTAGGTTTTTGTTGCTCTATTAAACACGCAAATGCAATGGCTTCTTTTTTCAACAAAAAGGGAATACCTGCCATATCCATAACATCAGAAACAGAAAATAGAGAACAAAGAATAAAAGAATATAGAGAAAATACATATAACATAGCGTTTACTGTTGATTTATTTAATGAGGGTATTGATTTTCCCGATATAAATGTATTGTTATTTCTACGCCCTACAGAATCGAAAACGGTATTCTTTCAACAACTGGGAAGAGGTTTGAGGCTCTGCGGTGCTAAAAACAGAGTTATCATTATTGATTTTATTGGAAACTATAGAAAAGCAAACAATTTACGGAAATATCTTTCAAAAAAATATACTGAAAAATTAAATGAGAAAAATAAACGAGTTGAAAAAATAGAGTATGAATATACTCCGAATTGCGAAGTGCTTTTTGATGCTGAGGTAGAAGAGATTTTAAATAATCAAGACTCGGCAGAAAGAGAAATTAGCAAAGAAGATTTAATTGATGCTTATTATACTTTGAGCGAAAAACTTAATAAAAAACCATCTCAAGAAGATATTAACAGAGAAGGTGAATTTAAAATCAATCGTTATTTATCTATTTTCGGTTCCTGGGTTAATTTTTTGAAAGAAATAAACGAACTTACGGAGTTTAGTTATCATTTCCCACAAGGAACTCACCTTGGTCATATCATATATATACTCTATATATTAGGAAAAAATAAAATTGAGGGAAGTCATATTGACTCTAAATATGTTCGCTTTGTTGGCGGTTATTCAAAAGGTGATTTAGGACATTTTCAAAGACAAACAAAATATAAATTGCAAGCGGCAATGGAAATGGGTTTATTAGTAGATTTTAGAAAAGAAAATACAGATGATTTTTCTTTATTGCTTTCAAATAAAGGCGAGCAAGTTTATAATGCATTGAAAAAATTATTTTCTAGTATAGATTTTTCATTTAAAAAAGACACAAAAACAAAAATTTCTTGGACTATGAATTGTGAAGCGACAATTAATCAAACCATAAAAAATTACTTAGACAAGAATAAAAAAGAGCAAATTACGTTAAGACAAGTTTTATTAAAAATGGATGCCATAAATTTATTGCTAAAGTACTTATATTCTGTTCAACGAAAGGCAAAAATCAGAAAAATGGATATTTATGAGGATTTTTTTGAAGCTCCATTTGTGAAACAGTATTTAGATCGGCATGGATTAGAATATCCAACAAAGGAAGTTCGTTGCCGTAGAATACCATTTCTTTTTAATATTCTTGAATCTTTAGGAATAATAAATCAAACTTCTAGTGAAATAGAAGTTTTGTTGTTTGTATCTGAAAAAGAAATTTTAAAATCAACTGATATTTCGCAATTAAAAGAATTATACGGTTCTGATTTTTTGACGGAAAAATATTATTTGCCTATTGAGGAGTTTTAAATGCCAAACAAATCTCATTTCAACAATGGTTTGATTTCTATGAATGTCCTAAAAAAGAACGGGCTAAAACATAGCTCAAATATAAACGGGAAACAGATAGATACCACGTTTCATGGAATTTTTGTACAAGATGCCGTAGAATTTCTAAAAAAAATGCCAGATAATTCTGTGCAATTAATTTTAATAGATCCGCCATATAATTTAGATTTGGATTATTGGGATACTTACGAAGATTATTTGGGTTGGGCAAAGCATTGGCTAGACGAAATTTATAGAGTTTTGAGCGATAGCGGTAATTGTGTTATATTTGGAGGTTTTCAATTTCAAGATTTAAAGAAAGGTGATTTACTTGAAATTTTACATTACGCCAGACATAATACTAAACTACGTTTTGTGAATCTTGTGATTTGGTATTATAAAAATGGCATGAGTGCCCATCGTTATTTTGCCAATAGACATGAAGAAGCTATTTGGCTTTCAAAAACTAATAAATATTATTTTGATTTAGATTCTGTTAGAATTCCTTTTGATGAGGCTACGAGAGAACTTTACAAAAGAGATAAAAGATTAAATCCTGCAAGTGTAGACAAGGGAAAAAATCCAACAAATGTTTGGGAAATAGGAAGGCTTAACGGAAATTCCATAGAAAGAGTTGGGCATCCCACGCAAAAACCATTAGAAATAATGCGAAGATTTATAAAAGCTTTGTCTTATGAAGGTTCCATTGTTTTAGATTTTTTTGCTGGTTCTGGAACAACTGGCAGAGTTTGCATTGAAGAGAATAGGCATTCTATAATGGTAGACTCTGATGTTTCTTTAAAAAAATATTTTAATAAACATTTAAAAAGTATGAAAAATAGCATATTCAACGGGAATTACAAGATTATAGAAAATGGCGATATAGGCAAATTGCTGAACAATATGAATGGGTATGAAAATTATAATGGTAAATAATTCTTAATGGTGGAAAAAATTACTATATTTATAATTAGTGAAGAAAACAAACGTAAAATAATATGTCGGAAAAACAATTTTTTGAAAAGCAAACTGCCTCTTCGAGGATTAAGGCAAGTATTATATCTGAATACTTTCCAAGTTATTGCAAAATTATTGTACGAAAACACGACCCAAAACAACTTCGTTATATAGATTTGTTTTCCGGCCCTGGATATTACGAAGATGGTAATGCTTCAACGCCAATTTTGATTGCTCGCCATTGTAAAATGATAATTTTTTAAAAGATAAGGTAAAATTGATTTTCAATGATAATACTTATTCTGTTGAATTAGAACAGAATTTTGAGAAAGAATTTCCAAAAGGCACATTTAAGTTTGACCCACATTTTGGCAGAAGTACAGTTGGAGATTCTCAGGGAATTGCCGACTTTTTAGTTAAAAGTACGCACGAGGGTAAACACAATGAATCTCCATCATTGTTATTCATAGACCCGTTTGGTTACAAAGGAATAGAAACAAAAATATTAGCAGAATTTTTGAGAAATTGGGGTAATGAAATATTCTTGTTTGTAAATACCAAAAGAATACATCCTGCATTGGAAAATGAAAAATTTGAAGGATCGATGCAGAATTTATTTCCGACTACATTGGAAACAATAAAAAAAGATCGTCGATTCAAATCAACCGTATCAGAGCGATTAAACCTCATAATCAACAATTTAGGGAACGAATACCAATCTATTTTAGATGAAAAGATTTACTATACCGCATTTAGATTTCAGGAAGAAGACATTGATACGACAAGTCATTACATTTTGCATATAACGAAAGGAGCGAAAGGTTACGAATTGATTAAAACCGTATATAACGACTTTGCAAATGTTGGTACAATTTTTGACGGTGTAAATACCTATACTTTTGATGCCAAGAAACTTGATAATAAAATTGCTGAAATATTTGATACCAAATCTGAAAATATAGACAAGTTAAAAGACAAATTATATAATAATTATCGAAACAGAAAAATTACAGCAGGAGATTTATTTGATGAGCATCAAAAAACAGATTTGTACTGTCGAAGCCATTATGCTGAAGCATTACGAAGATTAGTTGATGAACAAAAACTTGATTCAGAACATACAGACGGAAAAAATCATATAAAAACAGTCCTCATTTCAAAAGATTGTAAATTAACATTCAGGTAAAATGGCAAATTCTTCAATTGAATGGACGGAAATGACATGGAATCCAACTACGGGTTGCACAAAAGTGTCTGCGGGCTGTAAATTTTGTTATGCAGAAATTATGACTCGTAGATTAAATGCAATGGGGCAAAAAAAATATAAAAATGGTTTTGATGTTGTTACAATCCATCCTGATACTTTAACAATTCCGTATTCTTGGAAATCTCCTAAAATTGTATTTGTTAATTCTATGAGCGATTTATTTCATTCGGATATTCCATTTGAGTTTATTAAACAAGTTTTCAAAACAATGAATGATAATCCACAGCATATTTTTCAAGTTTTGACAAAAAGAGCAGAACGGCTATTTGAATTACATAAGGAATTAAAATGGACAGACAATATTTGGATGGGTGTTACGGTTGAGAATGAAACGGAAAAATACAGGATAAATTTATTGCGAAAAATCAGAGCAAAAGTAAAATTTTTATCATTAGAACCGTTGCTTAGTGCTTTACCGAATTTAATCCTAAAAAATATAGATTGGGTTATTGTTGGTGGTGAAAGTGGTGTAAGGCCTCGCCCAATGGATAAAAAATTGGTTTTAGATATTCAAGAACAATGTAAAAAATCAAATGTTTCATTTTTCTTTAAACAATGGGGAGGACGCAATAAAAAAAAGGCAGGTCGATTATTAAATGGAAAAATATATGATAATATGCCTAGAATGATTGAGAAAATTAAACGACATACTACAAAATTAAAAAAGTAATTTGAAATGTATTATAAAGACGGAATGAACGATACTTTGTCCATATTGTGACATAGATTCCGTTATTGGAAAAAGTTCGGGTTATCCTATAACAGAAGAATTTTTAGGAGCTATGAAAAAGCATTGGTTTTTAAAGACAAATAACCTCTGAGATTTTGTATATTTCAAATAAAGAGGCTTTTATGAATTTTGAAATTGAATTTGAGCAAGAAGTAGATGGGCGTTGGATAGCTGGTGTAAAGGCTTTACGAGTTTTAGCAGAACGTATGGAAAATGAAGTGTAAAACAAAATCCAAGGAGCAAAAAAATGAAACCCTGCCAAAGCTGCGGAATGCCACTAAACAAAGACCCCCAAGGCGGCGGAACAAACGCCGATGGAAGCAAAAACGAAAAATATTGTAGTTATTGCTACCAAAACGGAGCATTCGTTGGTGGTGAAACCACCGTTGAAGAATTCCAAGAATTTTGCCGCAAAAAAATGATTGAACACGGAACGCCGAAATTTTTCGCGTGGCTTTTCACTCGCGGAATGAAACGACTAGAAAGATGGAAAAGCGGAAATAGCGGTATATGGACTATACTGATTGGTATATGTGCGTTCTTTTTTATTAAGTGGATAGCACCGTTTTTGATAGCTGGTTGTTTTGTATTTGGGATGAGATAAGAAAATGAAAGCAACAAACAATTTCTCCGAAGATATAATTAAAGCTCATGAATATTCTTCAAATAATAGGGCATCCTTAAAAAAAGATGATTTATGTGGTTGTTTTTACTGTTTAAAAATATTTAATCCCAATGAAATTACAGAGTGGACGGATTGGACAGATGAAGATGAAGAATCTGGCAAAACGGCACTTTGTCCATATTGTGACATAGATTCCGTTATTGGAAAAAGTTCTGGTTATCCTATAACAGAAGAATTTTTAGGAGCAATGAAAAAGCATTGGTTTTAATGCCTAAATGGGAAGAAAGTAAAATGGTAGCAGAAAATAACGCTGATACGGAAGATGCAGATATAAAAGCTATGAAAAGTCTTGTTCAAGTTTTAGCAATTGAAAC
>Ga0268262_10007595_pt1 | contig 10058 bp, 8 predicted proteins | sample TergutNc150P3_FD_190354 | JGI IMG/M metagenome (GOLD analysis project Ga0268262, IMG submission 190354) | Nasutitermes corniger P3 segment gut microbial community from laboratory colony in Florida, USA - Nc150 P3 (SPAdes) (version 2) | ecosystem: Host-associated > Arthropoda: Insects > Digestive...
GAGCGAAGAAGCAAAGAAATGCTGACCGAAGCAATGGCGAATAAACCAAGCGCAACCATAATCGCCGTGAGTTTAAAACCGATTTTCATTTTGTTACCCCTCTCTGAGCCGCAGCAATGCCGTTTCACCACTCCACGACGTGGAGACAATTTCTCCTTTTTTTGTGATAAGAATATAATTATAATTTTTGCTTGCTCGTATGATAAAAATACGGTTTTAAGTTTTCTTTATGAATAATAAACAGATTTGCCGAATTTTTTTGCAGAATTTATTTAAAATTTGGATTGACCGCGCGATATGTAATTCTCTGTAGACACATTACGAACAAACGTTCTATAATACTTTTATGAAAAGAAAAATATTATTATTGACATTAACCGCGGCATTCCTGTTTACCATTGGCTGCAGCAGGAACGCTCGCCGGGAGGCAATGGCGGCAGGCGCGATTTACGGCGGCGGCAGGGGAATCGCCTATAACGAAGCGAGTTTAACTTCAAAACAGAGCGCAATGATGACTGAGCAGATGGCAATGGACCGGGCTGAAGACGAATATCCGGTTCCGCAGCCGGCGATGGCGAGGATGGCGGACGGGGCGGGTGATGCCGGCTCATCAGCGGCAAATTTTACCGATGCGGAACGCAAGCTGATCAAGCGCGCAAATGTCAGCGTCAGGGTGGAAAATCTTGCCGCCGCCGATGATTCGGTCACCGCCTTGCTGGAAAAATTTGACGCTTACGCGGCATCGACCAATATCGAGGAAAACTCACGCTATTATTCCCTGCGCGTTCCGGCGCATAATTACGATGCTTTTCTCGCCGAAACAGGCGGCATGGGAAGGCTTATCAACCGCTACGAAAGCACCGAAGACGTATCCCTCCGTTATTATGATCTTGAAGGGCGGCTCGCGACCAAAAAAGAACTGTTAAAAACTTTTCAAGCCTATCTTGGAAAAGCAAAAACCATTGAGGAAATTCTTTCGGTGGAATCCCGCATATCGGATCTTCAATACGATATCGAAGGAACGGGAATACAGTTCCGTAATCTTGCCAACATGGTAGACTATGCCACTATTGACCTGTCCCTTTTTGGACCGGTAATGTCCGCGTCGTCAAACCGGGGCTTAACCCTGGGCGAGCGCGTTAAACAGCTTTTCGGCAGTTTCGGCGGTTTTCTGTCTACGGTCGCGATGGTTTTAATCGGCATTGTCATTTACGGGATTCCCATTCTGCTGTTATTGGGTTTATTATTCCTGCTTCTTTTCGGCAAAATCGGACTTGCCAGAAAATTATGGCGGCTGATTAAATCTTGATTTTGGAATAGGATTAATTCATGCAGTTTGAATTAAATCAGACATTGATCGACGAGATTATCTTTTTCATGGAAGACCAGGGCGGCGAATTTCTGCTGGATACCCAGAAAGGGGTTGTCATCAACATGGATGATGAAGAATTCAATCAGGATGATTTTGATGCTGATAATGGCCGCTATGTTTCCCTGCCGGACTGGGGGCCTTCCGACGGGTTCAGGTTGATGGAACATTTTACCGCCGGGCTTCGCAATGCCCTGGTGCGGGGAGAACTTTCCGCCGCGCTTGACCGGGGCCGGGGAGTTTTCCGCGCTTTTAAGGATACGCTGGCCCGGTACCCTGAGACGGAAAAACTGTGGTATGGCTACAAAGACCGTGAGATGAAGAGCGAGGTGATTTCCTGGTACAACGGCCTGCGGGAAACCTGGGGGCTGGAACTTATCGGTGAGGAGCCGGAAGACATAGCCGGCCTTGCGCTGGAAGATTTCCGTTTCCGCGCGGGCGCGGCGCAGGACAAAGATATGGCGCAGGAATTGCACCTTGCCTGCCTTGATGTGCATGATGATGAACACGCTGAAAAAGCGGAAGACGCCGCGGTTTTTGCCGGTATGGGCGAATGGGTTTTTCCCGGCGACTTATGTTTTGTGGCGGAAACCGCGGGAGGTGAATTTGCCGGATACATCAGCGCCGCCCGCGCCGATACCGTTCTCCGTATCTGCGCCGTGGAAGTGCAGGCCGAATACCGCGGACTGGGTTTAGGCAAGGCGCTGCTGACCCGCTTTTTGGAACAGGCGGACAGCGAAAAAATTCCCTACGTTATTATTGACCTTCCCGCCGGACAAGGGCATTTTTCGCGGGCGCTGCTGCGGGAAAGTTTTAGTCCCCGCGTCCAGCGTTACTGCCGCTGTTTATAATTTTCTCGCAAAGGTACCTTTGTGTCTTCTCTTACTTCGTGTTCTTTGTGTGAACTCTTCTCCCCCATATCACTATATTTTTTGCAAATCAAACGGGGTTTCCTGATACACATAATTAAGCCAGTTATAAAAAAACAAATTGGCGTGGGCGCGCCAGCGGACTACCGGCGCTTTTGACGGATCGTTATCAGGATAGTAATTTTTTGGCGGCTCTATGGGCAGCCCTTTTGCCAAATCGCGGCGGTATTCCCGGTCTAACGTAAGCGGGTCGTATTCCAAGTGACCGGTAACATAAATTTCGCGGCCTCCGCGGGCGGTGGCAATAAAAACCCCGGTCTCATCAGTTTCGGACTGGATCGTCAGGCGCGGCTCGGCGGTGATTGCGGCGCGGTCAACGGTTGTATGCCGGGACTGCGGGGCGAGGAACTCATCATCAAAACCGCGGAACAAGGCATGGTGCTGTTCATTTACCGCGTGGGGAAAAATGCCGAACAATTTTTTATCCAGCGGCTTTTTGGGAATATTATAGCGGCGATACAGCCCCGCCTGCGCTCCCCAGCAAATGTGCAAAGTAGAAAATACTTTTCTTTCCGAACAATCAATTACTCCGGCAAGCTCGTCCCAGTAATCAACTTCTTCGAAGGGCATGGTCTCCACCGGCGCGCCGGTAATGATAAGGCCGTCAAAACGAATATCAGTAGAGATTAATTCCTCCGTGCCGATGTAAAATTTTTCCAAATGTCCGGGAGGGGCGTTTTTTGATTCATGAGTGCTCATCCGCAGAAAGGTAATATCCACCTGCAGGGGGCTGTTGCCCAGAAGCCGCAGCAGTTGAGTTTCAGTCTCCACCGTGGTCGGCATAAGATTGACAATACCTACCTTGAGCGGACGAATATCCTGCTGATTGGCGCGGTCGTCAGTCATTACAAAGACTTGCTCCCGCATCAGGGCATCATAGGCTGGCAGCGCTCTGGGTATTTTTATCGGCATGGCGTATTATAGCCTTTATTTTGAGGCTTGTCTCGCAAAGAGGTCTCACAAAGGCACAAAGGTACCAAGAACACAAAGAATCCCCTCCGTGATCTTTGTACCTTTGTGTTCTTTGTGAGAGATATTGGGAGTAAAAGTTTAGATGTTACAAAGTACCAGAATTGCGCTTACACAAAATCATACAAGAGTGACACCCCGCACCCCATTTACAAACTTAACGAATGAACCTCTCCGCGGCGCTTTTCTATGGCTTTATCCAAAGCGCGTTCAATCGTTTGATCTAAATTATCCAGCCTTTTATCTAAGCTATCCAAAATCGCTTGTTGCAGTTGTTCCATGGCAATTTCAGGGGAATCCGATACAGAAAATAACTCATTCGATTTTATACCCAATGCCGCCGCCAGCCGTTCCAGCACATCGGCAGTCGGGAAGTTACGGGCAACCTCAATCATGCCAAGATAATGGGTAGATAAACCAGCCCTTTCCGCCAGTTCGGGCTGAGTAATTCCAAGCCTTCGCCTGTTTTTCTTCAAATTCTGGGCAAGAATTTCCTTTACATTTGCCATTTTTATAACCAGTTTTTCTATCTATTGGGTAATTATATTTACCTCGGTTTACTTGACAAACTGTATATTGTGTAGTTTCATACTATATTAGATAGTTTTATACTCTATTAGTTGGTTTTTCTGTTCCTTCCTTCACTTATTGAGTGGAAATTCAGGAAAAACCGTAAAAACCGCCTTCAAAAAGGAGAAAATTGTATGAGAACGACAACAAAGGCGTTATCAGTACGACTATTCGGGATTGCTTTGGCAATCGTCGTTTTAATAGCAGCGTCGTTGACCGGCTGCGACGACGGCACATCGCCGGGCAAGAAAACCCTCGTCAGTATCGCCATAACGACACCGCCGACAAAAACTGCGTACGCCATCGGCGAAACCATCGACTTAAGCGGTCTGGTGGTAACCGCCACCTACAGTGACGGCTCAACCGTGGCAGTCAGTATCAGCGCGGCAAATGTCAAAGGTTTTGATTCTTCCACAGCGGGAAGTAAAAAAATCACCATCAGTTATGAAGGCCAAACGGCAACTTTTGACGTTACCGTCAGCGGCGGAACCGTTAACCAAACCCCTACCGCCGCCGATTTTACCATCAGCGGCTTGTCGCATATTTTTGACGACAGCCCCAAAACCGTAACCATTACGCCGAAGCAGGGCAAATCAACAGGCACGATAACCATTTATTATGACGGGAAAACAGCCGCGCCTTCGGCTATTGGCTCCTACCCCGTAACCTTTGACGTGGCGGCGGCTAATGGCTGGAACGCGGTAAACGGCTTGAGCGCGGGAACGCTGGTAATTGCCGAACAAACCGCCAACTCCGCCACCCCTGCCGCCGCCGATTTTACCGTCAGCGGTTTGTCGCAGATAGCGGGCAGCGTGAGCGCTGTAACCATAACGCCGAAACAGGGCAAATCAGGCGGAGTGATAACCATTTATTATGCGGGAACGGACGGAACCAATTACGAAAAAAGCACAGCCGTACCGTCGGCTGTCGGCAAGTACGCGGTAACTTTTGATATAGCGGCGGCGTTGGGCTGGAACGCGGTAACCGGCTTGAGCGCGGGAACGCTGGAGATTGCCGCTAAAGCCGTTACCAGTATAGCGATAACCACCCAGCCAACGAAAACCCAGTACAACGTCAACGAGGAATTGAACACAACGGGCATGGTGGTAACGGCAACATACAATGACAGCACAACAGAGACGGTGAGCGGTTACACTGTCAGCGGCTATGACAAACTCAGGACAGGTAATCAGACTATTACCGTAACCTACAGCGGCAAGACCGCAGCCTTTACCGTTAATGTTATTCTGCTGAGCCTTGGAACTGTCGCGATGCCCACGGCGTTACCGTCAGCGGGAACTTACAATACGGCGCAGACCGTCACCTTAAATACCACGACAAGCGGCGCGGCAATCTACTACACCCTTGACGGCACAACCCCCACAACCGCCAGTACGCCGTATTCAGGCGCAATCAGTATTGGCGCGACTAGTACCTTGAAAGCCCTTGCCGTTAAGGAGGGCATGAATAATAGCGCAATAATGGAAGCGGCATACACCATTTCTTCCGGTTCTTCTTCTTTTATTCCGCCCGGCACAACGGTAACCACGCTTACCGAAAATACCTGGGCTGACGGCAATCTTCCCACATCAGATGACGTGCAGTGGTTCAAATTTACCGCTACCGCAAGTACGCAGTATATACATGTCAGTTTCGGCACGCTAGGTGGTATGTGTGTTCAGGTGTATGACTCAAGCGGCTCTAAGGTTGAAAACGAGAAACATTTTTATAGCAGTAACAAAAGTAATTCTTGGAGTGTAACCGTAGGGCAGCAGGAGTACTATATAAAAACATGGCCTTTCGGTTCCTATAACGGCACATACAAGATTGCGTTCAATACAACAGTTGGCCCGCCTGGCACAACCACGCTTACCGAAAATACCTGGGCTGATGGCAATCTACCCACATCAAGCGACGTACAATGGTTCAAATTTACCGCTACCGCAAGTACGCAGTATATACATGTCAGCTTAAACACACTGAATTATCTATTTGTTTCGGTGTATGACTCAAGCGGCGCTAGTGTTGGAAGCAGGTTAGAAGTTAGAAGTAAAAACCCTGAATCCGTTTCAATAAGCGTAACTGCGGGGCAGGAGTACTATATAATTACTTATCCGTCTAGCACCCACAGCGGTAACACGTACCAGATTGCGTTCAATGCCACATTTGCCCCGCCCGGCACAACCGTAACCACGCTTACCGCCAATGTCTGGGCTGACGGCAATCTTCCCACGTCAAGCGACGTGCAGTGGTACAAGTTTACCGCCACCGCAAGCACGCAGTATATACACGCCGGTTTCGGAACGCTGCAATATCTGTATGTGCAGATGTATGACTCAAGCGGCGCTTCGGTTGGAAGCGAGACATATTTATATAGCGGTAACAGTTATGTTTCCCAGACTGTAACGGTGGGGCAGGAGTACTATATAAAAGTAAGGTCTAGCAGCGGCACGTACAATATTTTGTACAATACATCTTCGGCGGAGATCATAAAGCTGCCCTCCAACGTAATCCAGCTTACCGCCAATATCTGGGCTGACGGTAACCTTCCTACAGAAGATGACGTGCAGTGGTTCAAGTTCACCGCAACCGCAAGTACGCAGTATATACACATTAATTTCGGTACGCTGACTACTGCTCTGTATGTTCAGGTGTATGACTCAAGCGGCGCTTCGGTTGGAGACCAGACATCAATATGGAACAACGGCAATCCCACATATATTTCTCCGACAGTAACAGTGGGGCAGGAGTTCTATATAAAGATAAGGCCTGTTTCTCCCTACATCGGTACATACAACATTTTGTACAATACATCTTCAACGGCGCCCGTAAAGTTACCTTCCAACGCAATCCAGCTTACCGCCGATACCTGGGCTGATGGCAATCTACCCACATCAAGCGACGTACAATGGTTCAAGTTTACCGCAACCGCAAATACGCAGTACATACACGCCAGTTTCGGTACACTGACTGATCTGTATGTTCAAATGTATGACTCAAGCGGCGCTACGGTTGGAAGCCAGACAAATTTATATAGCGGTAACAGTTATGTTAGCGGTAACAGTTATGTTTCCCAGAGTGTAACGGTGGGGCAGGAGTACTATATAAGGATACGTCCACCAAGTGGTAGCGGCACGTACCAGATTGCGTTCAATGCGTCCACTAATGCACCTCTACCCTCCAGAGCAATTCAGCTTACCGAGAATATCTGGGCTGACGGCAATTTACCCACATCAACCGGTGAGCAATGGTTTAAATTTACCGCCACCGCAAGTACGCAGTACATACATTTCAATTCCGGCACGCTGAATAGCATATATGTTCAGGTGTATGACTCAAGCGGCGCTGCGGTTGGAAGCGAGAAATATTTATATAGCGTTGACAGTTATGTTTCCCAGACTGTAGTAGGGCAGGAGTACTATATAAGGATACGTCCATCAAGTGGTAGCGGCACGTACCAGATTGCGTTCAATGCGTCGTCAACAACATCGCCTCCCGGAGCGGTAACGCTGCCCTCCGCCGCAATCCAGCTTACCGAAAATACCTGGGCTAACGGCAACCCTCCCGCATCAAGCGATTGGCAGTGGCTCAAGTTTACCGCAACCGCAAGCAAGCAGTACCTACACGCCGGTTTCAACACGTTTAGTGCTGCTTCATGGGGTGCGGATTATCAGGTGTATGACTCAAGCGGCGCTTATGTTGTTGGAGGCAAGGGCGCTTTATCTTCTGACGGCGGTAGTTATTACGCATCCAGGCCCATAACAGTAACGGTAGGGCAGGAGTACTATATAAGGGTACAGCCTCGCTCTTCTAACAGCGGCACATATTCTATTCTGTTCAATAGCGTATTTTTAGCTCCCGGCAATTTCACAACGCTTACCCAAAGTGCCTATAGCAGCGGCAGTATTAACACAGTGACCCAGATTAAGAGGTACAAGTTTACCGCAACTGCAAGCACACATTCTATATATGCCACTAACATCTCGCTGGGTAACGATTTGTATGTTTCTGTGTATGACTCAAGCGGCAATGAGGTTTTAGACCGAACAAAAATAACATCATCCAGCAGTGTCAGTGTCCAGAGTCTAACGGTCGGGCAGGACTACTATATACAGGCATATGCCTTTAGCACCACCGGCACATTCCAGATTGCGTATCAGTAGCCGCCGAGAGGTATGCCGGGTATCAGCCGCCATTTTTTAGAGGACTAAAGAATTTCACAAAAAGGGCACAAAGGTTCTTTATGCCCTTTTTTACTTTGTGATCTTTGTGTGAAATCTTCCCAAAAGTGGTTAATGCTCACAGTAAGTGGTGTTTGTTAAAGGTCACAAATTGTGACCTTTAATTTTTAATCACCGCTTTTGCCCAGTACTGTTAGGTGTTAATTTCCCGCGTTAAAGCCAATCCTTTTGGTTTTTGGCGGCTGGGCGATAAGGTTGTTCAGAGCGGCAATGATATGTTCAATGGTCTTGTCGTGTTTTGAAATTTTCAAGTTGGTATTTTCAATGTAGACCATGAGCAGTTTCCGTAATTCAGCAACTTGTTCATCGGTGTTGCTTTTTGTCAGCATATAATGTCTTAATTTTATAAAAGCCCGCATGATTTGAATATTTACATCTATTGCTTTCTGGCTGTTCAAGACTGCCGCTAACATCGCTACGCCTTGTTCTGTAAACGCATAAGGAAGAGTGGACCTGTATTTAAGGCTTTGGAGGTGGTCGCAATTTGCGACCACCTCGGCAAATTCTTTTTTTGTCAACCGAAACATAAAATCACCGGGAAACCGCTTTATGTTTCTTTTTACGGCTTCATTCAGGCGTTTAACCTCAACCTCATAAAGAAACGCTAAATCACTGTCCAGCATAACTTTTTGTCTGCGAATTTCGTAAATCATGTTTCGGACTTGCGATAATTTGTTTGCCATATAGTTGTTTTATCGGAATGAAGGAGCAACAACAATCGCCAGTGACGGTCATCTTTTACAAATGAAAGCAAAATCTTTTGTATTGGGAACAGTCATCTTTTGCGAGTGAAAGTAAGCGGCGGGTGGCCGGCGCCAACCCTGCCCTTAATCCAAACGGTATGCCGATAAATCCGGCAGCTTGTCTAAAGTAATTACCGATGGATGATTGTACACCTTCTTTTTGTGTGAATTTTTATTGTGATATTCCCCGGTAAAGAAATTGTCCTTATGCGATTCGCCGGTTGTTTTACGGCCGTCATTCCAGGTCATAAACCATTCAACGGCCTCTGTTTTTATTGTCAATTATGCTTTGTTACCATAGTCGTCATTTATCGGCAGGAGTAAAAACCAGAACCGCTTCCGCGCCGTCTTTTCCTTTTGAGTACAGTTCCAGATTTTCTTTGTTAAGGTTCCATTTGGCGGCATTTTGGAGATAGGTAAAATAATCAAGTTCTTTGAGCCCTTCCGGCTCGCGTATAGCAAGCATCATGGTTTGGGCTACTGTTTTAATGGTGATTCCTTGTTTATCAACTGTATAGGGGGCAAAATAACGGTTGGGCGCGCCGACACCGTTGACACGTTCCGCGTCAATGCGCAGGGTAAAAATATCGCCAAAGCCTTCTTCTTTCAGTTTATCGCGCTCAATAATTATGTTCTCCGGTTTAACCCGTACTTCTGCCAGATTCCAGTCTTTGTTCATCACGTCTGAAAATGGGGGGGCGCTGCTGCAGGCGGCAAGAATAAACACCGCCAGCGGCGCCGCCGCCGCCCATAGCGCCATTTTCTTCACATAACGATTCATGTTACTTTCATTCCGCCGGAGCTTCGTCTTCCTTAACAATCCGGTCAAGGCCAATAACAAAATCGGGCTTGTCGATGCTGAGTATTTTAACGCCCTGAGCGGAGGGACCCATCGCCCGGATTTCCTGTACTTTCAGTTTTATCGACTTTCCCTGGCTGGTGATGCACATGATTTCCTCGTTTTCAAGCACGCTGACGCAGCCGATAATTTCGCCGGTTTTTTCGGTAACGGTATAAATTTTCTGGCCGCCGGTACCGCGCCCGTGTGAGGTAAATTCATTAAATTCAACCCGCTTGCCAAAACCGTATTCGGAAAGGATCAGCATTTTCTCGATTTTTTCCGGCGGGCGGCCCTCGCCGCTGTCTACCCGCAGTACGCCGGCCAGTTCATCGCCGCTTGAAAGTTTCATGCCGGTAACGCCCCGCGTAGAACGTCCCATCGCGCGGACATGGTCTT
>Ga0268262_10007596_pt1 | contig 10057 bp, 9 predicted proteins | sample TergutNc150P3_FD_190354 | JGI IMG/M metagenome (GOLD analysis project Ga0268262, IMG submission 190354) | Nasutitermes corniger P3 segment gut microbial community from laboratory colony in Florida, USA - Nc150 P3 (SPAdes) (version 2) | ecosystem: Host-associated > Arthropoda: Insects > Digestive...
CCTCTCAACCCTCTCTCATATCCCCTCCCCCTACTATAATTATAGCACGAACCAGACGCCAAAATCAACCTAATCTTTAAAATCTTTTAAAATCAAATGCTTTAAATGCTTTTTTAGACGGAAGGCTACGCCTTCCATAGATAAATCGGGGGCTAAACCCCCGATTTTCAGTCAAAGTCAACAGAAAAAAGCCTTTTTTTTGGACTTTGACGTTGATTTTGACTGAAAATGCGGGGCATAGCCCCGCATTTATCTATGAAGCCAAAGGCTTCGTCTAAAAATGATTTAGACTTTAAAGAATTTGACTTTAGCCGAACACGGCAAGGTACACATCCATGTCCCGCCCGTCTATAAACTCACGTATCGCCGAGGTCGCCACGTTCAGCGCCTCTTCTTTGGGATACCCGTAAATCCCGCTAGAAATCAACGGAAACGCCACGCTCTTGCACCCTTTCTCAACCGCACATTTCAAAGAGTTAGTGTAAGCGTCGCGGAGCAACTGTTCCTCCCCATGCTTCCCGTCATTGTAAACAGGCCCCGCCGTATGGATGACGAACTTGGCCGGAAGTCCGAACCCCGGCGTAACAACCGCCTCCCCCGTCCGAATCGGCGCAAGCCCATCACAAGCCGCCTGCATCTCAGCCGCCCCCGCCGCCCTAAACACCGCCCCGCAAACCCCGCCCCCCATCCGAAGCCCGGTATTTGCGGCGTTGACTATGGCGTCGACTTCCATTGTCGTGATGTCTTGATTGACGATTGTCAGGGGCATTGCGAGAGCTCCTTAACTTTCCGTACATTGACTTTCGGCTTTTCCCCTGAATCCTCACATCCTTGACCACGCCGTATAGCCAATATCTCCTGTTCCGCCATCAAACGCGAGCGGGCTACAGATTCAGGAGTCATTTTTGACTCCATCATTTTTATTGCGTCATGCATCGTTCCCCTCCAATATTTAGAGCACTTCATACGTTCAAATAAGACAATGGCACTGTATGATACCTTTCCTCAAGCGGCTTCCCATCTTTATTGTATGTCGTATTAAAGACAATATCGGACAACCATTTCTTAAATGTCGGATTGTCGTTGAAGTGTTTGTAAAGCTCCATGTTGTCCGACATGATACTGAGAACGACTTCCCGCAATACGCGATCACTTTCGGTACGAGCCTCTTGTTTATCCGAATTCCGCATGGCGTTTTGATACGTTTGATTTTTTGATACCATCACGGGAATCTGCGTTATCTGCCGCCACACGTTGTCGGCATCGTTCCATTTGATATTTCCGAATAGCTTATTGAATGAAGATATAATCTCGGAAAGATGTTCCATCTGCGGCTCTCTAAGACCGACCCCGGCCCCGCTCGTCGGAACTGGATAGATTTCCGCATCTTGGTCATCTATCTGAATCGATGTTGTCGCTTGCACATCTATCCTATAACTTTCGAGGTCTATTGTCCTTAAAATTCCAGCCGACAAATCATCGTCCGGCGGAGATGGCAGTTTGGGCAGTAAAAGCGTGAGAAATATCGATAATTTCTCCCATTCGACATTCCCGCAAGGCAGTACCGCACCTAGAAATTCGTAGGTGCGTACAAACGCTTTTGCGGAACTTTTGAATTCTATCTGCGCATCCGTGTCAAGTTCTTTGTAACGGACCGCACAAACATCCAAAATAGGGTCTAATCTATCGCGTGGAGCTTTTTTTGTAAATAATCTAACCAAATTCTCGACATCATCTTTTGTATAAACCTGACGGTTCTCCATTGTGGAAATCAGGTCATACAATTTATTCGGGTCGGTTTCAGCGGACAAAATTGTTGTTTTGTAAAACCGAGAGAACGCTTCCCTAATAGTATCCTCATCATTGGCGAAATCAAGCACGAAAGTATCATTCTTTTGCGGATAAGCCCTATTTAGACGCGAAAGCGTTTGCACGGCTTTTATATCGGTTAAAACTTTATCAACATACATTGTATGAAGCAACGGCTCATCATAACCAGTTTGGAATTTGTCGGCTACAATCAAGAATCGGTACGGGTCTGACCTAAAAGTCTTTTCTATAAGTGTAGACGGAAAACCGTTAATAGACGATTCGCTAACTATTTTGCCATCGTATTCTTTGTCACCGCTAAATGCAACTATTGCCTTATACGGACTGTTGCGGTCTTTCAAACAACTGCATATTGCGTAATAATAGTCTATCGCCCGTTCAATACCGGCCGTGACCACCATCGCACGAGCTTGTCCGCCTATCTTACCTTTGGTTATAACCTGTTCGTGAAAATGTTCAACCATCAATTCGGCTTTCACGGATATAGGAAAACTGTCGCTCTCAACGTATTTTCTAAGTTTTTTCATGGCACGTTTTTTATCAAATTCTGGGTCGTCAACAAAAATTTTGATCAGTTTATAATAACTTTTTACCGGAGTATAGTACCTCAATACATCAAGTATGAATCCCTCTTGGATTGCCTGTTTCATGGAATAGTTGTGGAACGGATAATGCTTCACCGCGCCATCAGGCTGCGGAACAGCTAAGCCAAACATTTCAAGCGTTTTGTTTTTAGGCGTGGCTGTGAACGCAAAATAACTCGCATTGGCAAGCATTTTGCGTCCCTCAACAAGCATATTAATCTTATCCTCAACATCCGCATCCGGATCATATTCACCGCCGAGCGCCATGTTCATCTTCGCCGAGAAGCTACCGCTCTGACTACTGTGCGCCTCGTCTATGATGATAGCGAATTTTCGGTTTTTATGCGCTGTACCAATGTCGTCTAAGATAATCGGGAATTTTTGCACAGTTGTTATGATAATCTTCTTTTCACTCTTGATTGCGTCACGTAGATCGCCGGAATGTTCAGCCCATGCCACGGTGCTTGACACTTGCATAAACTGTTTAATAGTGTTCTTTATCTGCCTATCAAGATTCACTCGGTCGGTAACAACTATGATAGAATCCACAACATTTTTACCGCCCGATTCAAGCCCAACAAGCTGATGGGCGAGCCACGCTATCGAGTTTGACTTACCGCTCCCCGCGCTGTGCTGTATGAGATACCTTTTCCCAACACCATTAGTACGAATATCGGCAAGCAACATCCTCACCGCCACAAGTTGATGATAACGCGGAAATATCTGCTTGTAACTCTTCTTACCGGTATCGTTATTTTTCTCCTCTATCACTTGAGCATAATTCTCAATGATATCGACAAGCTCGCCCTTTGTCAGTATATTTTTCCATAAGTAATCGGTCATTATCCCGTCAGGATTGGGAGGATTCCCGGCACCATCGTTATACCCCTTATCAAACGGCAAAAACCATGATTTTTTACCGTCTAACTTCGTACAGAACTTAATATGCGCATCGTCCACGGCAAAATGCACAATACACCGCTTGAACTGAAACAAAAGCTCTTTCGGATCGCGATCCCGTTGATACTGACACACCGCGTCCTCCACATCTTGCTTGGTAAGCTGATTCTTTAACTCGCAAGTAATCACCGGTAACCCGTTTATGAATATAGCAAGGTCAAGTGCAAGTTTTGTGTTGTCGCTCGAATACTGCAACTGCCGTGTTACACTAAATATATTTTGCGCGAATCGCTCTTTCGCTTTCGGATTCTTCTCAGACGGAGTCATGTAAAACATGATGAGACTGGTAGGATAGATTTTAATACCTTTTCTCAACACGTCAATCATGCCGCGCTTCGCTATTTCGTCACGCAAACGGCCAAGAAATTGCAACCGTTTTATATCGCTACCATAAACATCAAGTTGCTTCATCTGCTCCGGTTGCGTAGTTTCGAGAAAGCGAAATAGCCGCCCCTCGTCAACCGCGTACTCGCGGTTGTAATCGGCGCTTATACCTTGCTCGTAGCCGTTTTGGGTTACGAGATGGTCAACGATCAAGGCTTCGAGGCCGGATTCACGGGTGTTTGTGGGCATTGTTTATTCCTCAGCAAATTAACGGTGTAATTTCCTTACTGTCCATCACTTTTTTTATGTTCAAAATCAAACCCAAGCACAAAAAACACATTACCCTTTCTATATCCGTAGCAACGATCTTTTCCTGATAATTTAAAATAGTCTATCTTTTCGTCCGTATTTTTAAAGTGTTTATTTTTGTGGTCATAATCATACTTTCGATAGTCCAATCTGATGTTTGTTCTAATATCTTCCCACGTTAATTTAGAAAACATATCAAATTCTTTTAGAAGAAGATATTCTTCTTCTTTGGTTTTTACTAAAATGAATCCATCTTTTTGATCAATATCATCAAAACATAAATTAGAGTTTTTAAACTTCCTACTGCAATATTCAGAAAATGGCATAATACCCCGTTCATAAGCTATTTGTATAAATTTCTCATCATCAATTAGATTATCTATAGTTATTTCACACTCATTTCTAAAGATGAAAAGTCGGTGAGACTTAAAATCATCGCGATAAAAAGAAATAACAACATTGTCTCTCTCACACGCTTCAGCTAATGAGGAACCGCATACATTATTTCCGTTGTATCTATAAACGTTATTAGCGGATTGTTTTGGATTTAGATCCCAATACGGTCCCGTGAATAATCTGTCCAAAAATCTTTTATATCTTTGAATTTCAAGACGTTGGCGAAACTCTTCACGTGTTAATATATAGTAAATTTTATCATTCTGTGTTACATCGGCTTGATTAAAATCACATCGTTGATATACCTGAATAGGTTGATTGGATAGACCGTCAATACTTTTGAGCACCTTCATGAACGGTATTAATCCGACACGAAAAAATTCTTCTACGGTACTATATTGTCCGCTTAGCGATAGTTCATTTACTAGTATTTCCATAGAATCACAACCCCAACAAAGTGTCTAAATCATCGTCAAATTGGTCAAACATACCCTTTTTACAATTCAGCAACCGTCCATTTTCTGAAATCTGTATTTCCGTGCTTTCCGAAATATTCTCGTCATTTAGTTCAAAAAAATGAACTTTGACATTATTTCTATCAATCTTTTTCTGAAAAATTGCCTTACGTACCCCATTAAAAATGTGGTCGCTGTGTGTTTCTATTATAACCTGCGCCCCACTCTGCGCGGTTAGTGCGATAAGTTCCGCTAATTTCGATTGTCCGCGCGGATGTAAATGTGCCTCTGGATTCTCAATGATAATCAAAGACTCCGGAGAGGCGGAAAGAAGCGCAACTATGACCGGAAGTGAATAGGATAGCCCAAAACCCACATTCTCCGATCTAAATTTATTATCACCTATTTTACCATAACCATATTCCACCGTCACATCCTTGGCCCTTTTTTCTACTGTCATGATCACGCGAGGGCTTATTTCGTTTTCCCATGCGATTGTTTGTTCCAACAATTTCTTGCTAGAACAGTCGGGATGCAACACTTTGTCAAGTTGAACGTTAAAATCTCGATGGTTTCCGTAATATTCCAAAAAATGAGCGACCAATTCGCCTTGTCCGTATGCAAGCGATAACTGTCTTTCGGTCTCCACAGCATAGCTTTCCACCGGATACGAACTCCTAGCTGCCCACCGCAAAGCGCTTAAATACTGAAAATCATTAGTGAACAAAGGCATTTGCTGAAAAGTGCTTGAAATTGTCGGCGTTTTTTTTGCAGAATGAATAAACGTATCCTCCATTCTTAAGTCACCACTCAAATCGAATTGCCATTTGTATCCACTGCCACTTCTGTTGGTATCTATTGCAAATGTGATTATATTATTATCTGCATAACACGATAATGCGTCATACCCCCTTCCAATATCACACAACGGCGCGTTCAAGTCTAAGCCAGAGTTCAATCTGCCTTTTTTAAAACTTTGACGAAGCAATAACAGCGCTTGCAGGACGCTCGATTTGCCGGAACTATTCATACCGGTTAATACCGTCAACGATCCCATATCCAATTCGGTGTTGATATGAGATTTAAAGTTAGCAATCTTCAATTTTGTTATCATTGCCGATCCTTATCTTTTTTCCTTGAATACTTTTTTGCATGACTTGATAAAACCACGAGAAACGAATGTGAACACGATCCTTCGCTCCCGTTCCACCGGAAAGTGAATCGCTGTATTGCTCACACTTCATTAATTCAATCAAGTTATTTTTAAATAACTCGCTGTTTTGTCGTAATAATCGTTCTTCTTCTTCGTTTATTTTTGCAAAGTTGACTGTAATGACTTCAAAATAGGCTTTATTTATTGGACCACGCGGAGCGGTCTTATCTGTTCTTCTACGGAAAGCATCTGTTCCAAATATATCCATGGCTAATTGCAACGCTCTTTTAAAATTTTGCGTGATATCTTGAATGTCACTTTTTTCTAATAAATCCATCCCGCTATTTAAAAACGTATCTAAATCAGGCGTATCGTAATTCTTATAGCCTTTCAAATAGAACGACACAAATCGACAAATAAAATCCCTATCCTGCATTCTTTTTGTGGAAATTTTCCTCTCAGTTGCATTCAAAAATTCAGGCAAGATTGATAATTCTTTGATAGCACTAGCAGCCTTTCCTTGGTAGATTGCATTACGAATTTCTTGTGGCGTGAGTACTAATCCGGCAGTATTAAGCCGCTTAAACAAGATATATCTGACTTCAGGTGGAGACTTTTTCAGGAGGTTGACGGTAATTTCTCTCATGATAATACTACGGTGAAGCGATCTATTCAAATCATCAAACTTCAACCCATTCAGATCTACTAAAAATTCCAATCCTTCTAGTTCCATGGTTTTGTCGACACAAAATTTTTTAATTGAGCAACACCGTTGCAATCCATCAATAATATCCCATGCCGATGAACTTGTATCGAAATAAAAAGCCGGCAACGGCAATCCCAACAGTATGGATTCAATTAAGCGACATTGCTTCTCCGGCGTCCACAAATTACCACTTCGCTGAAAATCAGTGTTCATGTTGATCTCATTGTGTTCAATCTTATCCATCAAATACCCCACCGTGAACGCTGGTGTAGAAATCTCGATTTCATTGGGCTTAAATGGGTGCGTAATGACACCACTTACGTCAGAGGAGGTATCTTCCTCTTCAACGTCCGTAACATCCGTTTCATGATTGTCTTTTTTCTGACGTTTCATCGCTATATCATCCTAACTTCAAGACCACATACCTCAACTATTGGGCTGTATTCATCCACATAACTAATATAATAAATGCCACCTAACTTTTCAATTATTTTTTATTTCGGGCAAATTCGGCGGTTAGTTGTGACTAACCGCGCTGAATTAACGATGTAGCGCCCTAGCACATCTACTAACATATCTGCTTCTTTTTGCGTTAATTTTATCTGCATAGATTTATTCCTTTTTTTACAATAAACCTGATGTTGAAATGAATTGTATTAAGGCAGCCATCGCAGCAGAAAACTCCGCTGCCTCTTTAATTTCATTTGACACTTTAATTCCTTTCAAGGTAGAAATCGCCGTTTTGACAAAACTCTTTCTTGGAGTCATCTGTTTTAATTCTGTCTCAATTACGTCAAGCGATTCTTGTACACTTTCCATTTCATCTTTAGGTAAAATACCGACACTTTGGGCTTTAACTGCGTTAATAAGCTCTAAAAGCTTTGCAGTATCAAACCCGTTGTTAATAGTAGCGTTGATAGTTGCGCTATCATTTGCAACATTAAACTGTCCATTTACATTGATCTCAGCCACTTTAGTTTCATCCAACCCCATATCAATCCCTATTTCTGTAAGATAGTCCGAAATGTGCATTACAAGTACAAAAACTACACGCTTATTGATCTCGTCTAAGATATCTTGAATTTTCGTTGAGCGTGAATAACTGAATCCTATTGTTCTTACCATATCTATATTCTTTTCGACAACATATTGAAGTATCCCAACGATATTCGCTACCTCTTTCTCATCGGTTTCCCCCAAATCAAAACACAAACATCCGCTAGACTTTGCAACTTCTACATATTCCGCATTTACGTCAAAATTCGGTAATCCACAGTTTTCAACGTATTTGCAGATAATCTCGTGTTCATGGATAAATGTTAAAAACCTCTTCAGAACAATAAGATAGTCCTGAAAGTGCGCTTTCATTAAACGATTAGAGATCCTATTAAAGCTATATATAACTTTTTTTAATTCGGTTTGAGTCTGGTTCATATTCTTATCACTCCGCAAAATGGGCAATAACAGCCCGTAAATTTCAACATCAGTTTAATTTTTGCGCTACGCTCGCAACACATAAATTTTGTGACCGTAAGTGCTTGGATTCCTGCCCATATTGGATTTTCTAGTTTATGCTTGGGTTTTTGATTGACCTTGAAAGATACTATGCCTCCTTTGTTTCGTTCTAATTTCTTTAAATTGTTATGTATCAAATCCGTAACCTTATTTTGTACCATAGCCATTGCTAATTCTACTACATCTTCCGTAAGATAGCTATCGCTACAGAGACCGCAACTTGGACAATGTATTTCCAATACACCTTCATCTTCACAATCATTGGGCGTAAGTTTGAAATACTCACCACAAATAGGGCATTTCAAAAGAACGTACCCATCATTGTCTGTGGGTATTGATATTTTCATTTGAATATCATTCATTCTACGTCCTCCGCACTATCATCCATCGATTCATTGTCAATAATATCACCATCGCTTGCCGAATCTTCCACCACCGACACGTACTCCGGCACAATCACGCCGCGAACATCAAGTTTACCAGTTACCGTGTCGGAAATTAGACGGGTACGGTATTCTATCAACAACGCAAGCAAAGAATTAGGGTGACTTTCCAAGACTTTTGGATCTATGCTTGGTTTGCCATATATCAATTTAATAAACTTGTTAATCTGCGACACCTTCCAGTCAAGAAAACGCACGATTTGGTCTTGCTCGTCACTGGGTGGTAACAGTGTTTTTAATGTGCGAAAAATTTCAGGGTAAAGCCGCAAACGGCTTTTTATAACGCCAGTAGAATAAGCACTGAAATAATTACATATTTCAGGCGTACGCATTAGGTAATGATAATACCAAGGATTACAGTCACCTCTTACCGAGAATACTGCGTATGCAGGGCTAATTACCCCATTAAATGGTGAAATCGCTTGACTGCCGTTCCATGCAAGCATTATATTCATAACTATGTCGTTTTTCTTAACTATACTGTATCCTATTAAACTTTCAGCTGGTCGAATGCCTACAGCAGTGTCAGTTTTTTTAGAAATACCAGAATATTGCGACAAACTTAGCAGTTGTGCATCATTATTATTATTCTTCGTTTTGCGTTCAGTAAACACAACACGATTTGGAACAACATCCCACCGTTCCGGCAGTTTCCCATACCACACCGCACTCATTTCACACCCCCTCTCAAAATCTCCTCCAACAACCCCTCCGTCTCCTTCTCCAACGCCCGAATATCCGCAACAATCTCCGCAAGCCCGCGAAGCTGAACAGGTTTATAGAAGTGTTTCGTAAAGCTGATTTCGTAGCCTATCACCGTCTTACTTTCATCCACCCAAGCATCCGACGCATACGGCAGGACTTCCGCCTTAATAAAAGCGTCAATCCCGCCTAAATAGTCAAGCGGTATCTGTTCGGTATCAGTGAGGTCTTTATCCGGCACAATCTTTTTCTTCTTATCGCGGAGCGGCTTGCCGTCCTCGTCGTACTGCGGACGCAAAACCGTAACTTTCCAATAGCCGAACGCGCTATTGTCAAAGATTTTGCTGTATTCGTTATTCTCAAAATCAAAGTATAACTTAACGATTTGCTCACGCAATTCAGACGTGAACTCGCAATTTTTCTGTCCGAGATTTTTGCGTAACGGAGATTTGAGCGTGGTTGCGTCAATCAGTTGTATCTTCCCTTTGCGTCGCGGCTCTTTTCGATTTGACAGCACCCAAATGAACGTGCCTATGCCGGTGTTGTAGAACATATTATTCGGCAGAGCGATAATGGCTTCGACGAGGTCGCGTTCAATCATGTAGCGGCGGGCGTTGCTTTCGCCCGATCCGGCATCTCCTGTAAATAGGGAGGAGCCGTTGTGTACTTCGGCTATGCGG
>Ga0268262_10007597_pt1 | contig 10057 bp, 10 predicted proteins | sample TergutNc150P3_FD_190354 | JGI IMG/M metagenome (GOLD analysis project Ga0268262, IMG submission 190354) | Nasutitermes corniger P3 segment gut microbial community from laboratory colony in Florida, USA - Nc150 P3 (SPAdes) (version 2) | ecosystem: Host-associated > Arthropoda: Insects >...
ATAAACCGTATTTCCCCGCAACAGCGAATCGTAATACCCCTCCATGCCGCGGTAGGAATACGAATTTTCGCCCTTATCCTTTTTGAGCGTTCCCAAAACCGAAGAGGGATAACCACCCGCCAACAATCTGCGGACTTCCTTCCTATCCCGCTGACAACCACCGCGAAGCAGCGATTTGCCTTTCCAACCCTTAAACAAGGCATCTATTTCCCGAATATCCCGTTGCCGTACCCATTGGGCAGGCTGTTCGATGTTGGAAATTTTAATAATTACCTTTTGGGTATTCAATTTCGCGATTTCCTTTTCGGCAGCCTGTTTGTTTTCTTTTTTCTTCCGAACCGCCTCCCAATAGGCTGCCCGATAATTCAAATAGCCCTGTTTTATCAACCTGTTATATTCCTCTACAGATGTTTTGGGATTTATCCGATGAAATATATGTATCAATGTATCAACCTGTTGCATAAACAACGCACTGTCTTCCCGCGAAACATGGGCGGGATACCAATATAAATCGTAAACGAAAATGGTTGCCAGCAAAATCGTTCCGTCATCTGCCAATATACTGCCCCGTTTTCCAACATCTTCCCTTTCTCCGATGCGGAATGTTCGGTCTTCTACCTTCACCTCTGTTGTATCATTCTCAAAATCAGCCCTGTAATATTTCCCCATCGCAACATTCAGATGCACAATGCGGTAAATTGCCGAGATGCCGATGACGACTAAAATCAGGCAGGTAAGTAAAATAAATCCGTTCAATCTTCTCATAATATTTCCTTTTTATTTGGTTTTTTCTTTCAATTTCAACACGTAAGGCAGGTAACCGCTGTTGGAAAAACCTTTTTCCGCACCTTCGGTCAAGACTTCCATTTCCCGCTGTTTATCAAGATTATAGCCTTCTTCGACTGCGTCCATCACCTCGTCTTTGGCTATCACAATATCCTGTGTCAGTTTGTTTATCAGTTCTCTTTTTGATTCTATTTTTAAATGTATGTATGCCAAAAACAAAATCATTAGCACCCAGAGGCAGTGGATGCGCCAATTTTTGCGTAATTCCATTTTTTTCAACATGCCGCCGCCGAAAATGTAGTTAAATCCCCTGCGGACGAGCCGTATTTTTTTGCGGATGCCTTTTGCGGAAACAGGTTTTCGGGGGGCAGACAACGGTTTTTCCCGTCTGGGTTGAGACGGTTCTTGCGGTTTCTCCCTTTGAATTACTTCCTCTTTTTTCGGTCTGAATGTGTTTCCCATAATCTTTATTTTTTTTCTGCAATCCGCAATTTTGCACTTCTGCTTCGATTGTTTTTGGTTATTTCATTTTCATCGGGGACGATTGCCTTTCGGGTGATTAACTGAAAGGGAGACAAATCGTTACCGTAGAAATCTTTTTCTTTTTTATCTTCAAAATTTCCGCTTCGCATGAAAATTTTCACCATTCTGTCCTCCAGCGAATGATAGGAAATAATCGCCAACCGTCCACCCTGATGCAACAGTTCCACGCTGGCGGACAAGACTTGTTGCAACGCCTCCATTTCACTGTTTACCGTAATCCGCAGACTTTGATAGACTTGTGCCAAATACTTGTAATCTTTCTGTTTGGGAATGCAACTCTGTATCCGTTCAATAAAATCTTTCGAAGTCGCAAAGGGTTTCACCGCCCTTTCTTTGACGATAAGCGTTGCTAAATGTCTGGCATTGTGTATTTCCCCGTATTGATAAAACATTTTTCCCAACTCGTTTTCCGAATAATTTTGCAGAATTTCCGCAGCCGTCAAACTTTTCCGCATATCCATCCGCATATCCAGCGGACAGTCAAATCGGGTGGAAAAACCGCGTTCTGCACAATCAAACTGATGCGAAGAAACGCCCAAATCGCCCAAAATTCCATGCACCTGTTCGATGCCGTAAAACCGTAAGTGATTTTTTATATGCTTGAAATTGTGATTGATAAGCGTAAAACGTGCATCTTCTACGGCATTCTGTTTGCTGTCCAAATCCTGGTCAAACGCAAACAGTTTTCCCTTGTCGGAAAGTTGCTGCAAAATGCGGCGGGAGTGCGCCCCAGACCCAAAGGTCAAATCGACATAAACCCCGTCAGGATTGATGTTTAGCCCGTCCACGCTTTGGCTGAGCAACACAGGATTATGATATGTTGTAACAGTATTTTCCATCTTCTTCAAAATAATTTTCTGGTTCTTTTTCAAAAATCATATCTGCGTACGTATCCTCGGCGGTATCCCTGATACTGTCGAGGTCTTCCTCCCAAAGTTTTGGATTCCAGACTTCTACAAATTCATTCATGGGGATAAACAGCAATTCTTTTTCCAATCCTGCATATTCCTGCAAGGATTGCGGGATTAACAGTCGGTTTTTGCCGTCCAATTTCAGTTCGGTTGCCGTTCCCATGAAATAACGTATCGCCCGCCGCATTTCCGTTTTGTGGGGATTGAGTTTGCCCAATTGGGTTTTGTAATGCTCCCAATTATTTATGGGATAGAGCCTTAAGCATTTTTCCGTACCGCGATTTATTACAAAACGCCCCTCCAACTCCGCGGGAATTTTCCGCAGAATAACAGCAGGCAGTTGAAAACGCCCTTTGCTGTCCATGGTGCTGTTCGAGGAGACTTCCTGTAATAACGTCTGCTTCATTTTTTCTCTATTTTTCTAATTTTTGCATGTTTTTCAAAATTTGCCCACAAAATCCCACTTTTCCCAAATTGCCCCCTTTAAAAAGGGTGTTCGTCTTAAAGCGTTAAAAACAAGCATGTTAGCTGTGTGTTTAATCGCTGAAATCACCCTGCAATGCTAAAAGCAATCTTTTGCGTCTCTATTTGCAAAGATAACACTTTTATTTATAAAAAAATCAATATTAACAAGCCGATGTTGAAAAAAAACACTAAAATACTGATAATCAGCATAATTATTTTTTGTTTTTTTTTCAACATTCTTTCAACAAATGCCCATTTTCAATTGTTGATATCTTTATGCTCTTTTAGATGTTTTTAATATACAAAGTTGAAAATCAATATAATATATTTTGAAAAAAAGTTGTGATTTCATAGGAAAAAGTAATTAACAAAATGCTGTTGAAAGAAAATTTTTAGAAGTAATAATTTAATGAATCAACGCCAACCGCAACCCAAAAATATCATACCGAAAACTTGGCGCATCATCTCCGCGAAACGAAACTCGGCAAAACCGAGCCTCATTATCCCAACTGCCGCCCCGCAAAATACGCATCGAACCAAAAGGCAGCCCCTTCGGATTGACGGAAGTGCTTGTGCTGTAATAGTTTCCATGATACCAATCCTGACACCATTCCCAAACATTGCCGCTCATATCATAAATGCCAAGTTCATTTTTCTTTTTCGTTCCCACCCTGTGCGTCTCGAAATCGCTGTTTTCGTAGAACCACGCCACCTGCTCAATAATATTGCTGCCGCTAAATAGATAACCTTTGCTTTTTTCACCGCCTCGTGCTGCATATTCCCACTGTGCCTCCGTTGGAATACAAAACCGAAAACTATCAGGCAACTGATTGGCTAACAGTTCATTCAGTTTAACGCAAAACTCCTCGCATTCCTTGTAAGAGACGTAATACACGGGAAAATCACCGCCTTCGCCGTAAAGCGAACGCCCTTTTACCAAATCGCGTTGCTGGCGGATATTTCTGCCCATTACCGCCTGCCACAATTTTTGCGTAACCTCGTATTTGCCCATGTAAAAATCGGACAAAGTTACTTTGTGGACGGGTCTTTCATCATTTCCGCAATCGCTTTGCTCTGATGTACAGCCCATTGCAAAAGTTCCACCTTTTACAAAAATCATTTCAAAACTCACGCCGTTTACGGTAAAAGGAAGATTTTTACCGCCATTCTGCCCGAAAACGCTTAATGTAAGGCAGATTATCATTGTACCGATAAATAAAGTTTTTCTGTTCATGGGGTTTTTATTTATTAAACACTTTTTTTATCTAATTTGCAAAGATACCATTTTTTATTATATAAAAAGAAATAACTACATTTTTTTTGTAATTCATTTTTATAGATTGCTCGTTTCACTCGCAATGACGTGATTTTCATTATAGTACGTCATTGCGAACGAAATGCAATGAAGTGAAGCAATCAAAAAAAAAAATAGAAAAATGATTTTTACGGTAATCAACCATGTACAGATGTTGCGTGCAACGTCTCTTCTCCCGCTTATTTTATATTTTGAGGCGTTTTATATTTTGAGACGTTGCACGCAACGTCTGTACATGGCGGTATTTTAAATTTTTCATCATAATTTATTCAATCATTCTCTTCTTTCTTGAATTTCAAATACTTAATAATAATCGGCAAACCCAAGCCCTGAATAAGCAACATTATTATTACGGCGGTTACAACAATGAAAATGAGTTTGTTGCGGTGCGGGAAACTGCTTCCGTCCGCCATTACAAGCGGTAAGGACAGCGCCGCCGCCAGCGAAACAATGCCCCGCATTCCCGACCAGCCGATTACAATCGCTTCTTTACCGCTGATAAACAGTGATTTGCTGTCTTCCAACCGTTTTTTTAAGGAGGCTTTTTTTCCAAGATGATTGTTGAAATGCTGTATCTCCTCTTCGGTCATGTTGTCCATTCTGTGTTTAAGCGCTTCAAACCGCTTGATTGTGCGTGTCCTATATCTGAAAATAATGACCATTCGCACCAGCAATGCCACAAGGAAAATCAGAAACGAAACGCCAATCATGGGGAGAAATTCGTTGTTGGGAATCTGTTTTAACACTTGCGGAAATTCCCAACCTATCAGTATGAAAATCAGTCCTGTAAGTATAAAAACAATGGTATCCAAAACCGATTTTGACTGCATTACGCTTTGTTCGTGCAGTAGCCTTTTGTGCCGAGACGAAATTAAACCAAACGCAACCACCGCAATCACGCCAGAGACGCCAATTTCTTCCGCTAAAATGTATATCGCAAAGGGTAACAGCAAGTTAAGACCGACAATGACATCTTTATCGGGCAGTTTTTTTGCTATAAAAATAAAAATGTGCGCCAAAAACCAACCCAAAATTCCACCGCCGACAAGTGCTATCAAAAATATCAGTCCCGCCCGCCAAAAAATAAATTCGCTGCCCGCCACCGCAGCCACCGCAAACCGCAAGGCAACCAATGCCGAAGCATCATTTATCAAACTTTCGCCCTCTAAAATGGTGCTGGTGCGGTGCGGTAAACCCAGATTTTTGGTTACGCCTGTGGCTGCAATCGCATCGGGCGGAGAAAGGATTGCGCCCAAAACAAAGGACAACGACCACTCCAAACCCAAAATAAAATGAGTAAAAGCCGCTATGATTGAAGTAGTTATAAATACCAACGTGAACGCCAACAGGGAAATTACGGATAAATTTCGTTTAAATTCCTTGAAAGAAATGTGGTACGCAGCATCGTAGAGAAAAGGAGGCAAAAAAATGAGGAAAACGACTTCGGGATTGATGTCTATTGCCTCAAAATGAGGGACAAAACCCACTCCAATTCCCACCACAAGCAACAGAATGGGGTATGGGAAACGTAATTTTGCGGACACGGGGTACAGTCCGATTGCGATTGCTAAAAGAATGATTACTATGCTGTATTTTTCCATTGTATAAAAATAAAATGCAAAGATACACTTTTTTATTGAATTGATAATGGACAATTGATAATTGACAATTATTTTTTTTCTTTTTTTCGGTGTCATTCCCGCGTAGGAGGAAATTTTAATGTTATTTAGCAGAGATTCCCGCCTGCGCGGGAATGACGGTAAAAACAAAGATTGTCAATTATCAATTCAAAAAAAAACGTTTTGTAAAGCGTAGTCAATATGCAAATGCATGGCAATATCATATTGACCTTTCATATTTTCAAGACGATAAAACCTGGTCGGAATTTATTGCTATCCTCCCTGTTGAAGATGTAAAAAATGCAAACGGTACATTTGTCTTCGACACTGTAAAAATCCACAAAGAATAAAGGTGATTGAAATCTACCGTTTTGGAATTATTTTCGGTGTAGCCCGCAATTTGCTGTCTATCCTGTAATATTCAAAGGGTTGGATAATGCGGTCAAACACAAAGTATTGACACAGATATACTTCCGCGTTATTTCCGTTGATGGTAGCATAAAAACGGTCGCGGTTGTACGCCTCCATCAAATCCGTGTTAAAGTATTCATACTTAGTAGTATCGAGGCTGTTCAGCAGATGATACATGGTAACCAGCGTTTTATTCCCTTTCGTATCGGCGATGGTCAATTCCTTAAATTTATTGGCAAAAATACTGTCTTTTTCGCCCTGTGAAAGATTGGCAATGGCTTCGTAATTCAGATTGCGGTAATCGGACAAATGGTCGAACAATTTAAAGGTGTCATAAGGCACAAGTTGCTGATTTGTAGGACTGTGAATAATATCGAAATTACGGTTTCCGCTGCGGACAATGCGGAGGGAATTATCTGAATTTTCAAAATCATTCAAAGTAATTTCCTGAATTTGAGACAGTTTTAAATCAACAATCAACCTGCTTCTCCAGTCGCCTTCCACGGGAGAATATTTTGGGGTTACAAATCCCCGAAAACCAGGCAAAGTTATCACACAGGGTGCTTTTGCCCCGTCCATAATGGCGTAACAAGCCATGTTGTCCATGGTCGGCTGTCCGACGTAATACACCTTTTTCCGCGTATATTTCCACAGCCTTTTCCCGAAAATCTTTATTCGATAATCGGTGTAATAAATTTCCACTTTGGTTGCATTTACCGCCATTTGTTTGTTGATATTTTCCTGTGCCGTTTTTGCCACAGGTGCTTTCACCTCAATGTTTTGAATACATTCGAACAAATTTTGGATATTGTGCAACACAGGTTCGTATTTTCCGTTGAGAACCCATTTTCCGTTTGTTCTGTCCAACAGCACTTTATCTCCCATACTGTTCGCCAAAAAGATTTTGGTAATGGCGGCAGTATCTTCCACTGCGAAACTTTTCACATCTAAATTCAGCGTCCCTGATTTGCGGGTACACATCACGATAACAGCCAGCAGCAAAACCGCGATGCCGACACTTCCCAAAAGCCTGTTTTTATTTTTCTTGCTTAACATTATTTTTATTTTAATTCTGAACACAAACGCAAGCTCCACATGAAATATTGTCTAACGGAGAACAAAATTGCAAAATTAAATTAAAAATGCTATCTTTGCAAATTAATTTAAAATACGATGATAGTTAAAACGTTTGGAGGTTGCATATATGGAGTGAATGCCACAACGATTACCGTTGAGGTGAATGTTGATGCGGGGGTGAATTTTTATCTGGTGGGACTGCCCGACAGTGCCGTAAAGGAAAGTCAGCAACGGATTGAGTCCGCCGTGAAATATTGCGGTTATAAAATTCCAGGAAAAAAGATTATCATCAACATGGCGCCCGCCGACCTCAAAAAAGAAGGCTCTGCCTACGATTTGACGCTTGCCATGGGTATTTTAGCCGCTTCCGAACAGATAAAAACAACTGATATTGAACAATATATCATTATGGGCGAACTCTCGCTGGACGGCATTCTGAAACCGATAAAAGGGGCTTTGCCCATCGCGATTGAGGCTCGAAAACAGGGTTTCAAAGGCATTATCCTGCCCGAAGAAAATGCAAAAGAAGCCGCCATTGTGGACAATCTGACCGTCTATGGCGTGAATAATATCAAACAGGTGATTGATTTTTTTAACGAAGATATTCCGTTGAAACAGACTTTTGTCAATACCAGGGAGGAGTTTTTTCATTCGCTTAACGAATACGAATTTGATTTTGAAGATGTAAAAGGACAGGAAAATACCAAACGGGCATTGGAAATCGCGGCAGCAGGCGGACACAATGCCATTCTGATTGGTCCTCCAGGCAGCGGGAAAACCATGTTGGCAAAACGCATTCCGTCCATTTTGCCGCCGCTGACGCTTATGGAGGCGTTGGAAACAACCAAAATTCATTCCGTTGCGGGAAAAATGAAACAGAATTCGGCGTTGATTTCCGTTCGTCCGTACCGTTCGCCCCACCACACGATTTCCGATATTGCACTTGTGGGCGGGGGTATTAATCCCCAACCTGGTGAGATTTCGCTTGCACACAACGGCGTTTTGTTTTTGGATGAACTGCCTGAATTTAAACGCAGTGTGCTGGAAGTCCTGCGGCAACCGCTGGAAGATAGAAGTATTTCTATCGCACGGACAAGATTTAGCGTGGAATATCCTGCTTCTTTCATGTTCATCGCTGCCATGAATCCCTGTCCCTGTGGATATTACAATCACCCCAAAATAGAATGTACCTGCCCGCATGGCGCGGTTACGAAATATCTGAACAAAATTTCGGGACCTTTGATGGACAGAATAGATTTGCATGTAGAGGTCATTCCCGTAGAGTTTAAAAATCTGGCAGAGAAGCAAAAAGGGGAAAAAAGCGCCGTCATAAGAGAACGCGTTACGCAGGCACGGGAAATCCAAAAAGAACGGTTTAAAAACCTCAAAGGCATCTATTGCAACGCCCAAATGACCACAAAAATGTCCAACGAGTTCTGCAAAATCAGCAGTGAAGGCTCGAATATGTTGCGCAATGCAATGGAAAAATTGGGATTATCCGCCCGTGCCTACGACCGAATATTGAAAGTGAGCCGTACCATCGCCGATTTGAACAATAGTCCCGATATTTTGACCGAACATCTGGCGGAGGCTATTCATTTTAGGAGTTTGGACAGGGATAGTTGGGGGAAATAAATGTCTAAATCATCATTCCCCAATCAAAAACCCCACCGTATCAATCCCATTCGCATAATCATTTAATTTCGGTTGTTGCGCTTGCCCGAGCGGGAAACAAGCAGGGAAATCGCCAATATTGCTTACCGTACATTGCAGGGTGTCGCCGAAATGGGAAAGTTGTTGAATAACTTCTTCCTTTTCCGTGTAATATTCGTAATGAATAACCGAAATGGGAGAATTTAAATTTGTGTTCTCTTTAAAGATGCAAATCCCTTGGTCTAAAAAGGGAGTACAGTTAATCAGATGCGTAACTTTTTGATATTCTAAGTTATTCAAATATTTGTGATGGGCATTGCAAATGTCCTGATACTTGTTCAAAGCGGTGAAAAGCGGTTCAAAATTGTAATTTTCGGGAATGTATATCTTGGAAATGCTACGGCAACCCAACCCAAAATACAACATCATATCATCGGCGAGGGCAAGCAGTTCTTCCGAAGTTTCCCCGCCGTTCAAAACGGCAACACTGTTGCAATGTTTGCGGATAAGCAGCGGATTTTGCGAAAAATAACGGGCGAAATGAGCAGCTGTATGATTGTCCCCCGTAACAATCAGTTTGTCGAAAGGGGGTAGTTTTTCGGGACAAAATACTATTTTTTCGGTGAATTGCGGTTCAATCTCACAAAGAATTTTGGCTAAAAGAGGCAACAAATGATTGTCGCTGGAAGCAGGTTTTCCCACAAAAACATGCCCGCTAATCAGGACGGAAAGGAAGTCGTGAAAGCCTACCAATGGGATATTTCCTGCCATAATCACACCGACACGATGCACTTTTTGCTGTTTTTCGATAAAATTTTGATAGGGAAACAACCAATTTTTTAGCTTGTTTTCCTGCAACATTTCGGCTACCTCGGCAAGGGATTTTTCTACAAAAAAAGGAATAAACCATGGATTGTAAATGTACTCATTCTCAATTTGTTTTCTCAATTCTGCATCTGCATTTTCATTCTTGGAAAGGGTATCAGAAATCACCATTCCCAAGCGGTTGAAAGCAGAAATTCGGTCTAAAATATTCATTTTCGCTACTCATTTAATTCTATTTGCAAAAATAATAAAAATAGATGAAACTTCGTTACCTATTCAAATATTTTTTTATGCCGAGACGTTTCAACAACAAAAATAGAACATTACTGCTTTTTGCGGTGCTGTTTTTTGTGCCTGCAAGGGGGTATTCGCAACGCAAAAGCGATTTTGTGGTGATGGAAGATTCCATTGTCCGCCTCCACCGCAGCATTATTGCGGAACGGGACAACCAA
>Ga0268262_10007598_pt1 | contig 10055 bp, 8 predicted proteins | sample TergutNc150P3_FD_190354 | JGI IMG/M metagenome (GOLD analysis project Ga0268262, IMG submission 190354) | Nasutitermes corniger P3 segment gut microbial community from laboratory colony in Florida, USA - Nc150 P3 (SPAdes) (version 2) | ecosystem: Host-associated > Arthropoda: Insects > Digestive...
TTATTGGACGATGTAACGTCGAGGGTCTGCGCCGCCGCCAAAGAGGTGTTAGGCGACAAGTTGAGGAAAGTAATCCTCTACGGTTCGTACGCTCGCGGAGACTACAACGAGTATTCGGACATAGACTACTTCATCCTCGCCGACATCACGCAAGAGGAGTGTTGCGACGCGGGTTCGGATATCTATGACCGTATATGGGAGTATGAGTTTGAGCAGGGTTTAATGATTAGCCCGCACGTTACCGGCAGCGCGATTTTTCACGAATATTCCGAGACGCTGCCGTATTATATGAACGTCATAAAAGAGGGGATAGAATTGTATGCCGCCTGACAGTCCCTCTGAAAATCTGTCTAAGTTCCGTTTGCGTCAGGCGGGTGAGTGTCTGCAAACCGCCCAGACAATTTTGAGTGCCGGTGATTTTAAAAGCGCCGCTAACCGTTCGTACTATTGTATCTTTCACGCCATGCGCGCGGTTCAGGCTCTTGACAGGTTCGATTCCAAAAAGCATTCCGGCGTAATAGACAACTTTCTCAAAGACTACATAAGGACGGGTGTCTTTCCCCAAGAGTTTTCAAAGGTTATCCAGAGTGCCTTTAGGGTTCGCCTTGAAAGCGATTACGAGGACTTCTACGTTATTTCAAAGAGCAAAGTTACGTCTCAGGTCGAAAACGCTAAGATATTTTTAGAGGCGGTGGAGAAGTACGTCGGCGAGAGAATCAAGCACCCATGACCGCATTTGCTTTTGATGTTTTCGTGCCAAGGACGGGTATAGAACTGCTGTAACCGCCGTTTTCACTGATTAAACACCGGAATCCTCACAAAGCACCTCTCGATTCCGGTACCCTTGCCGAAAGTCAATTTTACCGTCATTCCTGCGGCGTTTTCGTCTTGCCGTTGGTCGAAGACGAAGTTGCCGAGGCTGTAGAAAATCGGCGCGCCGTTGTAGTATTCTTCTTCTTGGATGACGTGCGGGTGGTGGCCTATAACCGCGTCCGCGCCTGAATCAATTAACATACGGGCTTCCGTACGTTGACGCTCGGTCGGTTCTTTTGCGTATTCTATCCCCCAGTGCAACACCGCTACGGCGTGATATTTGGGGTAGTAATCTTTAAACGCCTTGATGTCGCCGCTGATTTTTTCCACGGACGCTTGGCAAATACCTACTTCATTTTCTAAGAGTTCCCAATCCCCCACTGATAACAAAAACGAGTTAAATATGGCGACGTTTACGCCGTTTTTTTTAATAATGCAAGGCATACACGCCTCTCGTTGATTAACGCCGTAGCCGATGGGGACAATATCGGACGCTATGAGATTGTTATATGTGTCTGTGATTCCTTCCCTGCCTTGATCTATGGTATGATTATTGGCCATCGCCGCGTGTGTTATCCCCTGCTTCCGCAACATCGGCAACCACTCAGGTTCGGCTCGGAATACGTATCTCTTGTTTAGCGGGCTGACACGCTTTGTAACCGGATTCTCTAAGTTGATAACTACCGCATCGGAGGAGAGAAATATTGGTTTTGCGTCGCTGAAGAGAGAATCTATGCCGATATATTCGATTCTCTTTCTCACTCCCCTATCAAGCAGAACGTCGCCGGTGAAGCAAACGGTCAATTCGCCGTCCCTGCCGCCGCGGGAGCAGCATAGCAGGAGCGGTAAAAGAAGATATATAATGCTCTTGTTAATTGTCAAAGATCCCTCTCCCAACTTTCGCCATAGCATTGACCGTCTCTCCAAAAACATTCAATCGGGTGAACGTCGTCATATACTGTGGGATGGGAGCCGTACGAGATAATGCTTCGCATCCATTCTTGAATTGCGGGGCGTTTTGAATTGTCGGCTTCCATCGCCTGCCATTTTTCGTCCGTAAGGCGGGTGCCGGGCGGCATGACAAACTCGTAGTAACTGAACGTCGCGCCCCTTGTTAAATATAGGTAGCCGTTTATTTCAACAACCACGTATATGGTGTTGGCTCTTCCGGTAGCAACGTGCAATATGCCGTTTTTACCCGTATAAATATCCGCCACAACCGCTATGGAAGTGTCCGGTACGGTAACATATTCCCACATCCCGTAATTAATATCAGGATCAAGCACGTTTAATGTAAAATGGTCAATTTTGCCGCCTATCTTCTTTATTCTCATATATTCTTCTTGGTTAAGCGGCGTTTTCGCCAGTTCTTTTTTTGTAATGTCTATTAAAAAACTAACCTCTCCTTGTAACGGCTCTGTTATCTCTTTTGATATGGCGTCAAGCAGACCATGCTTGACAAGTACATATTTAGTTGATGTTATTAACTCGTTAAGTTTGTTCCAAAACAGAATGTTCGGTTCCACGTACCCCACTTCCACGTCAGGTTCCGGAAGATTAAGCGAGAAATCATCGCAGTCGCCGCCGGCTTCCGCGGCGTTAGGCTGCTCGCCGTAGAGAGCGAAATCGTGCTTTAACTCCGCCCACGACGCAAGCGAGGTGTTTAAGTTTTTGTAATCCCACGCGCTTGTTTTCATAAACGCCGGATAACTTTTATCTCTCTTTTGAAGCGCTAGAAGACTCTCTATCCACTTATTGTACGTTGACTTGTCCCACCCGTCGAAATTTTTGAATCTCTTTTGCAATTTAGCCGTTTTTTTGGAATAATCGCCCCATTTTTCACCCTCTTTATAAAAATTGTTGAGCACATCGCCCGCGGTTGTCGAACCGAAGGCGTGAAATACATCCAAGCCCTTGGGAAAGGGGCGCTTCTCAAGATTAACCGACTCTTGTAAAACCTCGTTGTCGATCAAATATCGTTGCGGCATAAAGTTGATCTTGTCGGCGCATGTTTCACGAACTTTCGGCTTAATAATTATGCGTTCCGCGAGTGATTTGAGCATTTCATCGACTTTCTCCACGTTTTCGGCGCTCAACGCCGAAGAGATATCGTTAATGTTTTCCTTTTGCAAAAACAACGCGATATCCATAATCGATAAATTATTCGGTTCGCCTATCAGCATGGCTGTAGGCTCAAAGACCGACGCGTAAACATCTATCAACGCGTTGTACCTCGTTGTTTTGTCCGCGTTGAGCAGAATTGCCGTGAATATGCTCTGCTTTAGATGCGCTTCCCTATTCCGGCAAGCGAACGCTTTCTGGAGCCACATCATACCCTTGAAATAACTTTTTAATTCTTGTTTACGCGTGTAATACCCGCGCGGCTTGAATAGAGAGTATTGCATTAACATCGGCTCGCCCTGCGGCGCTAAACGCGCCAAAAACGCGGAGTTGACGCCGTCAGCCCGCGCCTCGGTCGCGTACTTTATCTCCGTATTATAGTCTTTTTGATATTTTTCGGGCACATCCAATTCTTCGCCGGTAAACAAAGTATAGGCAATGGCGTAAAACGTCGCGTTGTATTCCGCTATTTGCGCGAGTTCCCCGCCTTCCGACTTGGCAAACATCATTGATTTGTTGTAAAGCCCCATACACAATGCTTGCAGCGACGGCAAGAATCTTTCGCTCTCCAATTTCTTGAGTATGTAAGATAGATACATGTGGAAGGCCTGCAAAAACAAATCGGTGGTAACAAAACTCGGCATTCTGGCGTAGTCGTTTTTTTCGTAAATATGGAATAATTGATTATGATCATCCTCATGAATCACAAAATTGTTTTGCGTGAGTTTATCCATAAAAGCGGTACCGGCATATATATGGGTACTAACTTTGTGCATATTGACTATATGCGTCACGTCGCCTACGGTGTTGCCGTTCTTGCTCACATACATACTGTCTTTGCGCAGTTCGGAAATACGCTTGTCAATCCTCGCCACAAACCGCTTTTCGGCATCGTTTAATTTCACCTTTTTTTCATTTTCAACAAATCCCGCCCCCTTCTTCTGGTGCGCGTATTCTAATAAAAAGCACATATAATCGCTATACCAAGGTATCTCCGAGCTGTTGTGTCCAAGAAAATAGGAGTTAAGGTTTTCTTCCTTAAAATACAGCCCGTTTACGGCATAGATACCGCTTCGCAGATACAGCAGGTCATCCATTTTGAGGGCGCTCAAATCTTGTTCAAAATCAATCTTTTTAGAGAAATCGGCTTTTACTTTATCAAACATCGCCTTCCGCCTATCAAGCCTCGCGCCGCGCGCGGAGTCTAAGGCTTTCAGATAATCCTTTTCATTCTTATATTTCTTGGGATCCAACCTTTCGCTGTCGCTAACGGCGAGCGCTTTCTTGAAATCATCGTATTTATCGTAGGCGATATCAACCGTCGAGGCGGAGGTATCGCCGTCATCAACAACTACGGCGGAAGTGTCGCCGCTATTAACTTCCGCGTCTTTTGTCTTGGACTTGCCGCAAAACAACGTTAAGGCGGCGACCACGGCGATCGCCGCGACGACGCAAATCCTCGCTTTCGTACCCATCTTACCCGTCAGGCTCATAAGTAAATCCTTTATAACCGCAAAGTTTGTCGACATCCGCTCTTTTGTCTAAATGATTCACATTAACAATCATTATCAGGACACATGTAGCCTCTATCATCCTTCCACCCGCCGATTACATTCGGTTTGGGCTTCTTATCCACTGTAATAGTCTTCATCCACTCCTGAACCGCAGGGCGTTTTGATTTTTGGTCTTCCATCTTCTGCCACTCGTTATCCGTAAGGCGGGTGCTTGGCGGCATAACGAACTCGTAGTAACTGAAAGTCGCGCCCCTTGTCACATATAGGTAGCCGTTTATTTCGACTATCACGTAAATCTCATTCGCCTTTCCCGTGGCCACGTGCAGTATGCCGTTTTTGGGGTCGCCGCCGGGCATATTTCTTGTGTAAACATCCGCAACGACGGCTATGGAGCGGTCGGGGCCTTTAACATATCTCCATTTATTGTCCTCTCGCAGCAAACTCGTCGCGTCAAAGTCGGGGTCAAGCACCGTTATCGTAAAGTTTTCAACCGCGCCGCCGATACCCTTTATTGTTTGATAATCTTTGCCGCTAAGGGGTTGTTTGGCTATCTCCTTCTTTGAAACGTCAATCAAAAAGTCGGTGAGCTTCCGCAATTCGCCGGATTTGCTCTTTAAACCTGCGTCAAGCAAGTTATGTTTGGCAAGCGTGCTGTCGGTTAGTTTTATAAGCTCGTCCAATTTATTCCAAAAGAGAAGATTGGGTTCCACATACCCTACCTCCACGTCCGGTTTCGGAAGGTATTCGCCGCACTCCCCTGCCTCCGCCGCCATTGGTTGCTCCGTGTACAAGATAAAATCGTGTTTAAGCTCCGCCCACGACGCGAGCGACGTGTTCAGGTTCTTGTAGTCCCACGCTTTGGTATTCATAAACACGGGATAACTCTTGTCGCCCTTTTGAAGCGTCAGCAGAGCCTCAATCCATTTATTGTATACTGATTTATTCCAGCCGCCGAAGTTGTTGAACTTCTTTTGCAGTTTGCCCATCTCCGCCGGATATTTGGCCCACTTATCCTTTTCTTTGTAAAAGTTATTGAGCACGTCGCTTGCCGACGCGGAACCGAATGCCGAGAAGACGTCCAATCCCTTTGGAAAAGCGCGGGGCGCGTTGAAACTCGTGTCGGCCATCTCTTGCAGTACCTCTGCGTCTATCACGTAACGCTGCGGCATGAAATTGATTTTGTCGGGGCAAGACAGCTCCAATTTCGGTTTGATGATAATGCGTCCTGCAAGGTCGATAAGCATTTTATCGACTTTCTTCAAGTGCTCATCGCTTAACGCCGCCGATAGGTCTTTAATATCCTCTTTGTTCAAGAAAACCGCTATGTCCATCACGGATAGATTATTCGGTTCGCCTACCAAAACGGCGGTAGGCTCAAAGATAGACGCGTAAACATCAAACAGCGGCTTGCCTTTCGGCGATTTGGCGGTATTTAGAAGACTCGCCGTAAATATATTTTGTTTGAGTTGCGCCGGTTTTTCTCGGCAGGCGTAGGCCTTTTGCAGCCACATCATCGCCCTGAAATAGGCCTCCATCTTGGGTTTGCGCGTGTAGTGGCCGCGCGGTTTAAAGAGGGAGTAGTGCATCACCACGTTATTCAGATCGCCGTCGCCGCCGCTTAGGAATTTCGATATAACGCCGTCTTCCGACGCATCCTTGGACATCTTGACCTCATACGCGTAACTATCTTGGTATTTCGCGGGAACGGATAACTTCTTGCCTGTCAGCAACGTGTACGGAATAGCGTAAAATACAGTGCTGTGTTCGGCAATCTGCGCTATCGCGCTGTCGCTTGATTTGCACTGCTCCATAGACGCATTGTACAGGCCCAGCGTCAAGTCTTCCAGTGCCGGTATAAATTTCTTCGCCTCTAACGCTTTAAGCGCGTATGATAGATACATGTGGAACGCTTGCAAAAATAAGTCAGTAGTAACGAAACTCGGCATGACTTCGTAATTGTTACGCTCGTATACGTGGAACAGTTGCAAATGACCGGTGTCCAAATCGGCTATCACAAAATTATTTTGCGCTAACTTGTCCGTGTAACTCTTATCGAAATTAACCTTATCCATATTTACTATGTGGTCTATATTGCCCACGGTGTAACCGTCCCTGTTTATGTACATACCGTTCTTGCGGAGTTCGGATATGCGCCCGTCAACCCTATCAACAAACGTTTTTTCGGCGGCGCCGAGTTTTACATCTTTTTCCGCCGTTACATAACCGTTGCCTTTCTTTCGAGATTTAGCTTCCAACAAAAAACACATGTAATCACCATACCACGGCATCGGGCTTTTCTTGCCCAAGAAGCGCGAGTATAGGTTTTCATCTCTGAAAAGCAAACCGTTCACGGCGTAGACGCAACTGCGCAACATTAAAAGATCGTCCATAGTCGCTTGGCTTAAATCAAGTTCCGCGCTCTTCTTAATATAATCGGTCTTCAACGAATCATATATGACTTTTAATTTACTGAGATGTTTATTGCGTATGGAGTCCACCTCTTTCGCCCTTGATTCCCAGTCTTCGCTTTGCGGGCGCACTTCGTCCCACATATTGCCCTCCCAAATATTCTTTTTCCCGGACTTCCCTGCGTTGCCGCCTATCACCGCGTTCAACGCTTCTTTGGAAGCCGAATAGTCGGCGCTTGAAACGGAATCCGCCCCGCTTTCAACGGCGGCGGATGAGGCGTCGCCGCTTTTACCCGCCGCGTCTTCCCCCTCTTTTGTTTTGGACTTGCCGCAAAACAACGACAAAGCGGCGACTACGGCAACTACAGCGATAACGCAAATCCTCTTTTTCGCGCCAATCTTACTCATCAGATTCATAACGAACTCCTTTGTACCCGCAAAAGTTTATAGGCATCCTCTATGGATATTTCACGTTTTATATACCCGTCATGCGCCAAACCGAACCCTTGATAGCGGTAAACGGCCACAAGAAACTTTCCGCTTTGCTCAAGTTCGATAGTCATCACCCTCGCGGGCGATTCGCCCTTTGTCAAAACGAAGTCCTCAAGCGGCTGAGACACCCGCGACCCCATCCACAGTTTGCGAATGTCGCCGTCCTCGTTTATCTTGAACAAGAACGGACGCTTGGCCATTACGGGGTGATAGAGCGTGGTCTTGATCACCCCTACCGCGATCTCCGGAACGCCGTCGCCGGTCACGTCGCCGACGTCGAAGCGGTAGACGGGGTACGGCAACCTGAACGTGGAAACGTGTACGGTGTCGCCGCCGATAAGCGTCTTGACCTTGATTCTGCTGAGCGAGTCTGAAACCCGTTCCAGCGATATGCGCAACATCTTTTCGCCGACGATAGCTGTGACATCATAAGAGTCGGGCAGTTGTTGCTTATTCTGCTGCCGCATACCGCAACCGCATACCGCGAGGCAGGTCAGTATCAATAAAATGATTGTCGGATAGATTTTGTGGGGCATATATAATTTTGACCTTAACTAAAAACTATAAACCTTTTTATTTGAACGGATTCACAATCGTCAGCGTTTTCTCCACAATTAGACCGTCCTGCATATCTGCGGAATATAAAATATCGCAACCTGCCTCTAACGCGGACGCTACAATAACTCCGTCAAACATCTGAAAATCATATCTGCCTATTAAATGCCGCGCCCGATATATTGTAGAATGCGTAATAGGATGTATACGGCAAGCATCCAACCATTCCGCGCACATTTCCATAAGTTCGCGCTTATCCTTTTTGGAGATCCTTTTCATAACGTTCAAATACTCCGATATGACCTGCGCCGAAATCACCGGATTTTCATAAAGAAGCCGGGCGGCAATGACCATCTTAGCGTCATTGTCAAAACCATGTTTGTATATCAAAACGTTGGTATCTAACGCAATGTTAGTCATAGTCGTTGGCCTCGTCCCTATTGAATTTGAAGTTCGTTAAATCAAGCCGGCACTTATCAAAGGCGGCGTCTATGCGGGCGCGGCGGGCGGCGCGGGCGGCGGCGGCGTCCTCAGGCTCGTCCGCTACGGCGGCGAGCAGAACATCCGTGCCGTTTTTGGTTATCTTTATACGCTCCGCTCCTACAAAGGAAAACAACGCGTCGAGCGATGTTCCGCGGTCAATTACTAATGTCTCCATGACGTGCCTCCGTATTGGGGATGTTTTTAAAGAATATAATTACTATGTAAAGATAATACCTGTGGACACAACTCTCCTTTGCTACTTATTCAACCGTCTTTCCGGCACCGTCTCGTCAGTCTCGAACGGCGGCGACTGCGACGGCGGGGGCGGCGGGGTCTCTTCTTTGCCGAACATGGCGCGGTAGACCTCTTCCGCGGTGAAGGCCACGCCGCCGTCGGGGTCTTTGCGCAGGGTTGACAGAAGTTGGCGGCAGCGCGGGTCTTTGATCTTTCCCAGCGCTATTATCGTTTCTATCTTCAGGGCGGGTTCTTCCATCCTATTTAGTATGGACATCAGGATGTTCGCCGCCGGTTGATCCTTCATCTCCCCTATCAGCGACACGGCGAGGCGGCGTATGCGCGGGTCGGCGTTTTGCTCGGTGATGATTACCCGCAGGTGCGGCGAGTAGACCTCGTACCTGTCGCGTATGCGGTCGATCATGTCTTTGACGAGTTCGGGGTCGAACGGTTCCTGATCGTAGAGGTTCCGCAGTTTGGTGAGTTCGTCGACGACCCGCGCCCTCTCCTCTTTGCGGTCGCCGGTGACTTGCGACAGTTCGTGTATGCGTTCGGAGTTCCAGCGCGTGTCGACTGTGAGGGAGTCTACGCGTTTGTTCGAGGAGGCGAGTTCGCCGCGCAGGCGGTCTATCCGGTCTTCAACGCCGGTCAGGCCGTCTAAACCGTTGTAGCCGCCGCCGAAGTTGAATTTGAGTCCGGCGCGCAGGGTGGGCCTGAATACGGGCGGGAACTCGGGTCTTCTCGCTATGTGCGGCGCGTCCATTACGCCCGCGTTGATCTCCAGCCTGTCGGCGACGAGGCGGTAGACCACGAAAGCGGAGAGCATGAACTCGCTCGAGCGCTGGGATCCCTCTATGGTAACGTACAATCCCTGCCCGAAGTATTTTTCTATGCCGATGAACGGGTCGAACATGTCGCTCGAGTCGCGGTAAGTCAGCGCGCTCATAAAACCGACGTGTATGCGGAGTTTCGCCCATTCGGAGCTCTTGGCCACGCCAAGGAAGAACTCGTTTCTAGGGTATGACGCGATGCGGTCGGGGTCGAAATAGTAGGCTTCGCGGCTCACGTATATGTTTTGGAACCCAAGCGTGAGCGTGGGAACGTACCACAGGTCGGGATTCTCTTTGACCACGCATGCTTTCACGCCCATTGTGAATCCGTCGGCGTAGCCGAGGTCGGCGCCAACCCACTCCGAGAGTCCGAGGTGCACGCGTTGGACTGATACAGGCGAGGCGATTGATATGGAGTCGAGGCTCCACGCCAGGTCGGCGTCGGCGACGATCCTTCCGCCGGGGAGCAGGTCGGTGTTCGGAACGATTTGGAGCGCCGACCAGCGCGTGACGGCGGAGGGCGCGCAGAGCGCGCCTGCCGCCAATACGACCGCGCAAACGTATATCAATCCCCGCCTACCGCAGGAGCCTATCATCGGTAAAAA
>Ga0268262_10007599_pt1 | contig 10055 bp, 11 predicted proteins | sample TergutNc150P3_FD_190354 | JGI IMG/M metagenome (GOLD analysis project Ga0268262, IMG submission 190354) | Nasutitermes corniger P3 segment gut microbial community from laboratory colony in Florida, USA - Nc150 P3 (SPAdes) (version 2) | ecosystem: Host-associated > Arthropoda: Insects >...
CACATATTTTTGACACCTGGCCCTCTTTGATATATCGCTGGATTGTAGAAGCCGGAGCAAAACTGCCACAGACAGAGATTTCTGGCGAGATTAAAGAAATGGAGTTTGATGAGATGTGGCATTTTGTGGGTTCAAAAAAAACAAGCTATGGATCCTCAAAGCCATTGATCGTGGCACACGGAGAGTTGTGGCCTGGGTGCTTGGCAACAGTGATACTGCAACGTTTAGACGACTCTACAACAAAGTTAAACATTTAGAAAACTGTGTATTTTACACCGATGATTGGGATGTATTTGCTAAAGTACTGCCAAAAGAGCGTCATGTTATTGGTAAGGCGCATACGGTTACTATTGAGCAGAATAATAGTAATACGCGTCATCACTTGGGACGTTTTACAAGACGTACTAAAGTTGTGTCTAAAAAGTCTCTCATGGTGGATTTAACTCTTCGATTATGGTGCGCTCTAAGCGAACCTGAAACCTTCAAACAATGGCAAAAACAAACGATATATATCTTTAGATAAACACTCTCAAAATATGTTAGGGTGTTTCTTTGTTATTGTTATTTTTATTGTTGTTGGGAGTGGTGTAGTCGTTTATCGTGATATTGTTTTTTTCTATGATGTCCTGTATTTCTTTGCTGTATGGTCCTAGGTAGCGTTCTTTTTGGTCTTTTCTTGCACAAAGATAGGTTTTGCCCTTTATTGCTTTAAGCCGAAAATGCCACTTTTGCCCTGCTAGCTCAAGTATCAGTTTGCTTTGTAAAACTTTTTCAGACAACATACCAGGTTTAGTTTCTAAACTTTGCTCTAAACCCTCTATAGTGGACATTGGTTGTTGCTGAAATGATTGCGTATGGGTAACGTGGGAGTTGTTGTAGTTTTGGTTGGGTTCGGGGTTATTTGGTTGGTTGTTTTGGGTTTTGGCGATTTCGATGGTGACCATTTCGGGGTGATTTGCTTCAAAGTGGACTGCATTAGTTACCAAGGTGGCTTTCCATAAAACAAGTTTCTCTTTTAATTGTGTGGCATCATTTTGGCTGGGCAGGATAAAGACTGTGGGAAAGCCCATTTTTTTGTTTCGCAGGTAATTGTGTTCTAGACGGTCCCAGTGTTTAGTTGGATAACTTTCTACTTCTACTGCAAAGCTGCGTTTGTAGTCCCATTGGGTGTGGTCAATGTATCCTTTAGCGCCTTCTGTCTGTGAGGCTGGTAGAGTGGGTGTGACGTAGAGATCAGCGAGGCTCTCATCAGTTTCTCCGGTATCTATTTGTGTTATCCACCCGTTTTGCCAATAGATTCTTCGTTGTTCCATAATAGTCCAAACATGCCAAACTCCGCCTGATTTTTCTCCCTGAAAAGTAGCATCTAATAGTTGTTTAGCCCGTTTATCTGTTAAGTCCAATCGCCATAATCTCCTGCGTACCTCTTTAGCTTTTAACTCTTTTTTTCCGTATGCAAAAGCTTCTTCTCGCCATTGATGCACGGTCTCTTCTTTAAAGGTAAGCCATGCTCCTCGATTTGTGTTGTCCACTGCAAGGTTTTTAAGAGCGTTAGCAAAGCCTAACTCAGTTAGGGTGTAGGGTTTAGGTTTGGTTGGGTCGTACAAAAGGTGGTTTCGTAGGGTTTCTTCATCAACTAGTCCTCCAAATAGTCGGACTGAGAGCAGAATCACCCACTCAGCCGGAGTGACTGCCCAGTTTAAAAATTCTCTTTGTAATGAGAGGTCTTTTACCTGTCCCATTAATGCTTCTACATCGACTTGTTGTCCGTATTTTTTAAGGCTGTAGTGAATTACTTCTTGGGGGTTGTTGGGGCCGGTTTTGTGGTCGAGGGTTTCTAGGACTTGGTATTCGCGGTTGCCTTGGTAGGGGGTGGAGACAAAGAATAGGTGTCTGGGTAGGTTCATCAGGGTTTGGTGGCCATATTTTTTGGGGTAAAATTTTTCCAACGCTTTAGCTGTATCTTCTCCAACTCTAAAAGAGATGATTGTTTCACAGGTTTGGGTGATGGCTTCTTGGATGTCTCGTCTGTATTGGGTTAGGTATTGGCTTGCAAGAGTCAAGTAGACCTTAAATTTTCGTAGTGACTGCAATACTTCCGGAATGGATTTTGTTGTGTATCGGTAGGCTTCGTCTACGTATATGTAGAAGGGTTGTCTTTTTTCTTCGGGGGTGTCTTCTCTTGTCATGGCGGCGTTGTATGTGGCGGATAGGATGAGGCTGCCTAAAAAGTTGGCTATGTCGCTTGTGACTTTTCCTTCGGGTAGATCTATGATTACTATTTTTTGTTCATCCATGACTTTGCGAAAGTTTATGGCGCTTTTTTCGGTCATGAACATGGGTACGATTATTCGTTCTTGGACTAGTCGGTATAGTTTGGTTAGGACGGCGACTGAGGCGTCTTTGGGCATTTTGTCGTATTGTTTTTCCCAAAATGTTTTGACGTTGTGGTCTTTGCATTTAGTTGTAAGCATGTCGCGGAATTCTTGATCTGAGAGGATCATGTATAGATCAGGTAATTTGGCGTTTTCTTTTTCCATGAGTAGGTATAGGGCGTTTAGGAGGATCATGTCTAGTCTGGGTCCCCACCATCGTTCGTAGAGTTTTTCAAGGGTGTCCATGAACATGCGGGCGACTACGTCTCGTTCGTAGGGGTTGTGGTATTCTAAAAAGTTTATTTGTATGACTCGGTTGTCATATTTGGTTTCGAATGCTGTCCATGGGTTGATGTAGATCACTCTGTCCCATTGTTCTGGGGGTATGTGGGTTAGGACGAGGTTGGTGAGGTCGCTGTGGGAGTCTATGATCATGAAGCCTTCGTTGTGGGTGATGTGTTGTTTTATCATGGATAAGAGGAAGCGTGTTTTGCCGCATCCGGGAAATCTCATCACTAATGTGTGGATGCGGTCGGTTGTGTAGATGCCGCGTTTTAGTTTTTTTCCTATGGCTGGGTCTATTTCTGCGTCTATACCTAGTACGTGTAGTCTTGTTTTTGCTTTGTTTGAGGTGCTCAATTGGGGTCTCCTTGATTGGTAGTGAGTGTTTGCTGTTTTTAAAAAGAGGTAACATTATGTTTGGAAGTGTGGTCTTTGGTTGAACGTCAACATCAATGTAGAAATCCTCTAAAACCTAATTGTGGTAACAAGGATATTGTGGTATATTTGCAAGTTGATCAAGAGTGTTTGCCCCTGTGTCAACAATGTTGGTTTAGTCTTGCTGAAACTGAAATAGACTGGAACAAGATAATTGGGTGCAAAAAAATAGTTGTGTAGCGATGTTTGTGGATTATTCTTGTAGTTGTGGCGGTGGTGGTGGTTTGTTTTTTTGGTGGTATTCTTTGGGGGTTAGGACTTTGTTTTTTAGGTTGGGTAGTCGGTTGAAGTGTTCTTTGTTTTCGGTTAATAGGATGTCGCAGTTTTCTAAGAGACAGGATGCGGCGATTGCTATGTCTTGATATTCTATGGGTTGTCCATTTGTAATTAGGTAGGCGTTGAGTTCTGCGGCAAGTTTAGCTGTTTCTCCGTTTAAATCAACCCAGTGGAATTGGCTTAGTATTTTTTCAGCTTTTTTTACTGCGTTTTTGTGGTCTTTTCGTAGGTATGAGCCTGTTAGAATTTCCGAGACGCTCACGGTGCTTATGTATGCGCTGTTGGTGCTGGTTAACTGTTTACACAACTCTATAACGTCCTGCTTGCCCCTATCTACATCAACAATTATGGAGGTATCAACAAGCACTCTTAGTAGTTGGTTTGGGGTTTGCTTTTTTTGAGACATCATGGAATCAAGCCGAGGCGTTTGAATCTTTGTGTAGCATCAGCACGCATGGTCGTTAATGTTTTTTCAAAGTCTTCAGGCAAAAAATCTGTACAGTCCTCCCATACTTGCGTGTCTGCTTTCTCAATAACTATCTTGTTACCCTCTACCACTCTCATATTTACCTTATCGCCTTCTGTTATTCCTACTGCTTTGCGTATTTCTTTAGGTATGGTAACCTGTGAATGTCTTGTTACTGTTATTGAAGCCATAGTTCACGTCACTGTTTATTACTAGTGGTTTTGCTGATATAAAAATTACTATAAAAATGTAGTAATGTGGAGGTGGATGTTTGTTTTTAAAGCAAGGAAATATTACGGGTAAAGTGTCTGTTTGGTTGATGTGTGATGTTGTATTCTTTTAAAGTCGAAGTGCGGTGAGGAGGCTATTTGTGTTTATATACAGTGTGGTTCTGAAAATTGTCTATACGTAAAAAACTCAGGTAAAAAAATTGTTTGATTAGTTTTTATGTGACGCTTGGGATTGCTTTGGTTTTTCTTTGTTTGTATAGTAGATAGCCGATAACTATTAGTAAAATTACAATAATGCATACAAAGGCAAAAAAGGTGATTAGGTTAGACTGCAACGGACTTTGCTGCGGAGGATTATTCGGATTTGAAGTTGACGACCCACCGGGAGTTAAAGGCACGGTAGTAACAGTTGATGTGGGCCCAGACTTATCTGTAACGGGTATTTTTATTGAAAACTCAGTCCATTCACTCCCCTCACCCTCAAAAACAGCATCAAGAAACGGAGGCGCCCCATGAAAATATCCCGTTACCGCTTGAACCCGAAAATCAAATGTTACACCCTCCCGTCCAACGCGTAAACTATTTGGATCCTTATTAAATGAGTCATCATAGTTTATGATAAAAACTGTGTAATCAGCGTTTGATTGATATACAACATAACTGGGGCTAGTCATAATATCCCAAGGTATCCCAAGATCGGGGACACGTGTGAAAAAAGTGTAATATACGTTGATATAGTTACCGTTTTTGTCAGTATATGCTGTAAAGGTTGGTTTTTTATGGTTATTTCTATGGTTCCAAATGGTCTCCAGTAACCAGGCGATGTCAGGGTAATTTCTCCTGTATAAGGATTAGTTGTATACACTGGCGGACACCACACAGGGTTATGATGTATTTCTACCGAAACAATTTCAGGTGCAGCCTTAGGATTTGACGGCATAGTTACAGGAGCCACTACAGGTTCAACCAACAGCAACAACACCCCTGAAACAACTAGTGTAAAAAGCAATATTAACACAAATTTTTTACTCAAACACGTCATCATTTATTTCTCCGTATTACTTTTTAACTCCATCCTTCTGCTGCTGTTGCTGTTGCTGTTGCGGGTGTAATTGTACATTGGCAAGTTTTGTTTGCAGTTCCATATTTTCATCCACCAACACCTTAATCACAATGTTAATTTGCTCCATCAAATCCGCCATACGCACATTAAGCTTACCCAAAGCCTGCTGCACAACAGGTGAAACCTCAGTGCGAGCTTGTTTTTGCTGCTCACTCATTATTGCGTCTCCACCTCACGAACAAACACTACCACATCATTTAAAGAATCAATTGCAAGCACACGCCAACCCTCTGGACTAGGATGGTCATCATGGTGTATCGATTATTTCGCTAGTTATATTTATTTTGTTTTTCATGGCTTTGGGACAATATTATTTGTGCCAGCTTTCTCTTGCGTTTATGTCTTCTAGATAGTTTAGGTAACATAGGCGTTTGAGATTTAGGTTGCAGGCACGTGTGAAAGCTTCTTGCTGTTTACGTTCATCAAGCTGTTTGCGAAGTGACATGGGGTTATCTCATTTTAAGGTTGAAAAACAACCCTCAACATTTGAACGCTTATGATACACCAAAAGCCATTTTTGCGGATCAACCATTAAATCTTCAAACATTTTACGCCAAACAGCACACCCTTTTGGCGTAGAATAGAACCTTTCTTGGGATAAAAACGCGGCACACCACCCACATTTGTCACCAAAGCACAACTCGCACGCGATAAGAGCCTGTATTCAGCAAAAGATATAAAAAAAAATACAGATGATACTATAATATTTTATGGTAATGAACTGTGGGGTATCCAACAGATTTAACTGATAATCAATGGGAATTAATTGAAGAAGTCTTTGTGATAAAAAAAGGCAAAAATTTACAACAACATAACAAAAGAGACCTTGTAAACGCAGTGTTATATCGCATTAAAACAGGGTGCCAATGGAGACTATTACCAAAAGACTTTCCACCCTACGTTACCGTTTGGTCTTTTTATAGTCACGCTGTTAAAAAAGGTATTTGGGAAAAAGCAATTGACAAAATGGTTGCAAAAGTGCGTGTTGATGCAAATCGCGCCCCTGAACCAAGCTATTGTTTAATAGATTCTCAAAGTGTGAAAACAACAAATAGAAATGAAAATCGCGGATTTGACGGGGGAAAAAGGGAAGGGACGCAAGCGACACATAATAACTGATGTTATGGGAAATTTGCTTGTGGTGAAGGTGCATGCTGCAAATATTTGTGATACGATGAGTGGTTGTCATGTTTATCAGGCTGTTAAAAGCAAGTTTTCGTCTATTATGGGTGGTTGTGGTGATGCTGGTTATCGGGGTCGTTTGTAGAGTTTGTTAGGGTGAAATGGGGAGTTGATTGATATTTCTGAAAAGATTCAGGCGAAGGTGTGGCAGGTTTTACCTAAACGTTGGTGTGTTGAGCGGACGTTTGCGTGGACTAATTGGTCCCGGTATTTTGTCAAAGGATTATGAGATTAAAGCAGTTTATGAGGAAAATGACTTTATGATTTCACATTTACACACTCTGCTAAAACGTTACTAAATACAGGTTTCCATGAAAGCATTTTATGGTTTCATGGTTCTTCCAACATCGGTGCAGTGTCAATGGTGTAGTCTCTTATGAACGCAATCTTCAGGCAAGGCAACAGTGCATTAAATATCATGGAGTAAAATATGTAGTTTGTGATTTTGATTTTTTGCGAGAATATGGTACCATAAGGCAGGATTACATACAGGTACATCATTTAATACCTATACATGAAAATGGGAAAACGTATGAAGTTAATCCAGTCACAGACATAGTACCTCTTTGCCCAAATTGCCATGCGATGATTCACAGGGAAAAAGACACGCTGACAATTGAAGAATTAAAACAACACTATGCAAATGCACAAACAAGCAAAAGGTTGTAAGCTTTTAACCAAGCTTTTAACCAATGTAAAATAGAGTTTGGGAAAGGGGTTGTTGTTATTGTTTTTCGTTGAATAGTTTTTTGATGGCGCTAAGTCTTGCTTTTTGGGCTAGTACGTCGCTTGTTACTATAGTTAATGCTTCTTCTGGGCACCATTTGACGCATTGTGGTCCTTCGGGTCTGTCTTTGCATAAATCGCAGGTGTAGACGGTTTTTGTTTCAGGATGGAGCATCATTGCACCGTAGTCGCAGGCCTCTATGCACCAGCCGCAGCCGTTGCATTTGTCTTTATCTATTAGTATAGCGCCGTTTTCTTTTGATTGAGATAACGCGTTTCTTGGGCAGGCAGAGACGCATGCAGGTTCTTCGCAGAGTCGGCAGGTTACTGCCATGTTTGCTACTTGGTTAACGCGGACGGCGCGTATGCGAGATTTTATAGGGTTGAAGACTTTTTCTTTGTTATATGAGCAGGCGTATTCACATATTTGACAGCCTACACATTTTTCAGGATCTGCAGATATGAATTTTCTGTTATGAACACTTACCATTTTATTTAGACCGCCTTATCTTCTTTTTCTTTTTCTTCTTTATTAGTTACTGCTATTATTATGTTTTCGAATTCTTCTAGTTCGAGCTGTTGGAGTGTCTTTTTTGTTGGAATACCCTTTAGGGTCCAGCCGCGTGTGTTGTAGTAATCGTCAAGCATTAGGTCAAGTTCTTCAGTGGTTACTACTTGTCCTTTTGTTTGGCAGTTATCTGTTACGGGTTGGTTTAAGACTTTCCAGGGGAGAGTGTCGTCTTTACGTGTTAAGCCTTCGCGGATATTTATGAGTCGTGCGAGGGTTTCTATGCGTTGCCCTGCAAGTTTAAGCTCCTCTGCTGTAATATCTTTGCCTGTAACGGCACTGTAGAGCTTAGCTAAGTCCTCGGTGTCATTATATAGAGTGCCTTTTGCGTTTTTACAGATTATAAAGGAGTCTAGTAAATTATAAATATCTTCAAGCTCGCTAACTAGTTTTCCACGACCAATTTCAGCTTTTAATCGGTCAACTTTGCCGGATAGATCAGCTATAAATGCGCCGCTACGACTATGGTCAGCACCGCGATAAGATACCGCGACGCCTAAAGCTGTAGTTTTAAGACAGCGTAAATCGTAACCTGTAGCTTCTAAGCCCTTAACATGCTGAGCCAACTTTTCTGCATCGCCACCAATTTTTGCTGCAGCTGCTCTAACGCCGTCAGCAAGTATATCGCCTATACCCTCCCTTGCAGCTATACACTCTATCAGAGGTATAACTGCTTTGGCGTTACCGAAACGGGGAACAAAACCGGCGTCTAACAGAGCAGCAATGCAGCTGTCTTCAATAAGACCCTTTTCATAGCAATCCATTGTAAAGCCAATTATGCCACCCACACTTTGAGCATCTAGACCATAATAAGTACAGAGCGCAATAGCTTTAATTATAACATCAAGCCTGTCCACGCCAAGGTTAGGACCAAATGCCCATAAACTATCATACTCAATACGCGCTAAAGTATCCCTATAAACGCCCTCTCTAACCAGAACCTCATGCTCACAACGCATAGCACAAGAATTACAGCCAATAATCTTTACAACATAGCGCTCATTAATAACAGAACTACTAATATTTTTAGCCAATTCAAAATGAGACGCATTAAAATTACACGTTGGAACGCAAAACATGTCATTTTGAAGCATCAAATTTTCCGTTGACCCCATAGTACGATACTTTTGTGCAGCTGGCCCCTTCATACGCTCATGAAAATCCTTAACCAAACCAAAAAACTCATCCGACTTAAAGACCCCTACATCACAGGTACCTCTAACAGCTATTGCCTTAAGGTTTTTAGAACCCATAACAGCACCAAGACCCGTACGGCCAGCAACACGAGTCCTATCATTTACAATGCAGGCAACACCGCAAAGCTTCTCACCTGCAACACCAATAGATGCAACACGTACATAAAAATCGCCTATTTCTGACTTTAGAATATCTTCAACCTCTTCAGGAGATTTTCCCCAAAGAGCAGAGGCGTCAAGTATCTGAACAGAGTCATCATCTATCCAAAGATAAACAGGCTTTTCAGCTTTACCAGTTATAACAAGAGCATCATAGCCAGCACGTTTAAACTCTACACCAAAAGTACCACGACTAACTGTTGTTCCAAGCAAATTAGTCACAGGAGACTTTGAAACAAAAGCATGACCACTACCACCCGTAGGAAACATTGTACCCGAAACAGGACCAACAGTTAAAACAAAAGGATTCTCAGGACTTAGAGGATCAACATTAGCTTTTGAATTAGACAAATAAAGCCTCATGCCTAAACCAATACCGCCAACATATCGCCTAGCAGTCACCTCATCAAGTTTTTCCACACGAGAACTCGAAGTAGCCAAATTCACATGCAATATTTTCCCTGCATAACCGAGCAAACTAGTTTCTCCCACAAATTTAGACTATAGGAAGTAAAAAAAACTATATTAACATAGTGGGCAAAACAGATTTCAAAACTCATAGATAGAACCAGATCATAACTAATTAAAAACAATTTATATATAACTATACATTATAGTGCTATGCCGTTCTCTCGCGAGATTTAGGTAGTGAATAAATCCTGTTCGAAATGATGATGCCTGCATTAGTGGGTTAGGAAAAGTAGAACAGGTATCACAGAATTTAGTTTTCCATATTTTATTAACATACCACAAGGTAAACTGAGCAAATTAATAAAATAACAAAATAGAAAAATGAAAAAATCATTAGACCTTAGTCCTTATTGTTTTTGGCGTTTTTAATGGAATTTATGAGCACCTAGTCAGGTTTTTAAACTGTTAGAGTACCAGATATACGAAAATTAGTCAGACCACACACTATATCCGTCATAACATCATAGTGTTTAAGTCGATTTCTAAACTCCTCCCCAAACACACGAAACTTTTTAACACGACTACTAGTATGCTCCACAACCACCCAAGCAGACGCTAAAACCTTA
>Ga0268262_10007600_pt1 | contig 10055 bp, 8 predicted proteins | sample TergutNc150P3_FD_190354 | JGI IMG/M metagenome (GOLD analysis project Ga0268262, IMG submission 190354) | Nasutitermes corniger P3 segment gut microbial community from laboratory colony in Florida, USA - Nc150 P3 (SPAdes) (version 2) | ecosystem: Host-associated > Arthropoda: Insects > Digestive...
TTTCCATAGTTTCTTATGAACAGGGCAGGGAGACCATCTGGAGCGTTATCCCCGAAGAACCGGTCGCCGAGTTTCTCGCCCAAACCCTCCTCTCCACCGACAAAGCGGAGGAGAGGGAATTTTACGTTGATGTCAACGGGATACAGAGACTGCTTGCTGTAAGCGTGATGCCCGTGGTTCAGGATCGCCAGATCACTGGCTCTGTGATTCTCATCGAGGACATCACTGAGAGGAGAAACCGCGAGGCAATGCTTAGGCGCATGGAAAGCCTGGCAAGCCTTACAACCCTGGCGGCGGGAGTAGCCCATGAAATCAAGAATCCCCTTGGCGCGCTTTCAATCCATGTGCAGCTCATACAGAAAGCTATGGACGCCCAGGAAAAGCTATGTTCCGCTCTTCAATTAACAAAATCCCAGGAAAACGAATGCGAGCCGTATAAATATTTTCGCCAGATTGACAAATACATCAAAGTTATAAATGAAGAAATTGACCGCCTTAACAAAATTATTCTGGATTTTCTTTTCGCGGTAAGGCCTATGAACGTGGAACCAAGGCGGGGCAGCATTAACGAATTCATCAAGGAACTTGCGGATTTTGTTTCTTTTGAGCTTAAAGAAGCCCGCATAGAATGTGTTCTTAACCTCGAGGAGAATTTAAGCGTCGTCGATTTTGACGCGGCCCTTATGAAGCAGGCTTTCCTCAACCTGATTAAAAACGCCTCCGCCGCAATGAGCGGAGGAGGCACCCTGACCATTGCCACCGAGGATGCTGAAGGAGAGATACGGATAAGTGTAGCCGATACGGGAAAGGGAATATCCGAAGAAGACTTTCCCAAGATTTTCGAGCCTTACTTTACCACAAAAGAAACAGGCACAGGCCTCGGTCTTACGGTTGTGTTCAAGGTCGTCAAGGAACACAAAGGAGATATTAACGTTAAATCCAGGGAAGGGGAGGGGACTGTTTTTACCATTACCCTGCCCAAACCGCAGTTGGAACAGCGGCTCATTGCTTACAAGGGGGATGAATGAAATTCCGTATTCTTGTTGCTGAAGACGAAAAAAATATCCGCGAGGGCCTCGCGGCCGCCCTTGAGCTTGACGGCCACGAAGTTGCGACAGCTGTGGACGGTAATGACGCGTTCAAGCGCTTTCAGAAGGGCGACATAGATTTAGTAATCACAGATCTAAAAATGCCGGGCCTTTCGGGGGAGGATCTGCTTGAAAAGCTATTGGCCGAAAGTCCCGGTATTCCGGTGATAATACTTACCGGTCATGGAACAATTGAAGCTGCCGTCAAAACCATGCGCGCCGGCGCGTGGGACTTCCTTATCAAGCCGGTCAACCTCGATTATCTCTCCCTGGTCGTAAAGCAGGCCCTGGACAACCGGGAACTTGCTCTCAAACACAAGCGGCTTCTTGAAGAGCTGGCGCACCACAAGCGTTTCCAGACGATCATCGGGACAAGCGCGGCCATGCGAAAAGTTTTTGACACCACAAGCCGCGCCGCCCCTACCAAAGCGTCGATCCTTATCACTGGCGAGTCAGGCGTGGGAAAGGAGCTTGTGGCCGACGCGATTCACGAGCTTTCGCCCCGCAAGGAAAAACCTTTCATCAAGGTGCATTGCGCCGCCCTGGCCGCCAGCCTTTTGGAAAGCGAGCTCTTCGGCCACGAGAAGGGGGCTTTTACAGGAGCTGCGGCAAGAAAGCGGGGCCGCTTTGAGCTGGCAAACGAAGGTACCCTCTTTCTGGACGAAATAGGCGAAATCGATCAGAACATCCAGATCAAACTCCTGCGGGTTTTGCAGGAAAAGAAATTTGAAAGGGTGGGCGGGGAAGAAACCATAGAAACCGATGTGCGCATAGTCGCCGCAACCAACAAGGACTTAAAAGCAGAGATCGAAAAGGGCAATTTCCGCGACGATCTTTATTTCCGCCTTAACGTGGTAAACATTCACGTCCCTCCTTTACGGGAACGCAAGGACGATCTTCCGCTTCTTATCACCGCCTTTTTAAAGGAGTTCGCCGAAGAGAACAGCAAGACCATCGAAGGCATTAACGACAAGGCCCGTTCCTGCCTTTACGCCTACGACTGGCCGGGCAATATACGGGAACTGCGCAACTGCATTGAAAGCGCCGTGGTCATGTCCCAGGGAAAGCTAATCACCGTGGAAGATCTCCCGCCTGGCATAAGGGCCGGCAGCGAGGAAGGCCTGATTCGCATACCCCTGGGAACAAGCATGGAAGAGGCTGAGAAGATCATTATCCGCGAGACCGTTTCCGCCCAGAAGGGCAACCAGAGCAAGGCCGCCGACATTCTGGGTATAGGCCGCAAAACCTTGCACCGGAAACTTACCGGCGAGGAAGAATGAGGGCGAAAAATTATGTTTGTCACTTATGTTAAAGCAAAACCGCTTTTTCGTTGCGTATATGTGTATCCGCTGCTGGAAAAAGAGCGGTTAATATGATACGATGGGAATATGGAAATGGGCACAGTAAAAGCAGAGATCACTTTAAAAAATCTACATGATATGGCGTACGCCGCTAATGGATCTATATCAGCAACGGATGTCCACACGGTTACCGTGCAGGCGATGGTGGATACCGGGTCGATGGGTTTGATTATCAACGAGGAAATGCGGGAACGGTTGGGCCTTGGACTAACAGACCGGAAAGCTTTACTGGTAGCCGATGGCCGCCGGTTGGAATGTGTGGTAACCGAGTCGGTGGAAATTTACTGGAAAAACCGTTTTGTCATTGAGAATGCGGTATTGATTCCCGGTGCGCCGGAGGTTTTGCTCGGTGTTAGGCCGCTTGAAGGTTTGGACCTCATGGTTGACCCTGTAAATCTGAAACTAGTTGGCGTACACGGCGACGAATGGACCGAGTTTGTCCCCTATTTCAGTCAGATCTGATTCTGAAGGCGGAACCAGACAACAAGCCGATCATACGCGGCGTTGACCCTGGCGGCCTTTTCGGTCGCCTTTTTCATGTTTTCATCGTGATTCACGTGACGATCCGGATGGTGAATCTTTAAGAGTTTTTTATAAGTTTCTTTGCATTCTTCCGCTGTAGCGTCCGGCGTTAAGCCCAGTTCGGCAAAGTCCCGCCGGACTTCCTCAGGGACAGGCCTGGCTTTCTTTTGCTTTTCGGCTTCGTTTCCGGATTTCTCCGCCGCGGAGAAATCCGCGCAAGAAGCCGATGCCTTCCTGTCCCTAAGAAAGTCGTCCAGCTCCTCATAAGCGGCATTCAGATCGGGATCGTTGTGTCTTTTTGCGCTGTTTTTACCAAAAACCTTGTCGCGTTCATCGTTAATGTAACTTTTTATTACGCTTTCCAAACGATCCCAGATACCCATGCCGCAATTATTCGTTGTTTCTTAGAACCTGTAACCAAGAGCCAAAGTGACGCGCGGGCCACCGATTAAAATAAAATTTTCAAGAAGTGAAAACGGTTCAGCAATATCAACCACTTCATATCCACCAATTGCTTTTTTTAATTCAGCCGAAACTTTTTTCCCGAGATCATCGCCCAAAGCGGTTCCGGCGTAGTACCCAATAGCGGATTCAAAGGTTAATCCGCCGTTATTGCCGAAAGTTATCCGCCATCCCAATTTTCCTCCAAGTTTGAGGTAATTATTATCCGCCGACGCTGAAGCGGGCATTGCTACCGATATAGGCCCTACCTTGGCAACGACTGTACCTGATAACTTCGCTTTCAGGTATGCGTAGCCTAACATACCGTCCAAAAAGAAAGTTTCGCCAAACGGGTAAAAACGGGCATGGCCTTCCACTGCCAGGGAAGTCAGATTTAAGACAGGTGTTGCTGAAATAATGGTATCGGGTTGTTTATAAGTAAAGTCCGCGTCGTTTCCTCCGTAAACAAACCTTCCCGCTACGCTTACTTGCTTTAATAGTTGACGTTCATACTGAGCCGCGATACTGAAGCCGCTGGTTTTTATACCTGATACATTCTCAAGCATTGATTCAATAGTTGAACTTAACGGGTTGACAACAAAGCCGGCGATTGTCGGTCCGAAATCGACAGTAACGGTACTCTTCGCCATGGACGCGTAATCGCTTTGCGCGAAGGTTCCTCCCGCCGCAAGTACGGCTATAATCAGAACTAATAGACCTTTCTTTGCCATTTATTTCTCCTTACCCTGATGATGTATTTCCGGTTAAATAGTTATGACCGGCTGATTTTATTTTATCGTGGGCTTTTGCAAATGGCTAGTACATGCTATATTTACTTACAAGGCGGCATTATGAAGGTTTCAAAGAAAACTTTTGGCCTTCTTTCCAACGGGAAAAAGGTACATCTTTATACGCTAAAAGCCGGGGATTTGTCCCTTTCCATCTCTACCCTTGGCGCAACCTGGACTTCCTTATTGGTTCCTTCCCGTTCAAAGGGCACAGACGACATCCTGTTGGGTTTCAGTTCTTTCGATGGATACGTGGAAAATAGTTATTACGGGGTTACCGTGGGGCGCTTTGCCAACCGAATAGGCGGGGCGAAGTTTTCTCTTGGGGGCAGGGATCATTACCTTTTTAAGAATGCCGGGGAAAATACGCTGCACGGCGGGCGAATGCCGTTTTCAAGCCGGGTCTGGAAGGCGGAGGCCTATGAAGAGCCGGACGGCGTTTTTGTGCGCTTTGAGCTTAAAAGCCCTGACGGCGATGAGGGCTTTCCGGGGAACTTATTGGCGGCGGTCAGTTACGGCCTGACCAAATCAAACGAGATTGTTGCCGATTATACGGCAAAAGTGGACGCTCCCTGTCCGGTAAACCTTACCAACCACGCTTATTACAATCTGGCCGGAGAGGGGCGGGCCATGGATGTCCTTTCGACAGAGCTGAAATTGTACTGCCCTTCCTACCTTGAAGTTGACGAAACGCTTATCCCCACCGGGAAGATCCTCCCGGTAAAAAACACTCCCCTGGATTTCCAGATCCGTAAGCCAATCGGCAGGGACATCGGGTCTCTGGCATCAACTGGCAGGGGCTACGATCATTGCTTTGTTGTAGACGGGGAAATCGGGAAACTAAGGCCTTTTGCGGAAGTTTACGACCCGTTCTCCGGAAGATCCATGAGGGGGTTTACAACCCAGCCGGGGCTTCAGTTATATACTGCAAACAGCATATCTTCGCTTCAGGGAAAAATCGGGTCCGTTTACGAAAAGTACGGGGCCTTTTGCCTGGAAACCCAGCATTATCCTGATTCGCCCAACCAGAGCAGCTTTCCTTCCGCTATTTTCGGCCCCGGCCAGGACTACCAGGAGAGAGCGATTTTCGCTTTTGACTGGTAGGGGTGCATAGCCCCCGCTGATAAATAGCAGAAACATGAAGGGCGTGCCTTTCGCTGTTCAGCTTTCGTTGATCGTATTTCTTGTCCTCATCATCCCTTTTAATATTTTGATGAGTTATACCGGCTTCACCACCCTGCGCTATTCAGAAGAGGAAATCGCCCGAAGTTCCCTGGAACACATAGAGCTGAACCGCCGTTTTACCGAAAACTTCATGGAAAATATTGCCGGACAGGCGCACCGTTTCGCGGTGTACCACGATTTCTATCTGTACGAAGGTTTACAGAAGTATTCTGCCATCCAGGGAAACGTGGACAACGGGCTTCGCGTCCAGCGGCTCCAGCGGGAACTGGTTTCCATCATTAGAACAGACGAGGCGATTCATTCGGTTTTTTTCGTCTTTGACGACGGAGATTACGTTATCAGCACGGACCGCGGGATTGTGGAACTCGCCGACTACCCGAGCCTTTCCTGGATGCGGACAATACCGGTCAGAACGCAGGGCCTGGGCGGTTTCTGGGCACCAAGGGAGCTTCAGTCTTCAACGGTACGCGAAACGCTTAGGGGCCAGGACTCAGGATACTTTACACGGGTTGTTTCCTATGTGTACCCCCTTAGCCAGCTTACCACCGGTATTATGGGAACTGTTGTTATCAATGTCCGGGAATCGTCCATCGCGAATCACCTGAACCCAGGCGAAGACAGGGATAATCCTCTGGGAATCATTTTTTTGCAGAGTAACGGGAAAATAATATCACACCCAATGGAATCAAATTTTATTATCCAGGGGAGGAACCTGCCCCATATCGCGGAAATCCTGGACAGTGAGGAAAACTCCGGGTATATATTTGTATCTGCCATTAAAACGCCAGATACAAACAGAACGATAAGCGGCATTAAAACGCCGCTTATCTCCTTTTTACGCGAAGGCGATGAACAGTACCTCTACACCTGGCTTAAGGCCGGGTATTTCGATTGGGTGTATATTTCGGTACAGTCTACGGGCGTCCTGCTTAACCGGACTGCCAGGACTATCCGAAACATGATCTTTCTGTCCCTTGCTGTGCTGCTTTTTGGAACCATGGCGTCCCTGGCGGTCTTTTTCTGGGTTTCCAAACCTATACGCCAGCTTGTAAAAGGCGCCAAGGTAAGCGCCGGCATTGAGGAACCGGCTGTGCGGAACGAAATGGACATCCTTTCATCGGCGTTTGCAAGGATCGGACACAAGGAAAAAGAATTACGGGATCTGTTGAACGAGCGGGAAAAAGACGCCGCCCTTCTGGCTATACGTAACCTCCTTTCCGACGATCCCCTTACGCCACAGGAAACCGCGATTCTGGAACAGGTGCTACCGCACAAATACTTCAGGGTGGCTGTTGCGGCCCTGGACAACTACGAAGAATACCGCCGCAGAACTACCACTGAACAGCGGGCCTACCACCGGTTCCTTTTTATTTCCGGGGCGGAAAAATCCGCCGTATCCCCTTTGATCTTAAGGGGAGTTCATCTTTTTGAAGCCCAGATCGCGCTGGTCATCAATGTTAATGAAAAAATTGAGACCACGAAATTCCTGCCTTTCCTTAAAACCTTGCAGGAAACCGCGAAGTCCGTTTTCGGAACCAGCCTTACAATAGGCTTAAGCGATACCGGCTATGCGATGAACGGGGTATACCAATGCGCGGCACAGGCTTCGGAGGCTGTTACCATGCGGATGCTTTCGGGAAGCGACAGTATCATTCCCTGGACATACAATGAAGGGCGCAAGCGTTTCTTCTATCCACAGAACAGCGAAGTCAAAATTCTCAACTACCTGAACGCCGGAAATTTTGCCCAGATAAGCATTGAACTGGAAAACATAATGAAGGCAATTCGTTCGACAGAAGGCATCTCCTGCGATAATATTTTTTTTATTTACAACCAGCTCGCGGGCGGGACAATCCGCCGCCTTTCGGAGATGAATATAAACACCTCGGGGTTCTTTTTGAGCCACGGCAATATATATAAATCCATTGCCGGTTCGGAGACCCTGGAACAGCTCAGCCGCTATATGGGGGAATTTTACGAGGACTTAATCAATTACCTGCGAAAGGATCAGGAAGAGGAACAGGCGATTGACCGCATCCTGGCGTGTTTTAGAAAATACTATAGGACAGATATGTTTTTTGAGGACATGGCCGCGGAGCTTGGAATAAGCTATTCCTACATGCGTAAAATCGTAAAAGAAAAAACCGGAAAAAGCGTTAACGACACCATAAACTTCATTAGAATTCAGGAAGCCAAGAACCTTCTTCTGGACGAGAAACTAAAACGCGAAGATGTAGCGAAAATGGTCGGCTACCGCAACATCCAGAGCCTAAAGCGGTATTTTAAGAAATTTGAGGGCCTTAATCCCCTGGAATACCGGATTGCCAGCCGGGCCGGTCAGATGGGAAAAGTGTAGCGGTCATTCAATTTTGATAGTATCGTTCATTTTTGATACTCATTTTTTGAGGAATATGCCGGGAATAATGCCGTTAAAACGTGTCAAGCTTAAATATTTTCTTATTTCGTTATAATATAACGAATTACTTAATTATCAAAAATAACTTGTCTAATCAATATTGATTATTTGCTTATTGAAAAAGTGATTTTATACTGAACCCTTATGGGAAAAAGAAAAACCGTAAAAAGTTTGCGGGAAGCCGGAAGTTTTCTATTTGACTTGCGCCGGGACTGGCAATTGTATGCCCTTGTTTTCCTCCCCATGGCTTTTGTGTTCCTCTTTAAATTTGGGCCGATGTTCGGGCTTATTATCGCTTTCAAGGACTATCGGATAGCGAGGGGATTCTGGGGAAGCTCATGGGTTGGGTTTAGGATTTTTCAGGATGTTTTTTCCCACCGCCTCTTTATTCCCGCTTTACGAAACACGCTGTTGTTAAACGTATTGGATCTTGCCCTGGGGTTTCCTACCCCCATTCTCCTTGCCCTCCTCTTAAATGAAGTAAACAGCAAATGGTTCAAGCGTACTTCCCAAACTTTGCTTTATTTGCCTCACTTCCTTTCCTGGGTAATAATCGGCGCGTTGGCATACCAGCTTTTTAGCGTGAATACCGGGATGGTTAATAATCTTATTGAAAATATGGGTGGCAAGCGGTTTCCTTTTTTGACTACCGACGTTCCCTGGCTAGTTAGTTATGTCCTTATAGGGATGTGGCAGAATATGGGCTGGGGAACCATTGTTTATCTGGCTTCCATTGCAGGCATAAACCCGGAACTGTACGAAGCCGCCACTGTGGATGGAGCCGGGCGCTTCCGCCAATGTTTCAGCGTTACCCTTCCGTGTATCCGCAGTACCATTGTCGTCTTGCTCATCATGAATTTAGGGAGAATTATGGGCGGTTCATTTGAACGCATTAACGCGATGATGAATGTGGCGGCCCCCGAATTCACTACCACTATTCCGGTTCTGGTTTACCGCTGGGGCATCCAGAACATGAATTTTAGCCGCGCCACGGCCCTGGGGTTTTTTCAGTCAGTCATCGGTCTTATCCTGGTGCTGGGGGCGAATTTTGTTTCCCGCAAACTGGGCGAGGAAGGCTTACTATGAGCAATAACGCCGGAAAATCCTTAATGCGGTCTCGCAAATCTTACCGCAGAAATCCAGTCAGCCTTTTTTGGAAAGGCGTTATCTATTTTGTACTTACCGCCATTACCGTTACCTGTGTAATTCCTTTCCTGCATACCATCGCCAAGTCATTCAGCGCCGACGCTTTTGTGGTGGCCAACAAGGTGTTCCTTCTCCCCAAAAGCTTCAACCTGGAAGCCTATCAGAAGATTTTCGCCGACGCCAGCATTATCCGTTCCCTGTACGTTACCATTTTTGTTACGGTTACCTTTACCGTCCTGGGTATGTTCCTGACCTGCTGCGCGGCATACGCCCTGTCCAAGCCCCAGTTCAAAGCACGGAAGCTCCTAACCTTCCTGTGCGTATTTACCCTGTATTTTTCAGGCGGAATGATTCCCGAATATCTATTGATGAATTCGCTACGAATGCTGGATACCCTTTGGTGCCTTATCCTTCCGCTCTCTTTCAGCGCCTATAACCTCATCATTATGAAAAACGCCATGATGAGTTCCATACCTTTAAGTTTGGAAGAATCGGCCAGGATTGACGGCGCGGGACATTTCCGGATATTGGCTCAGATCTTCCTGCCCCTCTCCAAGCCTTTTATTGCTACCTTGTCCCTGTTTTACGCGGTGGGCCGATGGAACGCGTACCAGGACGCGCTTTTCTATATAAAGCAGAGGGTTGACTTGCGGCCCCTTCAGCTCAAGCTGTATTACCTGATAGTGCAGGCCAGCGAAAACTTTCAGCTTGAAGCTACGTCTGTCTCCCTGACGAGCCCGGAAGTAATGAGGGCTTCCTGCGTGATTTTCGCGACATTGCCCATCATCTGCGTCTATCCCTTTGTACAAAACTATTTTGTCAAAGGGGTGATGATAGGCGCGGTGAAAGAATAATGTATTCTGCTTCCCCGTTGGGGAAGTGCAAATATTTTCAGGAGGATTAATTATATGAAAAGATTGTTGATACTTTTCCTCATGGTGGCTGTAGCCGTTTCCGCGTTTGCGACCGGCAGACAGTCATCCGGAAGCGGCGGGTCTTCAGGCAGCTTTGCTGACTATTCAAAAGGTTTTCCCCAGAGGGTAACCATCCAGATTCCGGTTTACGATCGGGCCTTCCAGGGTTGGAACGTAACGGACAATTACTGGAC
>Ga0268262_10007601_pt1 | contig 10053 bp, 3 predicted proteins | sample TergutNc150P3_FD_190354 | JGI IMG/M metagenome (GOLD analysis project Ga0268262, IMG submission 190354) | Nasutitermes corniger P3 segment gut microbial community from laboratory colony in Florida, USA - Nc150 P3 (SPAdes) (version 2) | ecosystem: Host-associated > Arthropoda: Insects > Digestive...
AAAGCCGATAGACATTTCCAAACTGGATGATGTTCTTAACCGCTGGATACCGGAGGGGAAGAAAAACATCCGGGAGAACGCCGCGTCAAGCGGTGCGGGCGAGAAAGGACAGCGCGGCGAGAGCCCCGAAAACGGCGACAAGGAACAAATGCAGCCTCTTGCAATTCCCGGCGTTAATACGATAAGCGGCGTCGCCATGACCGGCGGGACTCAGGAGGCATACAGGGAGGTGTTGGCCCTGTTTTGCGAAGATGTGGAAGGACGAATGCCGCTGCTGCGTCAAACGCCGGATGTGAATACTTTGCCCGCATTGGTGATTCATATTCATTCCCTGAAAAGCGCGTCCGCTTCTATCGGCGCGCAGGAAATAGCGACCCAGGCCGCGGGACTTGAAGCCGTTGGTAAAGCCGGAGACGTGGGTTTTATTCGTCAAACTCTGCCCGATTTTACGAATCAACTTGAGGAACTGGTTAAGAAAATAACAGCTGCTTTGGAGGCGGACAAAAACAGCGCAACCATAGATGAGGTACTGTGAATATGATAACTAATTCTGCCAGATCAATAAAAAAACTCGTCAACAAGACATTCCTTGTTTTTTCCTGCATCCTTTTCCTGATTATTGCCTTGTCAGCTATTGTGGCATATTCACTTTCCGCGCATCAAATCAACCGTTCTTTTATTGAACAACAGCTTTCCATAGCGTCTGAAACAATGCGGCTGCGTTTGGCATCCACGGTAAACAGTGAATTGGCTCTTGTGTTAAAGATGGCGGATACTCCGGTTATTCAGAAGTACTTTATGAATCCATTTGATCCGGTTCTTAAATCTCAGGCGGATACGGAGTTTGCCCTTTATCAGGAACATCTCAATAATAAAATGACTTTCTGGGTCAGTGATGCGGATAAAGTATTTTATTCGTCAGGAGACGCTCTGTACATTATCAATCCGGACGATCCTGAAACTTATTGGTACAATTTAACGCTGTATGAAACTGAAAAATTTAATTTCAACATTAATTATAATCCTGATTTGGATCAAATCAATCTTTGGGTCAATGTTCCGGTATTTACCGCGGATGCCGTCAAAAAGCCTATAGGGATACTTGGCATAGGCATAAATTTGACTGACTTTTCAAATTTTGTAGCCTCCAGTTACCGGGAATTCGACAAAAACATCACGCCTTATATGTTCAATAAATACAATGAAATTACTTCGGCGGTGGATTATATTTTGGTTCAAAATAAAGTCCGCATTGACGATCTGCTCGGCGAAACCGGAAGAGAATTAATCCGGGTTGCGCATGAACTTTCCGATGGAGAAAGCCGAAGCTTCGTCTACGATAAAAAAATATATCTGGTAAACTTTATACCGGCAATGGAATGGTATCTGACCGTGAGTTATCCGCTCCCGGGTTTGTTATCGCTGAATCAGGCCATGAATACCGTATTTTTCAGTATGCTGTTTCTTATCTTTTTCATGTTTATTGTTATCAATATTTTCATTGCCCGTTTGGAAAACGCGATGGCGGAACATAACCTGCAACTGCTTGAGGCAAACAGAAAAGCGGAATTCGCTTCACAGGCAAAAAGCGATTTTCTTGCGAAGATGAGCCACGAAATCCGCACCCCCATGAACGCCATTACCGGCATGGCGGAACTGCTGCTGAGGGGCGAACTCTCCGGCGAAGCCCGCGGCTACGCGCAGGACATCAAACAGGCGGGGAATAACCTTGTCTCAATAATCAACGATATTCTGGATTTTTCAAAAATCGAAGCGGGCAAACTGGAAATCATTCCCATCAATTACCTGCTTTCATCCCTGATCAACGACACGGTCAATATTATCCGGACGCGGCTTATGGAAAAGCCGTTGCGGTTTTATACCAATATAGACGGGAATATTCCCAACAGCCTTATCGGGGACGAGATACGCCTGCGGCAGATTATTCTTAACCTTCTGTCCAACGCGGTAAAGTATTCGGACAAGGGGCATATTGGTTTGACCATTACCGTAGACAAGCGGGACGATAAACAGATTTGGCTCAGGATAGTCATATCCGATACCGGAAAAGGGATAAAGCCGGAAGATAAGGCAAAACTCTTTGACGAATTTGTCCAGGTAGACATGAAGAAAAACCAGGGTGTCGAGGGGACGGGATTGGGTCTGGCAATTACCAAACGTCTCTGTGTCGCTATGGGCGGAAATATAAGCATGGAAAGCGAATATGGCAAAGGCAGCGTATTTACGGTAGTTATTCCCCAGGGTGTTGAATCAGATACGCCCTTCGCTATGGTGACGGATGCGGAGAACAAGAAAGTTCTGGTTTACGAAGGCAGAATTAACTACGGCAAATCGGTATGCTGGTCTCTGGAAAATATGAAAGTTCCCTATGCTATGGTTACAAATCAGGATGATTTTGCCGAGGCCCTGTACCGGGAAGAATGGTTTTATATATTTTCCGGTTACGGCCTTCATGAAAAAATCAAACCGCTGTTGGAAAAGGGCGGTTTTCCCAACGGTAAAAAACCGCCTCTGGCTCTCATGGTGGAATGGGGCACCGAAGCATATATCCCCAACGTGCGCTTTGTGTCCATACCGGTACAGTCCCTGTCCGTCGCCGATACCCTGAACGGCAGGACAAACCGCCAGGATTACTTTGAAAATTCCGACAGTTTTGGCGCGATACGCTGTACCTTTCCCCACACGCGGCTTCTGATAGTAGATGACATCCCCACCAATCTCAAAGTGGCCGAGGGCCTCCTTTCGCCGTATAAAGCGGCGGTTGACAGTTGTTTAAGCGGCGCGGAAGCAATAGAGCTGGTGAAACGGAATAAGTATGACCTGATTTTCATGGATCACATGATGCCGGATATGGACGGGATTGAAGCTACGGCAGCCATAAGAAAATTAGAAATGAGGAATGAGCAGCTTAAAAAGAACGGAAAGCAAATTCCCATTATAGCGCTGACCGCAAACGCCATTGTGGGAATGAGGGAAATGTTTATCGAAAATGGTTTTAATGATTTTCTCTCCAAACCCATAGATGTTTCCAAACTGGATGAAATACTTAATCGCTGGATACCGGAAGACGCCCGGGAAAGCACCGCGTCAAGCGGCGAGAGCCCCCAAAACGGCGGGCCTGCTTTAGCAAACCCAGCGGGCGATGAATTGGCTATTCCCGGCGTGGATGTACAAAGAGGCATTGCCCTGACCGGCGGAACCGAGGCCGCTTATAGGCAAGTGTTATCCATATTCTGCAAAGATGTAAAAGACAGGCTGCCATTACTGCAAACCGTACCGGAAACGGACACCCTGCTTGAATTTGTTACCCAGTTTCATGCTCTTAAAAGCGCATTGGCAAGCCTGGGGGCGGGAAAAATTTCCGCGAGAGCCGCGGAGCTTGAGGCCGCGGGAAAAGCCGTAAATACGGCCTTTGTCCGCGAACATTTGCCGGCCTTTGTACAGCAGCTTGCGGAATTGGCGCGCACTATTGAGAAAGCCCTGGAGAATAAAGAGCCGGAAAATTCCTCCGGCTCCTCATCGCTCTTTGCTTATTTTTCATTATTTGAAAAACTTGCCAAAGCCCTGGAAGCCCAAAGAACCGCCGAGATTGATCAGGTTCTGGACGAACTCAATAAAAAACCGCTGGATGCAAAAACCAGGGAAACGCTGGAAAGAATATCAGACGAAGTGCTGATGACTGAATTTGACAATGCCCTGAGAATCATAAAGGAGATCAGTTACGATGACAGCGGCAAATAAAAGGAAAAGCTTAAATGCATAAAAAGAAAAACCTCATTGTTATTCCGTTTATTTTTTCCTTTTTGATCATACTTATAGTGTCTTTATACGCCAATAGGCTTATCTCTTTTTCTATGGATACCATGGAATACAACATGGAGCACCGCTTGATTGCCGAAAGCAAAAGGCTTTCCGTCATGGTCAGCTCCGAAGAATTAGACAGGTACCGTTTCGTACACGATATGGAACTGCCTGAGTATCACGTCTTGCGCCAACGGTTGTTGGATTTTTCCAAAGAAGCCGATGTCCTTTACGTCTATTATATCCGCCCCACAGATTCGGGATTGCAGTATATCGTTGACAATGATTTTAACGAAGAAACGAGGGTAGGTTTGGATACTCCGCCCTTTGATCCGCTCACCGTGCCCTGGATGGTGGCCGCGCAGAAAGGGCAGGTAGTCTGTTCCGGTCTGGGCAATTACAATATCGGCTGGGAAGGGCTGCTGTCCGCTTATGCGCCTGTTTTTGATGGAAACGGGAAAGTAACCGCCATCGCAGGGGTAGACATTGAGGACAGATCTATAGTACGGGCGTGGCGGCTGGTATCTATTCTTACCATAATACAGTTCATCGCCGCAGCCGCGATTTTTGCAAGCGGCATTATCTATTTTATTTATTTATACCGCCAACTGGAAATAGCGCGGGAAGCCAGCTCCGCCAAAAGTGATTTTCTGGCAAAGATGAGCCATGAAATCCGCACACCTATGAACGCCATTACCGGCATGGCGGAACTTGCTTTGCGCGAGAATATGCCGCAGGCCGTCCATGATCATATTCTTACCATCAAACAGGCGGGGAATAACCTTGTCTCAATAATTAACGATATTCTGGATTTTTCAAAAATCGAAGCGGGTAAACTGGAGATAATGCCTGTTAAGTACCTGCTTTCATCCCTGATCAATGATACGGTCAACATTATCCGTATGCGGATTATGGAGAAGCCGATACGGTTCTTTACCAATATAGACGGAAACATTCCCGACCACCTCATAGGCGATCAAGTGCGTCTGCGCCAAATTCTCCTTAACCTTCTGTCCAACGCGGTAAAGTACTCGGAAAAAGGATTTATTGGTTTAACCATTACCGTGGACAAACGGGACGATAAACAAGTCTGGCTCAGGATAGCCGTGGCCGATACCGGAAAAGGGATAAAACCGGAGGATCAGACAAAACTTTTTGACGAGTTTGTCCAGGTAGATATAAAGAAGAACCAGAATGTTGAAGGAACGGGGCTGGGACTTTCCATTACCAGACTGCTTTGTATTGCCATGGGCGGGGATATAAGCATGAAAAGCGAGTACGGCAAAGGCAGCGTATTCACGGCGGTTATCCCCCAGGGTATTGAAACAAAAACGCCCTTCGCCGCGGTAGAGGAGCCGGAAGAAAAGAAGGTGTTGGTCTATGAAGGCAGACTCAACTACGGCAAATCGGTATGTTGGACTCTGGAGAATCTGAAGGTTCCCTATGCTATGGTGACAAATTGTGATGATTTTGCCGCGGCGTTGCGCCGGGAGGAATGGTTTTATGTGTTTTCCGGTTACGGTCTGTATGAAAAAATTCAACCGGTAATGGAACAAAAATTTTTTCCCAATGGAAAAAAACCTCCTCTGGCTCTGATGGTGGAATGGGGAAACGAAACCCGCATACCCGGTGTACGTTTTGTGTCCATACCGATACAGTCCCTGTCGATTGCCAATATACTGAACGGCAGGGCGGACAACAAAGATTATATCGAAAGTTCCGGTGTAATCCGGTTCAGTTTCCCCCGCGCGCGAATTCTTGTGGTGGATGACATTGCAACTAACCTTAAAGTAATTGAAGGTCTTCTTGCTCCTTACCGGACGGTAATAGACACCTGCCTGAATGGTTTACAGGCCATAGAATTGGTCAAACATAACGAGTACGATATTATATTTATGGATCATATGATGCCTGAAATGGATGGAATTGAAACAACGGCGGTTATCCGTCTCTGGGAGAAAGAGCAGCAGAAAAAGAATAATATCATGCGTAAAACAACGCCAATAATTGCCCTGACTGCCAATGCCGTTGTGGGAATGCGGGAAATGTTCATTGAAAACAGTTTCAATGACTTTATTTCTAAACCCATAGATGTTTCCAAACTGGATGAAATGCTTAACCGCTGGATGCCGAAAGAGAAAAGAGTAAAGAGCGATGAGCAATTAACAATGAACAATGAGAAGCCGGCAATGAATAATGAACAAAATCCGGTTTTCGCTATTCCCGGTGTTGATACGGCAAAAGGCATCGTCATGACAGGCGGAACCGAGGCCGCTTATAAGCAGGTGTTGTCCATATTCTGCAAGGATGTGAAAGACAGACTGCCGCTTCTGCAAAGACCGCTGACACCGGACGCCCTGACGGCGTTTATTATCCATGTTCACGCCCTTAAAAGCGCGTCGGCAAGCCTGGGGGCGGGAAATGTTTCCAGACAGGCAGCCGCTCTTGAAACCGCGGGCAAAACCGGGGATATGTCCTTTATCGGCGAATATCTGCCCGCCTTTGCACAGCAGCTTGCGGAATTGGAGCGCAATATTGAGAAAGCCCTTGAGCATAAAGAGCCGGAAAATCCTTCTGACCCTTCTTTGCTCATCGCTCATGCATCATTATTTAAAGAACTTGCCGAGGCTCTGAAAGCCCAAAGAACCGCCGAGATTGACCGGGTTCTGGAAGAACTCAACAAGAAACCGCTGGATAAACAAACCAGGGAAGAGCTGGAAAAAATATCCGATGAAGTACTGATGACCGAATTTGACAATGCCCTGAAAATCATTAACAAACTGATTTCATCGCAAACAAAGTAGAGAAGGAGAAGACCTGATGCCGAAAGACAAAAACCTTGTTAAAACAGTTTGTTTTCTGTTTTTGACTGTTATTATAATTGCCGCCAATAGCTGCGTTTCAAAATCGGCAGGGCAGAACTATATAACCATAGGCGCGCTCTTGCCGCTTACCGGTGAAGATTCGGATGAAGGTTTCCGCGCGCTCAACGGTTTATATCTTGCCAAAAAAGAGATTAATGAAAACGGCGGTATCTTGGGAAAAAAGCTGGATGTTATTATATTAAACGACCGGGGAGACGAGGAATATATCATCCATCAGTATGAGGTATTGAAAGAAAAAGGCGTGGCCGCCATTGTCGGCTCAAGTTACAGCGGTGTAACAATCGCGCTTGCGAAAGCGGCTGAAAAAGACGGTATACCGGTTATTTCACCTACCGCCTCAAATCCTAATGTAACAAAAGGCCGCAAAAACGTTTTTCGGGCTATTTTTATTGACGATTATCAGGCCGAGGTAATGGCTTATTTTGCGCGTAATTCGCTGAACGCGCAAACGGCGGTTGTTTTTAACAACAAAGCCAATGACGACTTTAAGCATATAGTCGAGGTTTTTTCCGAATCGTTTAAGGCGCGCGGCGGGAGTATTATGGCGGCGGAACGCTATTTATCAGATAATGACTTTGCGGGAATTTTGAGAAAATATGCCGCCGCCCCGCCCGATATAATTTATTGCCCCGAAGATTATGTCCCCGCCGCAAAACTGGTTAACGCCGCCCATGAAGCCGGTCTGGTCAATACGAGCGTGTTGGGGTCAGACGCGTGGGACGGACTTCTGGCGTATGTACACAACCCGGACGCGATGAAAAACGTATATTATTCGGCGCCTTTTTCATTTGATGATCAGGATAAGGATGTGGTACGCTTTGTCAGAAGTTATTTTGACGCTTTTTCTCAAATGCCCCTGTCCGGTTCCGCCACTGCTTACACCAGCGTATATATTTTATCGGAGGCAATAAAAAAAGCGGGGAGCACCGAAAAGGAAGCGGTTATTTCCGCCATTAAAGAGAATGAAGTGGACTCAATAATAGGCCGTATACGATTTGACGGGAATAATAACCCGCATACCAATGTGTATATTATTCAGATAGAAGGCGGAGAATACTCCACCCATGAGAAATTAAGTCTGTAATAGGGGTGATAATGTTACGAAGATTTCGGATTAGAACGCGATTATTATTGTCGTTTTTTATTGTGGTTTTCTTTACGCTGATTGTAGGGCTGACGGGCTTTGCGGGCCTTACCTCTATCGGGCGTTCGTCGGTTAAGACGATACACAATGTTTCCATATTGAACGATATTTACGATAACAATGTTTTTATTGATAACGGCATATTTAATATGCTGTATATCAGCGACAGTACGCTTACCGGCTATGTCTTGCAGACGACCAAAGAACATACCGACCATTTGTTGACCCGGCTTAACGAATATGTCGCAATTCAGGATCAATTCAGCGATGTCTTTACGCCCGGAGAAATGCAGGACATGGTAAATTTACTGGAGATATACACAGAATCCTATGTTCCCGTGGCTTATGAGATTTTTGATCTGGTGGAGCAAGGGCGCAGGGATGAAGCTCATTCTGTGTATATAAACCGGCTTTCTCCCATTTATAGTACATTTACTTACTACCTCAATGTCGGCTTTGTAAAAAATCTGGAAAATTCTGATGTTAAAATGAGAAAAAACAATGAGAATGCGTCATTTAACGTGTACTTAATGCTGATACTGGTGGTAATGTCGCTGATTGTATCCGTTGTGCTGGCGCTTGCCGTCACCAAATCTATCGCCATCCCGCTTGCGGGACTGGGGGAGGCGGCGGAGCAAGTGGTAAACGGGAAACGAGACGTTCAGTTTGAACGATTCCAAAGCAATGATGAAATTGCCCGATTGTCAAACAGGCTGCAGGAAACATTGTTCCGCCTGAATCAGGTTCAGCAATTTAAACTGGAAGTTATAGAAGCGCGGCATCAGAAAGAAAAGGCCGAAGCCGCCTCAAAATCCAAGGACGAATTCCTCGCGAAGATGAGCCATGAGATACGCACACCCATGAACGCCATTATAGGCATGGCGGAGCTTGCCTTGCGCGAGAATATGCCGCAGACCGCCCAGGAGCATATTCTTACGATCAGACAGGCGGGCGGGAATCTTTTGTCCATCATCAATGACATTCTGGATTTTTCAAAAATTGAGAGCGGTAAACTGGAAATTGTTCCCATCAATTACCGGCTTTCATCGCTGATCAATGACACGATTAACATTATCCGTATGCGGCTTATGGAAAAGCCGATACGGTTTTTTACCAACATCGACGGAAATATTCCCAACAGCCTTATCGGAGACGAAGTGCGGCTGCGCCAGATTCTTCTTAACCTCCTGACCAATGCGGTGAAGTACTCGGAGAAGGGGCATATCGGTTTAACCATTACCGTGGATAAACGTGAAGCCGGGCAGGTCTGGCTCAGGATAACCGTGGTTGATACCGGAAAAGGAATAAAACCGGAAGATCAGGCGAAACTTTTTGGTGAGTTTGTCAAAGTGGACGTAAAGAAAAACCAGGGTATTGAGGGAACGGGGCTGGGGCTTGCCATTACCAAACGCCTCTGTGTCGCTATGGGCGGGGATATAAGCATGGAAAGCGAATACGGCAAGGGCAGCGTGTTCACGGCGGTTATTCCCCAGGGTATTGAGTCAGAAGCGCCTTTCGCCGCGGTAGAAGATCCGGAGAAAAAGAAAGTACTTGTCTATGAAGGCCGGGCTGTCTACGCCAAAGCGGTATCCTGGACTCTGGAAAATATGAAAGTTCCTCATACCATAGTAACGAATCAGGATGACTTTGCCGCGGCGCTGTGCCAAGGGGAATGGTTTTATGTGTTTTCCAGCTACGGTCTTTATGAAAAGATCAGACCCGTGATGGAAATGGAAAAAGAAAAGAAATCTCCCCTTGCTCTGATGGTAGAATGGGGAACCGAAGCCTACGTACCCGGCGTGCGATTTGTGTCTATACCGGTGCAGTCGCTGTCGATTGCCAATGTGCTTAACGGCAAGGCGGACAGCAAGGATATAAAAAATGCGGATGTAATCCATTTCACTTTCCCCGGCGCGCGGCTTCTGGTGACAGACGACATTGCGACTAACCTCAAGGTAGTTGAAGGCCTTCTTGCGCCTTACAAGACAACGGTTGATACCTGTACTAACGGTTTGCAGGCCATAGAAATGGTAAAACGCGCGGTTTCGGATAATCGCGATTACGACATTGTATTTATGGATCACATGATGCCCGGAATGGACGGAATTGAAACGACAGCGGCAATCCGCCTTTGGGAAAAAGAACAGCAGATAAAAGGGAACCCGCGTAAACAGATTCCCATAATCGCCCTGACCGCCAATG
>Ga0268262_10007602_pt1 | contig 10052 bp, 7 predicted proteins | sample TergutNc150P3_FD_190354 | JGI IMG/M metagenome (GOLD analysis project Ga0268262, IMG submission 190354) | Nasutitermes corniger P3 segment gut microbial community from laboratory colony in Florida, USA - Nc150 P3 (SPAdes) (version 2) | ecosystem: Host-associated > Arthropoda: Insects > Digestive...
GAAAACAAAAGCGGAAATATTTTGCACTTGGCGGAGGATTTTTTGGAAGGCAAAGGGAGGTGGCAACGCGAGGAAAAGCTGCATTTTGAGCAGTTGCAACGGTACGCCGCAGCCCGAATTGCAACTCTGCAAACCGCCGATGCTATAGAATTCCTTTTGCGGAGTTTTCCAAATGCCCTTGCATACAAAAGCGATGGCGAACAGTATTACAAAACAAAAGACGGCATTTCCGTTTTTTGCGAGGCTAAGGAAAAAGCCATTTTGGTTTTAGGTTTGATGCGAAGCGAAAACATAAAACTCCAAAAGACCACGGCAAATCTCTACGCCCCTGTTCCGGAAAAATATCTCTCTAGCGGCGAGTCGCGTATGGAATTGCAATGGAAGGCTGGGCAAAAGCAGTTTGTTGCGATGAGAATAAGCTCTTTTGGCAAAGAGGAGTGTTCTGTGGACGAGCGAAAATCTTTGGAAGGGCAAACCGCAGCAGCTTGGAAACTCTTGATGGAAAAGGAGGATTTCACAAGCCAGTGGCAAACGGAGGCAAATTTAGCATTGCTCGCAAAAATGCAACGGGCTTCGCAATTATTCCCAGAACACAATTTGCCCAAATTTGATGCAGAGGATTTCTCTTTGATTATGGATGAATTTTGCTCCAGAGTTTTTTTGCTGAGGGATTTGAGCGAAGAGCGGTATAGAAAAATCATCGAGGATTATTTTGGAATTCACTGGCTGGAATGGCTGCACAAAAATTTCCCAAGCTCGCTGAAACTCCCAAACGGCAGAGTGGCAAAGTATCTGTACAATTCGGAAGGAGTGGTGGAACTCTCCGCAAGGATAGGCGATTTTATAGGTATGCAGGGCGAGCATTTTATAGCGGAGAACCGTTTGCGGGTTCGCTATGACATTTTGGCTCCGAATTACCGCACAGTTCAAAAGACTTGGAATTTAAGCGACTTTTGGCAAAACACCTACCCGCAGGTGAAAAAAGAACTCCGGGGCAGATATCCCAGGCATCCTTGGCCTTGAAATTCACACCGTTAAATAATCTCGCTTTGCCAAGCTCATAGCTATTTTCTTTTCGTAATACGCTGCCTCGTTTATAAAAGCGGGATAGCAGGTTTCGCCTTCCCAAAAAATTTCCTTGCCGTCAAAGCAGAGAAATACTGGCATTCCAGCCCTTAGCTCGCAAAAATCCTTGCCCTGCAAAGCGGGATGCACCATAGCGGTGATGTTGCCTTCGCTGTCTCTTGGGTAGTCCACATTGCGCATTTCTGAGAATGTTTCTATTTTGCCGTTTATTTTTGGCAAGCCGCCATTTTTCCAAGCCTCGATGAGTTCCAAAAAGCGAAAGGCAACTCGTTCCACCTTGAAAAATAATTCCGCATCAAGCGTTCCGTGAGCTTGCGGACCGGCCTCTATGCAGACATCTGTTTTTGCCACTGTGCCTATATATGGCGATTCGGCGCGCTCTTCTTGTTGCAGGTAAATATGGACATCCGCAAACTCCTTTGCTATATGTGTGCAGATGTTCAATATATCTGGGTCTATTTGGCTTAAAATCAGCGTAATTCCCATATTCGCCGTGGTGTTGTGCAAATCTAAAATAAAATCGGGAGCGTCTTCCGTGCCTTTTTGCCCAAGCATTGCGTTTATCACCTTTGCCCTGATATTTTCCAATCCCTCTGTCTTTGAATTGAGGTTAGACATCGCAAAGCATCTGTTCAAATCGCAGTCTATATATCTGCGGCATTTTTCCGCTGCCGCTGGGTTAGCCAAAAACCAGCCGTGTTTTTTTGCCAAATAAACACCCGTCAGCTCGTTCCCGTGCGTCCCCCCGCAAATTATTATTTTATTCGCAGATAGCATTTAGGGTTAATTTATAAAAATTCACTCCGCCAACCCACAGCCCAAAGCTCCTTGTAATTTACTATATTATGCTTATGAATAAGAATAATAACATCGTGACCAGTCTTGCTGAAACTAGCAAAATTGGTCTTGCTGGTATCTTAGCCGGTGTGTTCTGTCTTGTTTTTGCTGTGATTTTCACTATTATTCATTACGCAAAAGGCGAGACTGAATAGCTTTGCTATCGATAACGGTAAACAAGCATAGCGCCGAACAAAGATTGGATAGATTTCTGCGCAAAACTTTTCCCGCTGCACCACTCGGTTTGCTTTTCACAATTTTACGCAAAAAAAAAGTAAGGGTGAATGGAGTTGTAGGCAAGGCCGCTCAAATGATGCACGAAAATGATACTGTGCAAATTTATGAGAATTTGCCGCAGGAGTCCAAAAATTTTTCCGAGCAGAGAAAAACCGCTGCCAACATAAAGGAAAAACTGAACTTCGTTATGCTGAACTCGGATTTTGCAATTCTCAACAAACCTTGCGGGCTTGCCAGCCAATCCGGAAGCGGGATAAGCGAGGAAGAGTCTTTGGTGGGAATGCTAGAAATTTGGGCAAAGGAAGAGAACTTGGACTTTAAGCCTGCCCTGGTGCACCGCTTGGACAAAGAGACATCCGGCTTGATAATAGCCGCGCTTACGGGTGCAGCCCTGCGCGAATTTGGAAGCATTATAAGAGAACGGAAAATAAAAAAAGAATACTTGGCTCTGGTAAAAGGGAATATGCCGCAGAAAAGCGGAACAATAAACATGCCTTTGCCCGGAGACGCCAAAATCTCCGTCAGCAAATGGGTGGTGGAAAAAAGCTTTGAGGAATGTGACCTGGTGAGGGTTGGCTTGGAAACAGGGCGCAAGCACCAAATAAGGATTCATTTTGCGCAGATTGGGCACCCGCTCTTAGGGGATTCCAAATACGGGGATTTTGAGCTGAACAGGAGGTTTAAAAAGGAATTTGGGCTTTCCAGATTATTTTTGCACTCCGCATATTTGGAATTTAACTGGAATGGTAAAAAAATAAGGATCGAGGATAAACTGCCTATGGAATTGGAAAAAATTTTCTAGATTTTGTCCCGTACCCATTATGCCCCTTATATTGATTTTTGCTTTTTTATTTTCCTTCGCTTTTGCTGGTGAAAGCGAGGTAGTCCGCTTAAACAGAGATGATTTTGTCAATACCGCCTTAAAAAGTGAGCCTAGGTATAAAGAAAGCCAAATGTCTCTTATCTCAAAAGAGGACAGAATTGAAGTGATAAAAGCCAGCGCCTTACTCCCAAAATTTGAATTTTCAATGCTATCTGGGGCTGTTCCGGGCATAAGAAAACGTATAGATTCTGAAGGCGATGCAGTTAGAGTTTGGGATTTTACCGAAATGGGACCGTTCATTGGGATGAACATACAAGCAGCGCAACCTTTGAATTATGGACAGCTGAAATTGGGGTTAAAAGCCGCGAGAGCTGATTTGCAGCAAAAAAGGATGGAGCTAGAGGGAAAAGAGCATTTTAAAAAGGTAGAGTTTTTGAGCTATTATTACGGTTACCTGCTCGCAACAGAAATGGACAAGCTCGCGCAAGACGGTTATAATCAGATGCGCAAAGCAGCTGATAAAATGGAAGAAGCCTTTGATGATGGTGATGAGAGCGTTTCGCAAATGGATTTATTGGAGTTAAAAGCGGGTTTCTTTGAAATAGACAAGGCCGTTTTAGATGCAAAAGCAGGTTTGAAAAAAGCGCGATTAGCCACAAAATTCGCCCTTAACTTGCCGGATTCTTCTAGGTTTGAACCAGCCGATAGCGTGCTTGCCGCATCTAACGATTTTGTTCCTAGCCTGGATTCATTAAAAGAATGGGCTAACTTACATCATCCAGATATCCGCCGCCTCGCAGCCGGTTTAGAGGCGGTGAGTATGCAAATGGAATTGGCTGCAGCGAGGTTTGCTCCGGAATTCTTTATAATGGGAGAATTTGAATACGCAAAATCATGGTCGGGAGACCGCACCAGCCTTTCAAAAAATACCTTCGCACCGGACCCTGTAAACAAAGTATCCGGAGCATTTGGAATAGGAATGAGATATAGGCTCAATTTTTGGAACCAATGGGAGCTATATAAAAGCGCACGCACAGACTATCGCATTTTACGGCAAACCGAGAGCTACGCCAGCAAGGGGATAGAATTGCAAATAGAGGAAAAATATGAAGATTTTCTAGTTGCAAAAAACAAATTGGAAAGCGCCAGGAGCGCTCTTAGGGCTACGGAAGGAATGTTAAAAGGAGCAGGGCTTCAATACGAGATAAATCCCAGCAAAACATCCGGGCTTTTGGCAAGCGCATACAGAAGAAACTTGCTGATGAAAAAAGATTATTACTTTGCCGTATATGAATACAATATGGCAGTAGCCAAATTATTTGCACAAGCGGGGTATTTTAATTGAAAACGGCAAGTGGCAAATGGTTAACGACCTTGTTACTGCTGTTTCTCCCTTATGCAAACTCCAATGCAGGTACTCCGCTACCAGACTTCTATATCGCACAAAACAAAGGATTAACCGCAGGAATGGGCTTTGGCACAAGAAGCTATACAAAATGCAAAACATTATGGACATGGACAGGTTATGGGCAATATTCCTATAATTCCTTTTTATCCGGTGGAGCAAGCATCATGTTTTTGGGTGGGAACCTAGATTCCGTATATAATTTTATAGACCAAAAATATTCATTAAACGCAAAACTTACTTATAATAATCCAAAATACGTTTTTGCCATCGGCCCGGTATTCTCTTTTAAAAACACAAGCCTGAGCGCTCTGAGAAAGGAGTTCTCCAATATAGGGGTCGGCGAAAAAGCTCTAACAGTAGAGAGTACCGAGTGTGAGGAATTGTTCAATAAAACAGGTTCAAGCATAGGTTACCAAAGCGGCATAGGTTTTTTGCTCACACCGAGCTGGGGTCTTAATTTTGGGCATAATTTAGATGTGACATTTAAAGGTGCCTATACACCTTCCTTCAACAGTTCAATAGCTTTTAATCTGCGAGAACTGTTTGAAAAATTAATTGAAAACACGGAAAATGTTTGGCTATCATTTGAATATTCAATCTCACTTATAGAAAAAAATCACAGCACCCACGATATCATTCTAGGGTTAGCAGTGGGATTTTAATCGCCTTTTTTATTTTCTTAAAATTCAATTTGCTGCCTATGGCCTTGTAGCCGCGAATTTCTCCGAGTTCTGCCAAGTTGTATTCTTTGCCGTCAATCTGCGCCATAGGAACATCTTCGTCAAGGAGCAAGAGCATGGAGCTTTCCGGGCTATCGGTTAAAAGCGAGAATTCCGTTGTTTGCGGGGCGTTTTCCAAATTGAACCTTTTAACGCAATACTGCGAGCCTGTGCCGTCAAAATACAAGAGCGTGAAAATTTTTGAGCTTTCGTAGCGAGCTATGTAAAATATTTGCTGCCCCACTAAAATAGATTCGCTTGCCTCGTAAATTTTTGCCATTCCATTTTCCCTAACCGCAAGGAGTTTATCGAACTTGCCAAATTCACCGAGGCTTTCGCCCTTGTTTGCAATGCTCACCAAGCCGGAAGGCCTGTCGAAAAACAGTTCCATATCACCGAGAGTGCTGGAACCTTTTTTCAGCATCTTAACAGTTTTAACGGCGTATTTAGTTATCAAATTCCCTATGGCGTCTCTGCCTTTAACAAGGCATTCCGAAAAATCAGCTGGGATTTCCGATTTTATTCTCGGCTTTGGTTTTAAGAAAACGGTTACACTTTCGGCTTCGCCATTTGGGTTAGAGGTTATCCACAGGAGCTTTGAACCCGCCGTTCCCCTGCCTATGGAATAGGCTTTTTCCCTTGTTATGCCGCCCACGTTAAACCGCTTTATATAAGCGGGGCCGTCTTTGCCATCTTGATAAATGACGTTGTAAATTCTGCGTGTGTCGTCTTTGTTGAATTTTTCCACGAGCAAAATATCTTTGCCTATGAACGCTTTATCAGAAACCTTGAACACCTTAAAAGTTCCGTCTTGGCAAAACGCAATTAAATCATCGTATTCAGAGACATCGAATAGATATTCCTCTTTCTTTAAACTTGTGCCAACAAAACCCTCTTTGCGGTGAACATATAATTTTTGATTTGATAAAGCAACGTGAATTGCGCTTACCTTGTCAAACTCCCCTATCTGCGATTTGCGTTCCCTGCCAGCACCGTATTTTCTGAGCAGCTCTTTAAACCAATTCACCGCATAATCTATAAGATGCTCTAAATTATAAGCGGTTTCCTTTATCTGCGAGTCTATCTCCTTTAAAAGCTCGTCTGCTTTTTTCTGGTCAAAGAGAGAAATTCTGCGCATCGGGATTTCAACGAGTTTTAAAATATCCTCTGTTTCCACTTTACGGCGAAGTTTTTTGACATAAGGTTTTAAGCCATTGCCAACAAGGGTTATCATCTCCTCTTTGGTGTGCGCTTTTTTAATCACCTCGTAAACTTCTTTTTCTATGAAAATCTTTTCCAAACTCACCAAATGCCAGCGTTCTTGCAAATGGTTCATTTTATTTGTGAGTTCCCATTCCAAAAGTTCTTTTGTGTGAGCCGTGCTCTTTTTTAGAATTTCCTTTGTGCCCAAAAACTGGGGTTTGTTGTCTATTATAACGCAGTTGTTTGGAGCTATGGATTTTTCGCAATCGGTAAAAGCATAGAGAGCATCTATAACCGTTTGCGGGTCGCTTCCGGGTTGCAGATGTATAACAAGTTCAACAGAGCTAGATGTGTGGTCGTCCACTTTTTTTATCTTTATTTTGCCCTTTTCGTTTGCCTTCGTTATGCTATCCACAAGGCTTACGGTTGTAGTTCCAAAAGGTATTTCCCTTATCACAAGAGTTTTGGAATCCTGTTTTTCTATGCGCGCTCTTACTTTGATGCGCCCGCCGCGAAGCCCATCGTTATAATCGCTCACATCTATTATGCCACCTGTTGGGAAATCGGGGTATAAATCAAATCTTTTTCCCTTGAGCACAGAAATGCTGGCTTCGCAAAGTTCGCAAAAATTATGCGACAAAATGCTGGTGCTAAGAGCTACCGCAATGCCGTCCACGCCTTGCGCAAGCACAAGAGGGAACTTAACCGGCAAGCAAACCGGCTCCTTGCTCCTGCCATCGTAGTTAGGAATCCATTCGGTTGTTTCTGGATTAAAAAGCACTTCAATGGCAAACTGAGAAAGCCTACCTTCTATATAACGCGGTGCAGCGGGAGAATCCCCTGTTATCAAATTTCCCCAATTTCCTTGGGTTTCTATCAGCAATTTTTTTTGCCCCATATTCACAAGGGCATCGCCTATGGAAGCATCGCCGTGAGGGTGATATTGCATAGTGCGCCCAACTATGTTTGCCACCTTGTGCATTCGCTCATCGCTTCTGTTCATTTCGTAGAGCGTGTGCAAAATACGCCTCTGCACGGGCTTTAAGCCGTCTTCGTAAGACGGCACGGCGCGGTCTAAAATAACATAGCTAGCATAATCCAAATACCAGTTATCGTAAAGATTTTCTAAATGGTCAGACATTTTTCTCCATTGCATTAGCTGAATATCAACATTGCCACAATTAAATCAAAAATTAAAATAGAAACACACGAACTAACAACAACATTCATAGTGGCAAGCCCCACGCCTTTTGCGCCAGCCCCCGCTTTTAACCCGCAATAATAGCCCAAAAGATAAATAAGAGTCCCAAACACAAAGGATTTTATCACTCCAGAAAACAAATCCCTGATGTCAAACATATATTGCATACCGGTATAATATGTATAACTGGTTATATCCAGCGCAAGAATACAGACAAGCCAGCCACCTATGAGCGCAAGGCAGTTGGATATAACACTGAGTGCGGGAAGCATCACAAAAAACGCGACAAACCTAGGCAAGGCCAAATAACGCAAAGGGTCTAACCCCAAAACCTCATAAGCCGCCAATTCTTCCTTTTCCTTCATGGTACCTATTTCCGCAGCAAGGGCGCTCCCAACCCGCCCCGCTAAAACCAACGCGGTTAAAATTGGCCCCAGCTCTATCAAAATCATTTTACACGCAGCGGTTCCCACAAATTTGTCCGGGACTAAATTCCTGAACTGATACTGCGCTTGCACAGTTGCCACCATTCCCGTAAAGATAGATGTCACAAACAGAAGCGGCAAACTGGAAACCCCAATGGATATCATCTGCCTTACGGTTAAACTCATAACACTGGGCAAATATGGGAGTCTTTTCAATGTGGAGAGCAAAAGAACAACAACCTCGCCTATTGCAGCTATACCGTCAACAACTACATTGCCTATGCTATAAATTGGCGAAAGCAGCGTTCTCATTGATAAGCCCCGCTAAAAGTATCATCTGGGTGTTGAACCGGTGTAAATCTATGGTCTTTGAATTTGGTAAATTCGCCATGAAATTCAAGCCTGATATCCGCTGTGGGACCGTTTCTGTGTTTTGCAATTATTAAATGAGCTTCCCGTTTTTCCTCTTCTGGAATTTCATAAGCGTCTTTTCCCTTTTTTTCCTTTTCCTTTGCGGGGCGGTGTATAAACCAAACCATATCGGCATCTTGCTCTATGGAGCCAGAATCGCGCAAATCCGAGAGCTGCGGGCGTCCGCCTGTAGGGCGATTTTCCACATTTCTGTTCAACTGGGCAAGGGCGAGAACCGGAACTTGGAGTTCTTTTGCCAGCACTTTTAGCATACGGGAATTTTCAGCAACGCCAACTGCCCTATTTTCCGAGTTTCCATTTATCTTCATCATCTGCAAATAATCAACCACAACTAGGTCTAAATTGTTATTGTGTTTTCTTTTGAATATCCTGCACTTGGAAATCAAATCAAAAGCGCGCACCTCGCTTGAATCATCTATAAAAAGCGGCATATCCGCCATCTCTTTTGATTTTGCGAGCAAAAAGTGAATGGTCTCTGTATCTATCTTTCCGTGCCGCAATCTGCTTTGGTCAATTTCCGCCTCCGAGCTGAGTACTCTTATAGCCAGCTGTTGCGCGTTCATCTCAAGGCTAAAGAACAGCACGGTTTTGTTTTGCTTTGCCGCATTTGCGGCTATATTAAGCGCAAGCGCTGTTTTTCCCATAGAGGGGCGCGCCGCCAAAATTATCAAATCTGTTTTTTGCAATCCGTTTGTCAAATTATCCAAGTCTTTGAAATCGGTTGGGCAACCGGAGAGGCTGTGTTCCCGCATAGCGAGCTTGTTCAAAAAATCCAGCGCAACCTTGCTCAAAGCCTCCGCATTCTCTTTCACTTGGTCAGACACCAAATCAAAAATCCGTTTTTCCGTAGCCTGCAAAACCTCTTCGGTATTCGCTGTTGGCTCTAATGATTCCTTTATAGTTTCGTTGGAGGAGAAAATTAGGTTGCGCAAAATATATTTGCTGCGGATCATCTCCGCATAGTAATCCACATTTGCCGCGCTGGGAACGGACTCCATCAGCGAGAATATGTAATCTTTGCCACCCACCAACGCAAGTTTACCGTTTTTTTCCAAAACATCGGCAATAGTCATAACATCTATAGGGCTTCCGCTTTCGGTAAGCGCAACCATCGCGTTCCACACAGCCTGGTGTTTTTCCAAATAAAATTCCGCACCCTTCCTCAATATAAGCGAAACCTCGCTGAGCGATTTAGGGTCTTGAAGAATACCGCCCAAAAGCCACACCTCGGCATCTATGGCTTGCGGATATTCCTTGGAATAATAATCGGACATTCTATCTACCATACAGCATAGGCACTGCTATATCCACGTGGTCGCAGCTGATATCACCCATGCCGTCCATTTCAAAAAATAGTTGTTTAACATTGTTCAAGGGAATATCCAGCGAGTATTCTTCGCCATATCCTAGTTTTCTAGTGTCTGCCAGCAGACTGCCATCGCCAAGAACTTTTACCTGAATACCATTGCTGCAAAACTCATCTTCATTCAACCCTATAACTGCGGTTAACCTTTTGTATTTGCCTTCCAAATTGTAACGCAACACTCCATTTGCATGAGTCCCTATTCCTTTTTTATAACGTTTTTTAGCTATTATCATAGGCCCGCCATTAACGGATTTATCCATTTGCAAATCACCCCAGTCTTGGCGAGACTCATAAGGGACCCCCAGCCACTCCGCA
>Ga0268262_10007603_pt1 | contig 10052 bp, 3 predicted proteins | sample TergutNc150P3_FD_190354 | JGI IMG/M metagenome (GOLD analysis project Ga0268262, IMG submission 190354) | Nasutitermes corniger P3 segment gut microbial community from laboratory colony in Florida, USA - Nc150 P3 (SPAdes) (version 2) | ecosystem: Host-associated > Arthropoda: Insects > Digestive...
GGCGGGCTTGGGGCAGGTGCCTAAGTATTCGCCTATAACTATATCTTCGCCTTCTGCTCTCAACGCATAGCATTGACGCAGTTTAAAGTTAGAGAGATAATTTTTGCCGCTTGTTACTGCGACCGAGCCGCTTGGATAAGAGGCAAAGGCAAGGGTGTATGTTTTGGAAACAGGGGCAAAGTTTGCCGCTATGCTTAATTTTCCAAATGCGGTTGCTATTGAGCCAGTTATGCTTGGATTGCCGCCCAAAACCACAGAGCTATTCGCATCCACGCTGTAAACCGCATAGCCTCCCGTGACCGTGCCGCCATTGACTGTTACCGTTCCGGTGGAATTGTTGTAAGCCGCCACGCCCGTTGTTGCGCTTACCGTGCCGCCGTTGATGTTCACCGCTCCAGTTGATGCGTTGTAGATGGCTCTGGCGTTGCCATTGTCAGCCGTGTTTTCCACCGTGCCGCCTGTTACTGCCAAACGTTCATCGGTTTCCGTGCCACTGCTTGCTATCACAATCGTTCCGCTGGTTGCGGTTACGTTTGCCGAAGTCACTTTCGCAGTGCCCAACACCGTGATTTTGCCGGTGGAAGCGTTGTAAACCGCACTGCCTGTTGTAGCCGATACCGTCCCGCCGCTTATGCTCACCTGTCCGGTGGAAACATTGTGAACCGCCCTGCCCGCTGTTGCCTTAACCTCTCCATCGCTTATGTTCACCGCTCCGGTGGAATTGTTGTAGATGGCTCTGGCGTTGGCATTGTCAGCCGCGTTTTCCACCGTGCCGCCTGTTATTTCAATCGTGCCCGTAGAATTGTAAATCGTCCCGTTGTTTGCGCTTACGTTTGCCGAAGTCATTTTCGCAGTGCCAGACACCGTGATTTTTCCGGTGGAAGCGTTGTAAACTGCCCTGCCTGTTTCTGCCGAAACCGTGCCACCGCTTATGCTAACAAAGCCTGTGGAAACGTTGTAAACCGCATTGCCAGTTGGTGTTGAGATTGTGCCGCCGCTTATGCTCACCGCTCCGGTGGAATAGTTGTAAACCGCACTGCCAGTTGCCTTGACCTCTCCGCCGCTTATGTTCACCGCTCCGGTGGTATTGTTGCGAACCGCACTGCCAGTTGTTGCCGAGATTGTGCCGCCGCTTATGCTCGCAAAGCCGGTGGAATTGTTGAAAACCGTGTTGCCAGATGCTGTATTGGCAATATCCGCTGTAATTTCTATGGAAGCGCCGCTGTTTAGGGATATGGTACCGTAGGAGGAGGTAGAAGAGGTATTTGATGATGTCATTTTCCCCGCAAGGGTTACCACACCCAAGTTGATGCTGCCGCTAAAAGAGATTCTATTGTCGCCGATATCCAGCGTTGAAGTTCCGTCTCCGAATTGTATTACGCAGTCATACCCTGCTGCATCGGTTTGTATGGCAGTGATGACGTCTGTGATTGTCTGGTCTGCCGTCCCTACCGTTATGCCGTTTTTGGTGGCGGTAAACGCAGTGCCGCTTCCATTGATGACATAGGTTGTGGCAGGCTTGGGGCAGGTGCCTAAGTATTCACCTATAACTATATCTTCGCCTTCTGATTTCAACGCATAGCATTGGCGCAGTTTAAAGTTAGAGAGGTAATTTTTGCCGTTTGGCACTGCGACTGTGCCGCTTGGATAAGAGGCAAAGGCAAGGGTGTATGTTTTGGAAACAGGGGCAAAGTTTGCCGCAATGCTTAATTTTCCAGATGCGGTTGCTATTGAGCCAGTTATGCTTGGGTTGCCGCCCAAAACTACAGAGCTATTCGCATCCACCACGCTGTAAACCGCATAGCCTACCGGAGCCGATACCGTCCCGCCGCTTATGGTTACCGTTCCGGTAGAATTGTTGTAAACCGCCCTGCCGCTACCAGTAGCGGAGACCGTGCCGCCGCTTATGTTCACCGCTCCGGTGGAGGCGTTGTAGATGGCTCTGGCGTTGGCATTGTCAGCCGTGTTTTCCACCGTGCCGCCTGTTATTGCCAAACGCTCGACAGTTTCCGTACCGCTGTTCCTCAAAAAAATTGTGCCTTGTGCTCCCGTTACGTTTGCCGAAGTCACTTTCGCGGTGCCAGACACCGTGATTTTTCCGGTGGAGGCGTTGTAAATCGCATAGCCTGTTGTTGCCGAGAGTGTGCCACCGCTGATGGCATAAGAGCCTGTGGATTCGTTGGTAACCGTGTAGCCAGTTGTAGCCTTAAGCGTACCGCCGTTTATAGTTACGGCAGCGGTGGAGTTGTTGCGAATTGCTCTGCCCGATGTAGCCGAGAGCGTGCCATTGCTTACGACTATCGCTCCGGTGGAATTGTTGTAAACCGCATCGCCCGTTGCAGCCGATACCGTCCCGCCGCTTATGTTTACCACTCCGGTGCCATTGTTGTAAACCGCGTTGCCGGATGCTGTATTGGCAATATCTGCCGTGATTTCTACGGAAGCACCGTTGCTTAGGGATATGGTACCGGAGGAGGCAGAGGTATTTGATGATGTTATTTTCCCTGCAAGGGTTACCACACCCAAGTTGATGCTGCCGCTAAAAGAGATGTTATTGGTGCCGATATCCAACGTTGAAGTTCCGTCTCCGAATTGTATTACGCAGTCATACCCTGCCGCATCAGTTTGGATGGCAGCAATAACGTTTGCGATTGTCTGGTTTGCCATTCCTACCACTCCGCCGTTTTTGGTAGCGGTAAAAGTTGTGCCGCTCCCATTGATAGCATAAGTTGTAGTGGGCTTGGGGCAGGTACCTAAGTATTCACCTATAACTATGTCTTCGCCTTCTGCTCTCAACGCATAGCATTGGCGCAGTTTAAAGTTAGAGAGATAATTTTTGCCGTTTGGCACTGCGACTGTGCCGCTTGGATAAGAGGCAAAGGCAAGGGTGTATGTTTTGGAAACAGGGGCAAAGTTTGCCGCAATGCTTAATTTTCCAAATGCGGTTGCTATTGAGCCAGTTATGCTTGGGTTGCCGCCCAAAACCACAGAGCTATTCGCATCCACCACGCTGTAAACCGCATAGCCTCCCGTGACCATGCCGCCATTGACTATTACCGTTCCGGTGGAATTGTTGTAAACCGCCACGCCCGTTGTTGCGCTTACCGTGCCGCCGTTGATGTTCACCGCTCCGGTGGATGCGTTGTAGATGGCTCTGGCGTTGCCATTGTCAGCAGTGTTTTCCACCGTGCCGCCTGTTACTGCCAAACGTTCATCGGTTTCCGTGCCGCTGCTTGCTATCACAATCGTTCCGCTGGTTGCGGTTACGTTTGCCGAGGTCACTTTCGCAGCGCCCAACACCGTGATTTTGCCGGTGGATGCATTGTAAACCGCTACGCCCGTTGCTGCCTTGACCTCTCCGCTGCTTATGCTCACCGCTCCGGTGGAATAGTTGTAGATGGCTCTGGCGTTGGCATTGTCAGCCGCGTTTTCCACCGTGCCGCCTGTTATTTCAATCGTGCCTGTAGTAGAGTTGTAAATCGTTCCGCTGGTTGATGTTACGTTTGCCGAAGTCACTTTCGCGGTGCCAGACACCGTGATTTTTCCGGTGGAAGCGTTGTAAACCGCCCTGCCTGTTGTTGCCGAGATTGTGCCGCCGCTTATGCTCACAAAACCTGTGGAATTGTTGCGAACCGCGTTGCCTATTGCAGCCGAGATTATGCCGCTGCTTATGCTCACAAAGCCTGTGGAATTGTTGAAAACCGCGTTGCCAGATTCTGTGTTGGCAATATCCGCCGTGATTTCCACGGAAGCACCGTTGTTTAGGGATATGGTACCGGAGGAGGTAGAGGAGGTACTTGATGATGCTATTTTCCCTGCAAGGGTAACCACACCCAAGTTGATGTTGCCGCCACTAAAAGAGATGTTACTGCTGCCGATATCCAGCGTTGAAGTTCCGTCTCCGAATTGTATTACGCAGTCATACCCTGCCGCATCAGTTTGGATGGCAGTGATAACGTTTGCGATTGTCTGGTCTGCCGTCCCTACCGTTATGCCGTTTTTGGTGGCGGTAAACGCAGTGCCGCTTCCATTGATAACATAAGTTGTGGCAGGCCTGGGGCAGGTGCCTAAGTATTCACCTATAACTATATCTTGGCCTTCTGCTTTCAACGCATAGCATTGGCGCAGTTTAAAGTTAGAGAGATAATTTTTGCCGCTTGGCACAGCGATTGAACCGTTTGTGTAAGAGGCAAAGGCAAGGGTGTATGTTTTGGAAGCCGCCGGAGCGAAGTTTGTTGCAAGGCTCAGTTTTTCAAATGGGGTTGCTATTGAGCCAGTTATGCTTGGGTTGCCGCCTAAAACCACTGAACTACTCGCATCCATGCTGTAAACGGCATAGCCTGTCGGAGCCGAGACCGTCCCGCCGCTTATGGTTACCGTTCCGGTGGAATTGTTGTAAACCGCCCTGCCGTTACTAGTAGCTGAGACCGTACCGCCGCTTATGTTCACCGCTCCGGTGGATGCGTTGTAGATGGCTCTGGCGTTGGCATTGTCAGCCGTGTTTTCCACCGTGCCGCCTGTTATTTCAATCGTGCCCGTAGTAGAGTTGTAAATTGTTCCGCTTGCTGCGGTTACGTTTGCCGATGTCACTTTCGCAGTGCCAGACACCGTGATTCCGATGGAATTGTTGTAAACTGCCCTGCCCGTTGCAGCCGAGATTGTGCCGCCGCTTATGCTCACAAAGCCTGTGGAATTGTTGTAAACCGCGTTGCCAGATGCTGTATTAGCAATATCAGCCGTGATTTCTACGGAAGCAACGTTGCTTAGGAATATGGTACCGTAGGAGGTAGAGGTACTTGATGATGTTATTTTCCCAGTAAGCGTAATCAAGCCCCAAGTTTGCGAACCGCTGTTGTTAAAGTCAATGTAATTGCTGCCGATATCCAGCGTTGAAGTTCCGTCTCCGAATTGTATTGTGCAGTCATTCCCTGCCGCATCGGTTCGGATGGCAGCGATAACGTTCGCGATTGTCTGATTTGCTGTTCCTACCATTAAGCCGCTTTTGGTTGCGGTAAAAGCTGTGCCGCTTCCGTTGATGATATAATTCTTGGGTATTGTCCCAATTACCGTTAGCGTGGCGCTTTCGGATACTGCCGGCAATCCGTTATTGCTCTTGACAATGCTGCGATAGCGATAGCCATTCATATCCTCTGTAGCCATTGAAGTTGTGTAGGTTGCGGTTTTGCCACCAATGCCGTCTGTTACGTCTTTGAAAGGAGTTTCGGCGGGTCTAGAATTCGTTGCAACAATTGCTATGTTGTCCAAAGCAATGGGAGGGTTAGTACCGCTAGAACCATCATTGCGCCAAGTGAACACCAACCGCCTTGTAATCCCAGAGTTTTCCGGTGGAATAACCATACGTCCTTGTACCCAACTATCGGAACTACTTGTATAATACGAAGAACTACCACCTGTTAGTGCAACGCCCTCTGTTGGAGTAACCGATGTTTCTACTATCCGTGGGAATAAATTATTATTACTAGAGACAACATTTCCCTTCTTCCAGTACCAAAGGGTACAAGCTTCAAATACTGGAAAAGTCACATCGCGATACATATGCACTACGCTTGGAGACTCGGGTGTATAAACATTTGAATTTCCATTGTTGGAAATGTATGCGGATTTAGTGCCTTCCTGGGCGGTAGTAGCGGTTCCTACCACCCATTTATTTGTCTGCGAGCCGTTGACCACGGTAAAAGAATTGCTCCCTTCAAAATTCTCGCGGAAAATGGTGTCTTTGACAGGAATTTTATTTGTGCTTACCTGCCATTGATAGGTCAGTGCTCCGGTTGCTGTGGCTGCGACCGTGAATTGCGCCGTGTTTCCAGCTTGCGCGGTTTGATTTGACGGAGGTAAGGTGATTGTAGGCGGTGCAGCTGCATTATTAGGTTTGATATTGATGATGATAGATTGATTTAGATTATACCCACTGCCTACATTCAATGCGGTGGTTACAAAATATCCGTCAGACGAACCGCCCCAGCCCCAGTTAAAGTGAAACATACCTGTGTTGTCATAGCCGTCCAATATAAAAGCATGACCGGATGTTTCGCTAAATCCATCATGATATACAGGCATACTGGCATTTATCTGTTCTCTCAATATATTTTCCCAAGCGGCATCATTGTAGTTTTGCCTTCGAAGATACTGAATGCTATTGTCATATCCAAAATTATCTCTCAATGCGTTGACAACATAAACACTAGCCGCGCCGCTGCCATCCAGTGTGTAATTCATTCTCACACTTGCTCCCGCATGATACAGCAGGGTGGCTACAGCATTATTTTGCGGTGTATCGTCTGTGCTTGACGAATACTTATTTTGCATATTGCCCCAATCATAAGTTGTTGCGGAAAAATTTATGGATGGGACACTTATTCCGAGGGTTGTGGTTGTATATGGTGCACTACTTCCAATGCCTTGCACTGGATGATTCCAATACTTCATTATCTGCGCCATCGCCGTTGCCACGCAACCTGTAACAATACGCTTCCCTTCGTATATGGGAGTCATATTATTATAAGGAGCTCCTTGGTTCCATTGCGTTTGTATCAGCGGCGAAACAGCAACCCATCCATCATGCCCGTGGTCATAAGGTTCGCTATACTCTAGCCCTTGCTCCTGCGCGTAGGCAATTTGCTCCCCCAAAAAGTCCATCCAATATGCAAAATTCGGAGGCACATTATTTTCATCGTAGTTTCCGTTATCGGAATAGCCGAGCACTGCTTTTACCGCATCATCTCCTGCCACAATCACAAAACCGCTGCCTTGAGCTTCGTTTACATTGAAAACATAATAGAGCGCGGTTTCTTCCTTCTCATGCTTCTGTTTGCGCTTTTTGGCGGTATGCTTCAAACGGATATCGGCTTTTGCCCAATGTCCGCGTTTTGATTCCACAAAATTCTGTGCCAATTTTTTGGCTTTCTCCGGCTCTACCTTCTTTGCTTGCACCGCAACCGGCATAGCGAAGATTACGGTGAATATTGCAAATATTATAAGTCTAATAAAATTATTCATGCTAATAAATATACATTTTTTTTGACAAATAGTCACACTCTTTTGACCAATAGTAAAAATATGCCAAAAAACGCCATATACTCAATTAGAAAATGATATTTTACTATATTTCCCTCACTCCGGGGATATAGCTCAGTTGGTAGAGCGACGCGTTCGCAATGCGTAGGTCAGGGGTTCGACTCCCCTTATCTCCATTGATGCCTTTAGAACCGCACATGACTTTGCGTTGCCCAGAAACCTCTGCGTTTATATATGCAATGCCGGATGGCGAAAATTCTAAAATATGGGTTACTAAAATCCTCTCGTATATCTTGGATATGCCAAAAGTCTATATGGAAACGGACAGCATAGGCAAACCCCATTTACAGCGAGGGATGGGTTTTGCAAACTGGAGCAATAGCAGAGGGCAATGCGTTCTTGCATATTCAAAAGAATGTGAAGTTGGGGTTGATTTGGAATTTTACCGCGATAGAAATTTTAAGGCTATTTCAAAAAGATTTTTTGCCCAAAACGAAGTAACAAGCAAAGCGGATGTTTTCTACCCTTGCTGGACAAAAAAAGAAGCCTATTACAAATGTTTAGGCGGGCATTTTTTTTCCGTTTTAAAAAATAATTTATACCCAAATGCAAAAATATGGAACCTGCAAGGACCTTACAGAGAAAAACACGAGTTAGCTTTATGCCTCAAAATCAAATAGAAATAATGGCACCAGCAGGTTCTTATGAATCGCTTATGGCAGCCATAAATGCGGGCGCGGATTCAGTTTACTTTGGCGTGCAAAATTTGAATATGAGGGCTAGAAATTCAAACAATTTTAGCTTAAACGATTTAGCAAAAATAACCGCTATCTGCAAAGAGAAAAATGTAAAATCCTATTTAACGCTGAACACCGTAATTTACGACTCCGATATGGAACAGATGCAGCAAATAGTGAATGTGGCGGCAGAAAATGGAATCAACGCGATAATAGCATCGGATATGGCTGTGTTGAACTATGCTCGTAAAAAAGACCTTGAACTCCATGCTTCAACTCAGTTAAATGTCTCCAACATTGAGGCTGTGGATTTTTTCTCAAAATTTTGCGATGTTATTGTGCTGGCAAGAGAACTCACAATTTCCCAAATTGCAGATGTAGTTAAAGAAATTGAAAAGCGGCAGATAAAAGGACCCTCTGGGAATTTGTTGAAAATTGAAATTTTTTGCCACGGTGCTTTGTGCATGGCAATTTCTGGCAAATGCTATTTAAGCCTGCACCACTACAACCATTCCGCAAACAGAGGGGCTTGCTTTCAGAGCTGCCGCCGCAGTTATTTAGCTAAAGATTTGGAAACAGATGAAGAACTCGCAATAGACAACAAATACATAATGTCGCCAAAAGATTTATGCACCATTGAATTCATAGACAAAATTATAGAAGCTGGAGTGTCTATTCTTAAAATAGAAGGCAGGGCTCGTGCCCCCGAATATGTAAAGACAACGGTTGAATGTTATAGACAAGCTGCTAATGCTCACTTTGAAAAAACTTTGACAAAAGAAAAAACAAAAGCATTAAAAGAAAAACTTGCAACGGTTTTTAACAGAGGTTTCTGGGACGGCTACTACCTGGGGGCAAGGCTCGCTGAATTATCCGATGTTCATGGAACAAAAGCTGCAAGAGCAAAGGTCTATTTGGGAAAAATCACCAACTATTTTTCAAAAATCGGCGTTGCGGAAATACTGTTTGAAACAGGCGAAGAGCTTTGTACTGGCGAAGATATACTCATAATTGGAGCTACCACAGGAGTTGTGGAACAAAAAGCCATAGAGCTTAGGGAAAATGAAAAGAGCGTTGATAAAGTTCAAAAAGCAAGCGTTTTCTCAATGTCCATTAAAGAACATGTAAGGAGAGGGGATAAGCTGTATAAGCTCCGCTAGTCAGCCGTGGCATTGCTTATGGGCATGGCACAATTTCCCTGAAATTCCGCACTCTCATTTATCACAATCTGGCGGGTTTTTATATCACCCACAAAACAAGAGCCGCTTTCCAGAGTCATTAAGCCATCGCATTCTATGTTACCCTGAATTTTACCAGCAATGGTTGCAGAGTTTACATTTACTTCGCCTTTGATTTTGCCTGTTCGCTCAACCACCAAAGCACCTTTTGTGTTTATAGTGCCAACGACAGAACCCGCAATGCGAATATCATTTTCCAGTCTTATATCCCCCTCTATGACCGTGGAGGAGCTTAAATGCGTAATTTCGCCACTGTATTTAGGAGAAGACATATCCAAAACCTCTAAAAATTAAAGTTACGCACATAATATAGAAAAATTAAAACTCAAAAATACTTCTCCGGGTCCATGTTTTTCCCATTTAAAAGAATTTCATAATGCAAATGCTCACCGCTGGAATTGCCTGTATTGCCTACAAAACCTATTATTTCACCTTTACGTATCAGGTTCCCCGTTCTTACCGCTAGCCTTGACATATGCGCATAGCGGGTTATAAACCCGCCACCATGGTCTATCTCAGCTACAAGCCCCAAATTGCCTTTATCGCCTGTAAAAATAATTTTGCCACTAGCGGTGGCAAAAACCGGTTCATTCATGGCGGCAGCAAAATCTACAGCCTTATGCTCTTCGGAATAATGCTTGCTTATAACACCCATAACAGGAAGCATATTGGGGAACACATCCAAATTCTGCTTATTTAAATTCATTTCCGCTTCAAAATCCATATCTAGCTGAACTTTTTTAGAAGATATGTGCGTAAAGCGGTTTTTGTCTAATATGGAACGAACCTTATTCGAGTCATTTTCCAAATAAGTTTCCAAAATATTCTGTATTTGGTTTTCTATTGCGTAAATAGAATCAAGGTCTGAAAATATCGATTCATATTCCGTATGCCGTTCCATAAGCCAGGCATTATCAGCTTTTAGTTTCCACGCGCTTGCCAACTGCATATTTATCTCAGCAAATTTCCATATAAATATGCAAAGCAGAATTACAAAAAGGCAAATAATCCACGTATATAATTTGAGCCAAATCCTCTTAAC